>Ga0100399_1002977_pt1 | contig 11925 bp, 10 predicted proteins | sample CryGeymeta201523_FD_81545 | JGI IMG/M metagenome (GOLD analysis project Ga0100399, IMG submission 81545) | Groundwater microbial communities from Crystal Geyser aquifers in Utah, USA - Crystal Geyser metaG 2015-23 | ecosystem: Environmental > Aquatic > Deep subsurface > Groundwater | place: USA...
AAAAAATGGAATGTTTAACTTAGCAGCCTAAAATTTCAAATTATGATTATTGAAACGTATTCATATCCCCGGGCAGCGGTAATCGGAAACCCGTCCGACGGTTATTTTGGAAAAACCATCGCATTTGTGTTTTCCAACTTTATTGCAAAAGTACAGTTGTATCAAACCCCGGAGCTGGAAATCAGGCCCGAAAGACTTGACGTAACTCATTTTAACAGTATCAGGGAATTGGTTGAAGATGTAAATTTCGCTGGTTATTACGGTGGAATGAGGTTAATAAAGGGAATGATAAAGGTTTTTTACGAGTATTGTATTAAAAACAATATAAAGATAGAAGACCGGAATTTTACCATCCGTTACAGTTCGAATATTCCGCTGAGATTGGGTTTGGCTGGCTCAAGCGCAATTATTACAGCCTGTTTAAAAGCGCTCACTCTGTATTTCAATGTAAAAATTTCGGAACCCATTTTTGCAAATCTTGTTTTATCGGTTGAAAGGGACGAACTTGGAATATCGGCAGGTTTGCAGGACAGAGTTGCCCAGGCTTTTGAAGCGCCGGTTATTATGAATTTCGATCGCGAAATAATGGCAAAACAAGGATATGGGGTGTATGAAAGAATTTCTTCCGAAACTTTCCCAATGTTCTACATCGCATACCGGAGAAACCTTTCAGAGGGCACCGAAGTTGTTCACAACAATCTGAAAGCCAGGTTTGAAATTGGCGATCAAGAAGTTCTTGACGCGATGAAACGTTGGGCTCAGATAACCGAGGAATTCAGAATTGCTTTAAATGAAGGTTCTGTCAAGCGTATGAATGAACTGGTAAATGAAAATTTCGATTTAAGAAGGAAAATTGTGCGCATTTCAAAAGGGAATATTGAAATGGTTGAACTTGCCCGGTCGGTGGGCGCCAGCGCAAAATTTACCGGTTCGGGAGGCGCGGTTATTGGTATTTGCGAAAACGATTTGATGTTCAATAAGTTAAAAAATAAGTTAAATGCCAACGGCATAGAAGTAATAAAACCCAACATTGTAAACAACACAATTAACTTGAAATGATAAGAAAAGCAGTTATACCGGCCGCGGGTTACGGAACCCGTTTTCTGCCGGTAACAAAATCATCGCCCAAGGAAATGATTCCGATAGTGGATACCCCTGTAATACAATATGTTGTTGAAGAAGCAGTAGCCAGCGGAATTACCGACATTTTAATGATCATCGGAAAAGGGAAACGCGCCATCGAAGAGCATTTCGACCGCAGCCCGCTTCTCGAAGAATCGCTCATAAAAAAGGCCAATTATGCAATGCTGGAAAAAATACGCGCCATTTCCAACCTGGCCAACATTCATTTTATCTGGCAAAAGGAGATGAACGGTTTAGGCGATGCCATTCTTCACGCCAAATATCACGTAAACAACGAACCATTCGTAATTCTTCTCGGCGATACTTTGGTTCAAAGCAAAAATGGCCCGGTTACCAAACAACTCATTGACGTTTATAACCAAAACAAAGGTTCAGTAATCGCTCTGGAAGAAGTGAAACCCGAGCTGGTGAGCCGTTACGGAATTATTGACGGTGTTCAGGTTTCAGATAAAGTGTACAAAGCCAACGATTGGATTGAAAAGCCATCGCCCGAAGAAGCGCCTTCAAACCTGGCAATTGCCAGCCGGTATTTGTTTACTCCCGAAATATTTGATTATCTCGAAAATATACCACCAGGAAAAAATAACGAAATTCAACTGACCGATGCCATGCGGCTGATGGTTAAGAACCATCCGATGTTTGGAATGAAATTTACCGGAAAACGTTACGATATCGGCGATAAAATGGGCTTTATAAAAACCAATGTTGAATTTGGGTTGAAAGATCCTGAAATTGGCGAGAATTTGAAAAAATGGTTAAAGAACTTTGTAGAAACACTTGAGATTAATGGAGATTGATGAGATTGATGGGGATTGATGGGGATTGATGGAGTAATTTTTACTATTTTTGCAGCGCTAAAAATACCGGGGCTGATTGGTTTTGACAGCGGGTAGAAGAGGCAGGTAAGCATGCAGGGTTTTGGTTGTTGACCTTATAAAATAATGATCAAAAGACAATTGGCGAAAATAATTACGCTCTTGCTGCGTAACCGAATCAAGTAAGTTACCTTTATTCCGGCACAAGGTGCTGGGACGAGACATCGCCCGGATGCTATGCTTTGAAGCGGTCCGATCAGGCGGTGCAAGAAAATCGAAGCTAGTTTTAGTGAGGCTCTGGCACTTTTGCGAAAATAAAGGAGATAAGGTAAACATTGGTAGCCCTGATCCGGTGTTTATTCGAAAATCAAGTCTGGGGATAAGCATGTAGAAAGCTTGTGTCTTCCTCGTTTGGACGCGGGTTCGAATCCCGCCAGCTCCACAAAGATTAATCACAATAATTTGAAAACGAATACATTAACAGTATTCGTTTTCTTGTTATTATATTGTCATGTACTTAGTCTTACTCCATTAAATATTTTACAGCCGAGTTCACAACTTCCATAAAATTTTCATAGGTGGGTTATGATATATTCATCCGGTTCATTACTTAACCAATCACTTTCCCCATCCAGGAAGATAGGAAAAGTCAGTAAGCCCTCCGTTAACACCGCCATGAGACCGGTAAACAAAGCTTTTATGAAGCACCCAAATAAAATCAAAAAGGATATTAAAAGCGACGAAACTAAAAATGTTAATCGATTTTAACCACCTCAACCGGAAATTCTTTTAAATTCCAGGCTTCAAATTTATTGGTTGAGATTATTTTCAACTTTCTGTTTTCAGCTTTATCAAACCAGATTATCGTTGCATCGGCTGGATTACTGCTGGCTTTTACTCCACCCTCAGCCCAAATTTCAACAACCGCTCCATTGGAAACTTCGTAATAAATTGATTTTAAAGGTGAACTGGCATTTACTGTAAGCTGATTGACAGGCAAAAATACCGAGGGGGCAGTTTCCTCATAAAAGAATTTCGTTGTGTGATGAATTAATGTATCAATGTAATTATTCAGTTTGTTCCAGGTTTCCAGTTGGGGTTCATGTCCCAGACCTGGCAGCGCAATTAGCTTGTTGCGGATTCCCAGACTGTTCAACTTGTCGTGGATGGGTTTTGAGCCATACATTTTATCCATAATCAGGCGGTTAACCATCAGCGACTTTTTGAAAGGAAAATCATATTCAAACGGAACCACAACGTCATTAGTTCCGTGAATGGATAAAACCGGTATTTTTTCGTCGGCGTCAATGATATTCAAATCGGAAACAGCGCCCCACATATTAACCACAGCTTTTATGGTAAATGTTTCGGCAAACCGGTTCCCTGATTCTTCAATTTTTGAAACCAATCCTTTCTTTTCACTTTCAAGAATTCTTTTGGGCCTTTCATCATTGTCCATAAAAGCAACATTCAGCGATGCAACACCGCCGGCGCTGGTTCCGGCAACATAAACCTGGTCCGGATCGATTCCCATTCCCTCTGCATGGTGCGACAAAAAGCGCAATGCAGCATGTGCATCCTGAATCGCACGGTAGGCGCTCATTTCAATATCGGACGGGGATGTTTTAAATCCCAGCCGGTAATCGATGGATGCAACAAAATATCCCCTTTTTGCCAGGGCCATTGCCAACGCCTGCTCACAAGCTGATTCTTTACTGCCTATATAGAAAGCTCCACCATGAATCAGCATTACAACAGGCCGCTTTTTCAGCAAATCGGTTCTTGAAAAATAGAGGTCGAGTTTTAAATCGAGTAACTCATTTTCTTTAAATGTTTTTATCAAACCTTTGCCAAGCGTAACAATATAGGGGTCGTCGGAATACGGAGAACGTGTCCAGTAACCGTATGCTTTTCCGTACGAAATATCGGTTTTAACTTCGATGTTATTAAAAACTTCCTTTTGATATCTTTCTGTCGGTTCTGGATTCACCTCCGGCCGCAGCGCCAAATCATATTCAGCTTTGGGGCGGAAAAACAGAAAGCGTTTTTTTTTGTTCATCAGTTTAATTGTACCGCTCCACTCCGTGGAATCCCTGAAAGCCTGTTTCAGTGGGCCAACATACATGGAGGATTGTAAAAATGGTTTGCTCCCCGAAAAATCAATTGAAAAAGGATGCACTTCTTCAACAGCTTTTCCCCGGTTCAATACAAAATAGCCTTTCATGAAATCTGCATCTTCACTTTCTGCAACAAGAATAATATTATCGCTGCCAACGTTTCCATCGTAAATTCCCCCGTGTTTATCAGCCTTTTGAGCAGAAACCGGGAACAGAAAGTACAGATTTGTGATTATAAAAGCAAAAGTAAAACTGAGAATTCTCATACCGTTAATCGCTGTTTACCTGTTAAAACGTAAATAGAAAAATATTTGTATTTCGCACCAACATAAAATTTCAGATGTCATATCATTGCCATTTTGTTAGTAAATTTTGTAATTCAAATCGGTTTGACGTTGTCAGGAGCTACGCACGCTGACAAGTCTGCATTGCATTTAACCTGTCAACGTCTTTAGACTTGACAGCGTTAACTATACGACATTAGATGTAATATTAAAAAACAGAACTATCGGTTTTCCGTTGCTTCTGATTTCTGAATCTCTTTAATCATCTTTTTATAAACTATAAGTCCTGCCTGTCGTCGGGTTTGTTCCAGTCCTGGAATTTGGCCGGGCCGTCAACAAGGTCTTTCACTGCTTTTGCCAGTTCAGTCATTTTATCGTCAGTATTTTTCTTCGGTGAATTTCATTTCTTAGGCTTCTTCAACTTTTTAATGTCTTCTTCTATTTCTTTCAAACTTTGCTCTGTTTCAATTTCTTTCTGTACGTTTTTATACTTTTCATATTCTTCTTCCGACTTTTTCAACGCCATTCCATGACTGATTTTTCCTGCATGAGCCAGCAATTCTCTTCCATTTAGTCTCAATACAATATCCAATCGCTCAATCCAATCTTTCATATACATTGGTGTTCATTGAAATAGTTCATTGAATTGCCAGACTTGAACCGTTCATCATTTAGGACAAATCCTTTTATAATGTATTCTTTTAATCGTTGAGTTGCCCAAATACGGAATTGTGTACCTTGTACAGATTTTACACGGTAACCCACCGAAATAATTACGTCAAGATTGTAATGTTCAATCTCTCGCACCACCTCTCTCTTACCTTCCAGACGAACTTGTCGGAAATTCCGACAAGTTCGGTTATGCTCCAACTCTCCTTCTTTAAAAACATTGGCAATGTGCTCGGTTACAGTACTTCTGCCCTTCCCAAATAGCATTGCCATTTGGTCTTGTGTCAACCAAACGGTTTCTTCCTGCAGGCGAACATCTATTTTGATATTGCCATCGGAGTTTTGATAGATGAGTATTTCGCTATTCATATTAAATTTCATTTTACTCCTGTTTATCGTATTCGTTCCAATAAAACATTGCGCCTTCCTGATCAACGGTTTTGTAATATTCCAGCAACCTTACAAATAATTTATCACCTGTACCGTGCATTGTTAACGAAAATAATGTGTCTAAATACCCTTCGATGATTTTATTACTGGTAATGCCCGAAGCAATTATTTGTTCCACTTCTGTTTCCAATGCCGGCATGTACCGCTCAAGTTGAGCATTAAATGCCTTTATCAAACCTACTAATTCACTGAATGTATCCTCTTTCATCATTTTCTTCTGTTGCCAGTTTAGATAGAAGTAACTATTCTTAGTAGATCTCTTTTTTGTGTGTTTGAATTTTTTATTTTTCTTTGGTTTTGTTTTCCAATACTTTCAAACTTTCCAAATAATTTTTTTCTGCTTCGCTTAATGTTATCTTTTTGCCACCACAACGTCTTTCAGGTACGGACGACTGCCCGGAAAAGTCATCAAACCCATAAATTCTTTTTCGGCACCGGCACGGGTAAAAATAACTTCGGCTGCTGTTTGACCATGTACAGCATAATGAATTTTGTTTTGCACCTTTTTAAAAAACGCGATGGAAACCTCTGCTTTGGGATTGTAATCAATGCTGGTTGAGTAAATATCAAGCACCTGACGATAAAATACTTTTTCGGATGCCCGAATGTCGCGTATGCGCTGCAACAATTCTTTCCAATAGCCACCGCCACCCAAATTTTTGAGGCGTTCATCGTCCATGGTAAAACCTTTGCGTATATATTCGTTCAGGCGTTTGGTTGCCCATTGGCGAAACTGTGTACCCCGCATTGATTTTACACGGTAACCGACAGAAATAATAACGTCCAGATTGTAATGTTTTACCGAAATTTCCTGCAATTTCCCTTCAATGGCACCGTGTTGAGTGGTTAGTCGGAAATTCCGACATGCCACTTCTTCGTTTAACTCGCCTTCTTTAAAAACGTTTTGAATGTGTTCGGTAATAGTGGTACGTGCCTTTCCAAATAAAACAGCAATTTGTTCTTGCGTAAGCCATACTGTTTCTTCTTCAAAACGAACATCTACCGATATTTTTTCGTCTTCGGTTTTGAATAAAATAAAGGCCGAATGGTTTTCTTTCATCTCAATATCATTGTAATTTTTAAAAGTATGCCATGCGTTTGGGTAGGCGAACTTTTTTGGCAGGTTTTGTTCGTGTGTTGACTTTTTCAAGTGACCAGCCAATTTGCTTACATACGATTGTAAGCTATTAAATCAATTGCCCAACTTTGTTCACTACTTTATATTCCAAGTCGTCAAACTCGTTGAAATGAGCTTTTCCGCATTTGATTTTCATTTGTTCATCTCCACTTAATTTTAATAAGTCAACCTGTGGCGTGCCAGTGTCTTTTGTTTCAGCGACAAAATAAATTTTCTTGTCGTCTTCAAATACCAATGCCCAATCTGGATTGTAATTTCCTATTGGTGTTGGAATTTTAAACCAATTTGGTAATTTGAAATAGAATTTTATCTGGTCGCTGGTTTCACAATCTTTTGCAAACTTGCTTTCAACTCCTGAATCTAAAGGCACAAATTCTTCATAAATGGTTTTAGAAGGGTCGGAAACTTTAAACGAAAAGTCGTTCAGATAAACTTCTAATTCCTGTGCTTCAAACAATGCCATTTCATATTCTGAACCACCAATTTTTTGATACTTGATTCCGTCAATCATTAAATCATACAAAGTCCGCTTCATAGCAGTTGTTGCCAAGTCTAAAAACAATTGAGGATTGATAATAATATCCTCAATTCTTCCTGATTTACTTAAAATATCTTCAATCGTAGAACGAGTCAATTCTGTTTTGCTTTGAATGTAGCCCAAAACATCAGGTATTTTCCAAGAGTAACCTCCATATGATTCTACCTTTTCACCAACATAATTTGTTCCTACGCCTTCGTCTGTCATTGTAATTCCAATCTTTGTGGAACGAATGGAAGGTGATTTGATTTCAGGCAAATCTTTTATGGCTTTTGCAGCCAAAGTAATTAACTCGTCCGTTTTGTAATCTACTCTGTAAGTGGTTTTCTTTTTCAGTTTTTCCCAAATCTCCAAAAATTTTGGGTCGGCTTCAAACCCTTTTCGATACTTTATAGCCGTTCTCGTTTGCTTGTTTTTTATTCTTCCTGTAAATGCAACTCCGCAATCGTCTTCGATTTCTTTTTGAAGTGCTTTGGCAAAATCGTCATAGGCTTCATTAGCAATAAACAGTCAAGCGATTTATGTTTTGGTCATAAGTTCGCTTTCCTGTTTGGTCAACTGCCAAACGCAAACCTCTGCCGATTTCCTGACGTTTTTTTATATCTGACTTAGTTTCATTTAAGGTGCAAATCTGAAATACATTCGGGTTGTCCCAACCTTCACGTAATGCAGAATGTGAAAAAATGAAACGCAAAGAATTGTCTAAACCCAACAATTTTTCTTTGTCTTTCATTATTAAGCTGTAAGTGTCGTCATCTGCTTTAGTTTCGCCCGAAGTGTCTTTTACTTTTCCTTTGCTGTCTTGTGAAAAATAACCGTTGTGTGTTTCACCAATTGGAAATTTATCTAATTCCTTAAAAGCTGGTTTTGAAATGTATTCCTGATAAATTTCTTCAAACCATTCAGCAAATTTACCTTTTACGGCATTCCCTGTTGAGTCGTAGTTACGGTAATTCGCAACTTTATCAATGAAGAACAATGACAAAACTTTTATTCCTAATTTATTTAGGCTTTTTTCTTTCTTCAAATGCTCTTCTATGGTTTTTCGAATTTGAAACTTCATTACTTCATCAGTCAATCCGCCTTGGCTGTCGCCTTTGTACAATAAGTTTCCGTTTGAAATGGAAATACATTGGTTTACTGCATCAATTTCCTCAATAATATAGCCATCTGCATAGATTTCTCTTTCGTTGGATAGTTTGTATAAATCGTCACCCACTTTTACAGTAATGGTTTTCTTTTTTACACCTCCGTTTTCATTGCTGTTTATAGAAACTTTTGCTGTTACTTTGGTTTTTGTAGCGGTAATGGATTCTACCGAAACAAAAGCATCATTGTAAGCATTTTCTTCAATGATAGAATCTACTTCAATTTGTTTTACCAATCCTAAATCATATGCCTTTACAGGATTTAGACTGTATGTAAGGTTGTATTGATTTCTGTGTGTTGCAGAATAACGAAGCGTACACAATGCTTTCAGATTTTCAATAGCTGCAATACGCTTTTCGGTTTCCATATTTTGAGGCTCGTCCACAATTACAATAGGGTGGGTAGCCTGAATAAACTCAACTGGTTTTTGCCCGTTCAGCTTATCATTGGGTTTATTGATAATGTTTTCGTCTTTGGCAAATGAATCAATGTTGATTACCAAAACTTCAATGTTGTTAGTAGTTGCAAAACCTCTCAAAGTGGAAACTTTAGTACTGTCATACACCTGAAAATTAACGGGTACATTGTCATAAAGTGTTTGAAAATGCTCGTGAGTAATTTCCAAATTCTTTAAAACGCCTTCACGAATGGCAACCGAAGGTACAACAACTACAAACTTTTTAAAACCATACATTTTATTTAGTTCATAAATGGAACGCAGATACACATAGGTTTTTCCTGTGCCTGTTTCCATTTCTACAGAAAAGTGCATACCGTCCAATTTAGCCGAAACATTTATTTCGTTGTTGGTTTGAATGCTTTGTAGATTGATGAGTATTTGTTCTTCTGAAATTACTAAACGATTGCCATAGCTATAGATATTGGCATAGGTATCTAATTCAGACAATTCAGATTGAAGTAAACTATCTTCCAAAGGTTGCCCTTCAAACAAATCCGTTATGGATTTTATGGCTTCTTGCTGATAAGCTCAATTCGATTCAAACGTTAACTTCATTTTTTTTCTGGTCTTGGAATTATAACTTTGAATTGTTCACCTTCAACTTCGTTGATAAGTTCAATATTTGGTTGTGCTTCCAATGCTCTATTAATACCCGAACCAAAACCACGATAAATCATTAGCTTTGAACAATAAGAAACTAAAAGATTATTACGTACAACAGCATTACCCATTTTAATGTTTTCTATTGTTAGGCTATTAGGCAAGGAACCTGGACTCACAATTTCAATTCTATTATCAAAAATCATAATCCTAATTGGCGAATTCTTAGAATAATCTCTATGTACCAAAGCATTTTGTACAAATTCTTCCAATGCAATTTGTGAAACTTCTAATTTACCTACAGAATTGAAATTTTGGCCAGCTTGAACATGTTGTAAATTTGATGTAAAAAACCTCATTGTTTCCTCAAAAATCTCAGGAATTGTTCCAACAATATCCTGACTACTACGGTATTCAGTTCCTCCAATACTATTTCCAAAAAATGAAATTGCCTTTACACAAAATGCAGGTCGATACTTTTGAGGATTGTTTGCAAAAAATAATAGCCCCCCTAGTGTAAGATGGCTTTCTTTAATGATATTCAAATTATTTAAAAGGTTTTCTGTAATGGTAATGCTTTCATCTGCTTCTCGCTTTTGAACTGCTTTAACATATTTTTCGACTTTTGAGTTTTCAACATCATTTATATTTGTTTGTGGAATAATCATTTCATCCAAATATAAAATTCCACTTTGTTGAAACAAACGTATCTGCTCGTTATTATCCGTCAACCTCCTTTTATCTGAACCTTGCTTTATCCAAATAGCTCCATTTTTATCCTTATAAGGCTTCGCAGTACCTTCTGAAATTTCAACTATCAGTACTTTTTTTTCATCATCATCTGAAAAAGAAACCCCAACAACCTCAGTATAAATAAAAACCTGTGGTTTTACCATATCATTAGCAATATTAGCCAACAATTGATTATAGTCATGAATTTGTTTTATACTAAGCCCAGTAATTTTACCAGTTTTATCTTCAACCCCAAAAAATATTTTACCTCCTCGTGAATTTGAAAAAGCTATCATTTCGGCAGCAATAGAATCGTTGCTGTCAATTTCTCTTTTAAACTGAACCTTGCTTGTTTCTCCAGTGCTAATTATATCAAGTAATTCAATTGCGTTCATATTGTTTTTATTTTTTCAATGTTCCAAATACTATAAATATTTTTCCTGCGATTAAATGCCTCGTCTCCACCTTCCATAATGTCAACAATAAATCGTTGTGTTTGGTGATTATCAATAGTGCCAGAATGTACTGTAATTTTCTTTTCGTCATAGCTGCACGAAACTACTTTTTCACTATCACCAAGCACAGGGATATTGGCGTTATGGGTTGCAAAGATAAATTGCATATTACCCTTAATTTTCTTTAATTCTTTTATTACTTCATCATAGATGGTTTGATTATCTAAATCATCTTCGGGTTGGTCAATAATCAATACATCATTTTCTCTTTGAGCCAACAAAAATAATATTAATGCAGATGCTCGTTGCCCTAAAGAATGCTTATCTAATGATTTACCATTGTATTGAATAATAATTTTATTTTCTACTTTAAAAGTGAGTAATTCCTCCCTATTTTCAATAAACCTTCGCTTAAAATCTACGACCTGATTTTCATTCAATATATCATTCAATTTGCTATTGTCTCTGTAAATTTGAATGAAGTCTTTGTAGTTTGCCTCAATCTCCTGATAAGCGGTTTCTCGGATACCTGTACCTCTGAAAACCTGCTTCATTTTATCAATAAATTTATCTCTCCTGCCTTTATATTCAACTTCAATTGAAATTTTACTTTCAGCCTCATTAATCCTTTTAACCTCCTTATTTAAAACATTATATTCTTCTAGCCAAAGATTGTCCAATTCAGTAAGTCGCTCCAATAAATTGGTCTGCAAATCGCTTCTTCGTTTTTCAGATTTTTCGATTTCCTTTAATTTCAATAAGGCTGTTTCGATTTGCCTGTTCAGGTTCAGAAAATTATCGGGGTTAATGGTGTCTGTGTTTATTTCTCGTTTAATCTTTGCAAACTCTTCCTTTAAGCCTTCTTTCTTGGCATTAATTTTTGATATTACATCTTTCAATTTTTGCTGACTGAGAACAGAGTTCTTTTGAATCGCTTTAAGTTTTTCAAACTCAATTTTTAATTCCTGAATAATTGTCTTTGCTTGTTCAAATAGTTCTTTATTGACTTCTGAACCGCTAATTTCTTGTTGAAAGAAATAATCATGATTAGAAATTAAGGATGCCAATTCACTTAAATAACTTCTGACTGTTGATTCTATTTGTATAAGTTTAGATATATCAGAATCAAAAAGTGTTTGTTGTTTTAATCTGTTTTCAACACCTTTTTCCTTAAAAAAATTAAGCTGATGTTTTGAGTTTTTTATTTGGGCCTCTGTATCTCTTTTTAACTCTTTTAAATTTTGAAGCTTTTTTAATTCCGATATAATATTTTCAACTTCTCTTTTCTTTTGCTCTATTTTAGCTTGAACTGCTTTTAATCTTGTTCCAATTAAGCGTTGGATCAAATCTCCTTCAAAATCTTTTCCTTTATTTG
>Ga0100399_1002986_pt1 | contig 11908 bp, 16 predicted proteins | sample CryGeymeta201523_FD_81545 | JGI IMG/M metagenome (GOLD analysis project Ga0100399, IMG submission 81545) | Groundwater microbial communities from Crystal Geyser aquifers in Utah, USA - Crystal Geyser metaG 2015-23 | ecosystem: Environmental > Aquatic > Deep subsurface > Groundwater | place: USA...
AAGGCGATCGCGTCGAGGCCGGACAGCGGCTGGCCCGCGTCGGGCGCAGCCGGATTGCGAAAACAGGGCTCACCGCGGCCCGCGAGGAACTGCGGCGGCAGGAAGCGGAATTCCAGCGGGTGGAGCAACTGGTCAAAAGCGGTTCGCTGCCCGGCGACCAGCTCGACACGGCGCGCTCGAATCTGCGTCGCGCCGAGGCACAGGTGGCCGCGATGGAGACCGGTGCCGACGACTACGAGATCAACGCCCCTTGGGGCGGCCTGGTTTCCAAGGTCTGGATTTCTGAAGGCAATTATGTCGCCCCGCGCACGCCGCTGGTCGAACTCTACGACCCGCAAAGCCTGGTCGTGCGCCTCGCGGTTCCCGAACAACATGCGCTTTCTGTGCGGACAGGAACCGCGGTGCAGATTCTGCTCGATGCCCATCCCGGCAAATCCTTTCCGGCCGAGATCACTCGCATCTACCCCGAACTGGACCGTACAACCCGCACCGTCACCGTGGAAGCGGTATTGAAGGAACCGGTGGAGCTGATAAGCGGTATGTTTGCCCGTGTTGATTTGCCGGTACAGACCGCTAACGACGTCATGATTTTTCCCGAAAGTGCCCTGATTGTGCGTCCGAACGGAGAGACTGTGATTTTCCTGCTTGAGGACGGGACGGCTCGGCAGGTGGTGGTGGAGCCCGTGCTTGAGGCGGGCGGAAAGGTGGCGGTGCGTGGTATGAAACCGGGAAGCACCGTCATCGTGCGCGGCAACGAGTCGCTCAAGGATGGGGCGATGGTCAAGGGAATGGGATCAAAACCGGAAAAAGCAGCCAAATGAGAATTACCGACATCAGTTTAAGACGCCGGGTGGCAGTCACGATGCTGTCCGTTGCCGCGGCGGTCGCGGGCTTTTTCAGCCTGACGCGACTGGATGTGGATTACCTGCCTGAGATCACCTATCCGATGGTCAAGATCCATATCTACTGGAGCGGGGCGACGCCCGAGGAGATGGAGACGAATGTGGCCGAACCGGTCGAGCGGGCGATGGCGACGGTGGATAATCTCGACTATCTCGATGGCTCCTGTATCGAAGGCATGTACACGCTGCTGGTGAATTTCAACTACGGCGTGGACGTGGACTCCGCCTACCAGGATGTGCTGGCCGTGATGGGGCGCGTCAATCGCCTGCTGCCGGATGACATGGATCCGCCGGTGATCATCAAGGCTGATCCCTCGCAACTGCCGGTGATGGAGGTAACTATCGCCTCGGACCAGCGCAGCCTGGTCTGGCTGCGGGAGTGGGTCGACAACTGGCTGGTAGATCGGCTGAGCGCCGTGCCTGGCACGGCGGGCGCAGAGGTGGTCGGCGGACTGGAACGCGAAATCCGGGTCCATCTCGATCCCGCCAGGCTGACTGCCTTCGGTCTCTCGCCGGCGCAGGTTGCGACCGCCTTGCGCCAGGAGAACCGCCAGATTTTTGCCGGGCGGATCACGGTTGAAACGCGCGAGATCATTGCCCGGACCATGGGCGAATTCGAGTCGCTCGACGAGATTCGCGATACCGCCATCGCGAAAGGCGCAGGCGGCAATCTGGTTTATGTGCGCGATGTGGCGCGTGTGGAGGACTCGCACAAGGAATTGCGCGTCAGCACCCGCTTCAACGGTCGCCCCTGCGTGAAGGTCAATGTGCTTAAGCAGGCCGAGGCCAACACGGTGAAGGTGGCGCAGGCGGTCGAGCGGCAACTGGAGCGGCTGCGCGACCAGATGCCTCCGGATATCGAGTTCGGCGTGTTCGAGAACCAGGGCGATTATGTCAACGGCGCGATCCTCAGCGTGCGCGACTCGGCCGTACTGGCGGCTATTCTGGTGATCCTGGTCACGTATCTGTTCCTGGGGCACTGGCGGCAGGTCATGGTTATGGCGCTGGCGTTGCCGGTCACCTTGCTGGCGAATTTCATGCTGATGCGGCTGGCTGGCTTTTCGTTGAACCTATTCTCTCTTGGCGGACTGGTGGTGGCGCTGGGGGTGATTCTCGACAACTCGATCATCGTGCTGGAGAACATCACGCGCCTGAAGCACGAGGAAGACCTTGCCGGACGGCCGCACAGCCCGCAGACCCTGGTGCGGGCCGTCGCCGAAGTCGGACCGGCGATGATCGCCTCGACCGTGGCGTTCCTGGCGATTTTCCTGCCTTTCCTGTTCATTCCCGGGCTCGCCTCGTTGCTATTCAAGGAACTAGTCCTCGTGGTCGCGGGCGTGGTCCTGCTGTCGCTGCTGGTGGCTATTACCCTGACCCCGTTCCTCTCCGACCTGCTGCTCGAGCGGATCCATGGCGGGCAGAAGAGCGGACGGCTGGCCATCTGGTTCGACCGGGGCGTGGAGCGCATCACGTCGGCCTACGGCAACGGTCTTTCCCGTGTTTTGCGGTTCCGCTGGGTCGCCCTGATCCTGTTTATTGCCGTCGGTGCCGTCGCGCTGTGGATGAGCGGGACGATCGGCACAGAATTCCTGCCGCAAGTGGATGACGGGCGTGCCATGGTGAAACTCAAGATGCCCGCGGGAACCGCCGTCGGCGAGACCGATCGGATTCTGGCCGCGGTCGAGGCGCAACTGGTCGGTCTGCCGGAGATCGACCGAGTCTTCACTATGGCGGGCGGCCGTGTCTGGGGGCTGGCCACCTATGAGATTGCCGAGGAAGGTGAAGTCGATATCCAGCTCAAGCCCAAGGCGCAGCGTGACATCAGCACGGAAGCCTTTGTCGAGAAAATCAGGCCGCTGGTCAGGAAGGCGATGGCACCCGGCGCGAAGATGCCGATCATGCAGATGAAGATCAAGGGCATCCGACAGATCGGCACACAGGATGTTGAGCTGAAAGTACAGGGCGACGACACCGTTGACATCTACAACTTCGCCCGCCAGGCCGCCGCCGCGCTGGGCCAGACCCCCGGTCTTTCCGGCGTGAACATCTCGATGGATATGACCAAGCCGGAGTACCGGATCTACATTGACCGGGCGCGCGCCGCCGCGCTGGGCATTCCGGTCGCCAGCATTGCCGATGTGTTGCGCGGACTGATCGGCGGAAGCGTCGCCACCGAATACCGTGAAGGCAGCGAATACTACGACATCCGCGTCATGGTCCCGGAACCGCAGATCCGGGGCAAGGAAGAGCTGGAAAACCTGATCCTTGACTCGCGCAACGGTAGCCCCCTTTATGTGCGCGATGTGGCCGAGGTGCGGCGCGCGGTCGGACCGGTGGAGATCAACCGCGAAAACCAGATCAAGCAGGTGCTGGTGCGGGCCGATGCGGCAGGCATCAGCGTGGGCGAAGCGACCCGACGCGCGATGGAAGCCGTCCGCAAGCTCCCTTCGCCGCCGGGGGTGCAGACCGTTCCCGGCGGCCAGGCGCAGATGATGGCGGAAAACAGTCGCACGATGGGGCTGATCTTCGGCTTCGCGCTCTTTTTCGCGTTCGTAACGCTGGCGGTCCAGTTCGAGAGCTACCGCCTGCCGCTAATTATCCTTCTTTCCGTCCCCTTCTGCCTGGCTGGGCTGGTCTATGCCCTGCTGCTGACCGGTCTGTCGATCGGCGCGACTGTCGCCATCGGTGTATTTGTAGTTATCGCGGCAGCCGTCAACGATGGCGTGCTGCTGCTGAGCTATGCGGAAGAGCTGCACACGAAGGAGAACCGTTCGCCCGTTGAAGCGGTCTTGACCGCCGCCAAAATCCGGCTGCGCCCGCGTGTGATGACCACGCTCAGCACCATCGCGGGGCTCATACCACTGGCGCTGAACCTGGGCGAAGGCGGCGACCTGCTCAAACCCATGGCCATCGCCGGCATCGGCGGCCTCGTCATGGAAATCGCCGTCGCCTTGTTTCTCATGCCGGTATTGTATATACTGTTCACAACAACGCCGCACCAAACAAAGGAGGACGCAAAATGAAGATCCAGATCCTGGGCACGGGGTGCCCGAAATGCAAGAAACTGACCGAAGCCGCTGAGATTGCCGCCAAGGAACTCGGGCTCGCCTATGAGCTGGAAAAGGTCTCGGACATCAACGACATCATGGCCATGGGTGTGATGATGACCCCCGCCCTCGCGGTCGATGGCGTGGTCAAGAGCACAGGCAAGATATTGAGCCCTGAAGAGATCAAGAAGTTCCTCAAATAAGGAAAGGAGAAGACATCATGGGTACGAATTGTGCATGCAGTGCCGCGCCGAAACTGATTTTCGCCTGCTCAGGGGCTGCCGACGTCGGCGCAGTGGTCGATCAGGCTGCCCGCAAGCTGACCCGCGACGGCGTGGGCAAGATGTTCTGTACGGTAGGGATCGGCGGACGCATCAGCGGGATCCTGAAGACGACCGAGGCGGCCGAGGCCATCCTAGCCATCGACGGCTGCCCGCTCAACTGCGTCAAGAGCAGTTTGACCGAGGCCGGATTCGGCAACTTCAAGCACCTGCAGTTGGCCGATCTCGGCATGACCAAGGGCGCAACCGATGTGAACGAAACCAATATTGCAAAAGCGGCGGCACAGGGTGCAGCCGTTCTTCAGGAGGTATGATGATGACGATGCTGAAAAACAGTTTGTGCGTATTGATGGGGATTGGACTGCTCGCGATGACTGCGTGCGCCAAGGATGCCGAGACGCCGGCACCGGCGGCCGAGGCGAAGGTCGCCTTGCCGAAGCTGGTCGATCTGGGTGCCAAGGCTTGCATCCCCTGCAAGAAGATGGCCCCGATCCTGGAGGAACTGACCACGGAATACAAAGGCGTCTTCGATGTCGAGTTCATCGATGTCTGGCAACCCGAGAACCAGGAAAAAGCCAAGACTTACGGGATCAAGTCGATCCCGACGCAGATTTTCCTGGACTCCAAAGGTAAGGAACTGGGGCGTCATGAGGGTTTCATCGCCAAAGAGGATATCCTGAAGAAGTGGCAAGCACTTGGCGTGAGTATTAAGACGAAAGCGGATATGGAACACAACGAATGATCGACACAACGAATATGGGACACAACGAATTTTTTGCACAACGAATATGGAACACAGCAAATGGGGAATCATATAATATGGTAACGATGTTCACCCTTATTCCCATTCGTTGTGCAGCCCATTCGTTGTGCAAATACATTCCTTTTTTACCGCAACTTCTCTTCCCCTATTCATTACGTAATGCAATCACAAGGTGACAATGTGACTAATGCTTTGAACGATAATCTTATCTATCCTGAGTTGTCCTACAAGATCATGGGCGCGGCGATGCACGTCCATAATCAACTGGGGCCTGGGTGGGATGAAGATGCCTATCATTCTGCATTACTACACGCGTTGCGAAAAGCCAGCCTTAAAACAGAAAGCAAGCTGCGAGGTGTGCTTAAACAGCGCGAGCTGTATGCTGACACATTTGAGCTGGACATCCTTGTCGAAGATTCGATCATTCTGGAATTAAAACACCTTGTGGGCAAGTTTCACCCCGCTCACATGATTCAATTGATCAATTATCAGAAATTCTGGAAGAAACAATTAGGAATTCTGCTCAACTTTGGTCTTGATCGCCTTCAATTTGAACGGATCCCCTTTACTCCGCGTACCGGCCCATTAACCAGTAACGATGCCTACAAACACTTTCAGGAAACCAACCCCGCAAAAGCGAACCACGTTGAATCCATTCTTCAAGCAATTGTGGACGCCCACGGGCTTGGATATGGCACCTATGTCTACCGCAATCTTGTACGTACCGAATGTCATTTCAAAAACTGCTCCTGCGAAATGCCGGTCATCCCTCTTTATTACGACTCTTTAATGCTCGGGGAAAAACAGGCAGACGTTCTCTGCCTTGATTCCGATCTGCTGCTATTAGTGAATGCTCAGCGCGAAAAAACCTCCGATATTCTTTTAGCGCGCATGTTGAGCTACCTTCGCAAAACCAATTTATCTGATGGCATTATCGCCACCTTTGGATCTAACGAACTATACCTCAAATATGTTTCCCCATAACCTCAAACATTCGCTGTGCAAAAACATTCGCTGTGCAACTCATTCGCTGTGCAAAAACATTCGTTGTGAACATCAATAGGAGTCGCAAATGCAAAAAGCAAAACACATTCTGACCAAGGGACTGGTGGCCTTTGCGCTGATCAGTATCGGCTTTGCACTGGGCAAGCACGCCGCGCAGCCGTCGTCCAACCCCGTGGCCCCACAGCCCGCCGCCAACGGACGGCAGATCGCCGTCTACTATCTGCATTCCACCTTCCGCTGCATCACCTGTAACACCATCGAGTCGATGACCCGCGAGCTGCTGGACAGCGTCTACAGCAAGGAGCTGACGGATGGGACCATCCAATGGATCGAAGCCGACTTCATGCAGGAGGCGGCACTGGCCCGGCAGTTCGAGGTGGCGGCCAGCTGCGTCGTCGTGGCAGACATGCGCGATGGCGCCGTACGCGGCTACAAGCGGCTGGATGACGTCTGGACCCGCATGCAGGATCCGGCGGCTTTCAATGCATATATTAGCGAGGCTATTGACGGTTACCTGAAGCAGGCGGGCGGCGAATCATGATCTGGACCGGTATCGTATCGGCTTTCTGGCTCGGCATTTTGACTGCGATCAGCCCCTGCCCGCTGGCGACCAACATTGCCGCGATCTCCTTTATCGGCCGCAAGGCCGGGCACAAGCCGCACGTCATCGGTTCGGGACTGCTTTATTCGGCGGGCCGCACCCTGGCCTACGTGCTTCTCGGAGCGGTGATCACGGCCGGCCTGCTGGGCAGCGCTGAGATTTCGCGTTTCCTTCAAAAGTACATGAACGAGGCCCTCGGGCCGATCCTGATCCTCCTGGGGCTGGTGCTGTTGGGCTGGATCGGTTCCGGCATCTCGCTGCACGTGGGCGGCGAGAAACTGCAGGAAAAGGCCAAACAGGGTGGCATCATCTGGGCCGTACCGATCGGCTTCATCTTTGCCCTCTCCTTCTGCCCGGTCTCGGCCGGTCTCTTCTTCGGCGGATTGCTGCCGCTGGCGTTGAAGCAGCAGTCGACGGCCCTGCTGCCGGTCGTCTACGGCATCGGCACCTCGCTGCCGGTGGTGGTCTTCGCCTTCATCCTGGCCTTCGGTTCCGCCAGCCTCGGCAAGGCCTTCAATAAACTCACCCACATTGAGATCTGGATCCGCCGCCTCGCCGGCACCGCCTTCATCCTGGCGGGCATCTATTATTGCCTGAACCACATCTATCAATGATCAAAGGCCTCTGCCTTTGCTATTTTGCCTTGACGAACCCGCAGTTAGAGATATATCTTTATTGATAGATATCTAAGGAGACTTGTCATGGTAACGGCAAAAGTATTCAAGTCGGGGCGGAGTCAGGCGGTACGGGTGCCAATGCGTTATCGCTTTCACTCCTCCGAGGTTAATGTACTGGCGACGGCAGACGGTCTACTACTGACGGAAAAAGGACCGTGGGAACTGTTCCGGGAAGGCGTTGACGAGCTGTCTGGTGACTTTATGCCTGACCGTGTCCAGCCGCCACTCGAGGATCGGGTTTCCCTGGCATGAGTGGCGGTGCCTATATGCTCGACACGAATATCCTCGTTTATATGCTGCGGGGCTTCAAGGCGGCGAATGCGGGACGGGATATCCACCAGCGGGCGGAACGGATCCGCAACCGGATCGAGCGTGAATTACGGCATGGCGCGGCGATCTATATTTCCATGGTCACAATCTGCGAACTGGAGTATGGCGCTGGCAAAGCGGTTGATCCGGCAAAAGAGCGCCGGGCGCTTTCCAAGATCCTGGCTCCCTTCGAGCGGGCGGAGGGCGATTCCGTGAACCTGCCGCGACATTATGGCGAGATCCGCTGCGAACTGGAACAGGCCGGACAGCCAATCGGGGCTATGGATCTCATGATCGCTGCGCATGCCCGCTCACTGGGTGTAACCTTGGTAACAAACAACGTCAGCGAATTTAATAGGGTTAAGGGGCTGAAGGTAGCCAACTGGGCGGAAACGGGCACGTCCAAGGAATAAGCATCATGATTGATATCCCACAGCAAATGGCCGATGCGTTTATCCAGGCCTGCCACCAGGCCGCCGCCCAGCAACTGCTGCGTTGCAGCAGCGGCAACCTGTCGTTGCGGCTGGATGCTGACCGCCTCATCGCCACGGCCTCGGGAAGCTGACTGGGTGAGCTCACCGCCGAGCAGATTGCCCTTTGCCGGATCTCGGACGGCTCCCGTCTGGAAGGGCCCCGGCCAACAGTGGAAATCAACTTTCATGCCGGCATCATGCGCAACCGGCCCGACATCGGGGTGGTCCTGCATTTTCAATCCAATGCCGCCACAACCATCGCCTGTATGCAGCCGGAGAAAATCAACTTCAACGCCATCCCTGAGATTCCGTTCCGGATCGGATCGATCGGTCATGTTCCCTACCTGACGCCGGGCTCGCAGGAACTGGCGACCGCCGTATCGGACGCCATGAGGCAACACAATCTGGTCATGCTCCAGAATCACGGGCAGGTCTTGGTGGCCAAGAATTACGCCGACTCCATCCCGAATGCGGTCTTCTTCGTGCTGGCCTGCGAGATCATCCTGCGCGCCGGCCAGGATCTATGCCCGCTGACACCGGAGGCGGTTGCAAGCCTGCGCGCCAGTGGGCGTTGCTAGGCTGATGTCGACCACGCATAAATTCTATTTGACAGTTAGCTAACCATGCATGTATCGTAGGCGGCATGAAAACACAACTGGAGCAATTGAAAGCCTTGTCGGACCGTAACCGTCTGCGGGTCGTCGCCGCCTTGATGAATACCAGCGAGCTCTGCGCCTGCCAGATCAGCGAGCTGCTCGGAGTCAGTGGGGCCACGGCCTCACGCCACATGGATTTGCTGATCCGGGCCGGATTGATCGATAGCCGCAAATCCGGTCGCTGGGTCTACTACAAGCTTAGCCCATCATTTCCGCCTCAGCTTCGCGAATGGCTCAAAAAACCGCTCTCGAAAGATCCGGAGATGAAGGCGGATCTTGGCAATGTGAAGAAAATTACGGGATGTAAATAGGCTGTGAGATATTTAATGAATCGGCTGACGATTACGGGCGACGATTACGGATTACGATTCAATGTTGTCGGGCAAGGAGAGCTAATCGTCCATCGTAATCGTCGCCCGTTATCGTCAACCGACATGTTTTTGTAATTTAGAAGAACAAAAGAAGGACACAAATATGAGCGATAAACTGAATATACTGTTCCTATGTACCGGCAACTCCTGCCGCAGCCAGATGGCGGAAGGCTGGGCTAAGGCGCTCAAGAGGAATCTGATCGAGGCCTATTCGGCCGGGATCGAAACGCACGGACTGAATCCGAATGCCGTCAAGGTGATGGCAGAGGCCGGCGTCGATATCAGCAGCCACCAATCCAAAAAGGTCGATGATCTCAAGGACGTGGATTTCGATGTCGTCGTGACCGTCTGCGGTCATGCGAATGAAACCTGCCCGATGTGGCTGGGCGGCAAGGCCAGGGTGGTGCACGTCGGCTTCGACGATCCCCCCGCACTGGCCCGCGAACTGGCGGCACAAGGCAAAGGCGAGGCAGAGCAGCTCGATGCTTACCGACGCGTACGCGATGAAATCAAGGCGTTCGTGGAAACCCTGCCAGATGCTGTTTCTCGCTAAGGCGCAAAGATCGCAAAGAATAGACAATGATAACTTAGCGGCTTTGCGAGAAAGACCACCTCTTTCAGACCCTCAGGCGCAAACAAAGGAGAGCAAAAGATGAACGAACAGACGAAGGAACTGATTGCAATCGGAACATCCGTGGGCGCGCATTGCCAGCCGTGTCTGGCATACCATGTCAACAAGGCGAAGGAGATGGGCATCGCGGAGGACGACATCCGCGAGGCTATCACGATCGGCCACATGGTGGAGAAAGGTGCGATGTCAGCCATGCGCGAATTCTCGCAAGGAGTACTGGAAAATGAGTAAGCAAATGGAAGTATTTGATCCGCCGATGTGCTGTTCGAGCGGAGTTTGTGGGGCCAGCGTAAATACCAAACTGGTGCAGTTTGCCGGCGACCTGGAAGCTGTCAGGCAGAAGGGGGTCGCCGTAAATCGCTACAACCTGTCGTCCGAACCCGCCGCTTTCGTGCAGAATGCGGTCGTCAAGCAGGCCCTTAACGATGATGGGAACGATTGCCTTCCGCTGGTCCTGATCGACGGCAAGGTTGTCAGCAAAGGCCGCTACCCCGCCCGCAACGAATTACTGGAAGCCGCCGGACTGGATGCAGAGTGATGCAGGATTTCATCAAAGAGGCCCCGAAATTCACATTCTTCACCGGCAAGGGCGGTGTGGGCAAAACCTCCATGGCCTGCACGACGGCGGTCGGACTGGCCGGGCTTGGGCGCAAGGTCCTGCTCATCAGCACCGATCCAGCGTCGAACCTCGACGAGGTGCTCGGCTGCCCGCTGGGTTCCAAGCCGGTACCGGTTGCCGGATCTGTTGGTCTGGAGGCCATGAACATCAATCCGATGCAGGCGGCGGCCGAATACCGCGAGCGCATGGTCGGCCCCTATCGCGGTGTGCTGCCCGAAGCCTCGATCCAGCAGATGGAGGAACAACTCTCGGGGGCCTGCACGGTCGAAATTGCCGGCTTCAACGAATTCTCGTAATTCATCGGCGACGAACAGGCCATCACGGCGTACGACCACATCGTGCTCGACACCGCCCCCACCGGCCACACCCTGCGCCTGCTCAATCTGCCGGCGGCCTGGACGGAGTTCATGGCCGATAACAAAACCGGTAGCTCATGCCTAGGCCCGCTTGCAGGCTTGGACGAGCAGCAAAAACTTTTCGCAAAGGTGATTGCCGCCCTGAAGAACCCGCACAAAACACGTCTGGCAATGGTTGCCCGTGCGGATGCGATGAGCCTCAAGGAGGCCGCCCGCGCTGCCGCCGAGCTGCGCGAACAGGGCATGACCAACCAATGCCTGATCGTCAACGGCCTGTTTCTCAAGGATTCGGACGATCCAACCGCCAAGGCCTTTGCCAACCAATCGCGCACGATGCTGCAAAACATTCCGGCATCACTCCAGAAGTTACCGCTCTATAGGGTGCCATTCCGGGCTGCGGGCATCATGGGCATGGAAGCATTGCAATGCGTCAGCCGTGACGAACCGGATATTGCGCAGAACGCGATATCCGATCAGAAGATCGAACTTCCGCCCCTCAACGACTGGGAAAGCTTCTTCGATGAACTGGCCGCCCCAGGCAAGGGTGTCATCCTGACGATGGGCAAGGGCGGCGTCGGCAAGACCACCATGGCCGCGCTGATCGCCTCCGAGCTGGCACAGCGGGGACATTCCGTCCTGCTCTCCACGACCGATCCCGCCGCGCATATCGCGGAAACACTGGGGGCGGCACACGACAACATCGAGGTGGCCCGTATTGATCCCAAGGCCGAGACGGCCAACTATGTTGAAAGTGTGCTGGCAAAGAATCGAGGCATCCTATCCCAGCAGGATATGGAACTTTTAGAGGAGGAGATGCGATCGCCCTGCATCGAGGAGATTGCCGTGTTCCAGGCCTTCGCCAACACCGTCGCCTGCGGCACCGGACAATTCATCGTGCTCGACACGGCCCCGACCGGCCACACACTACTGCTGCTCGATTCGACGCAGGCCTACCACCGCGAGATCTCACGTTCCGCTGAGGATCTGCCCGAGGCGGTCAAGAAACTGCTGCCGCGCATCCGCGACCCGAAGTTCACGCGCATGCTGATTGTCACGCTTCCGGAGGCGACCCCCGTACACGAGGCCGCCGCCTTGCAAGCCGATTTGAAGCGCGCGGGCATTACCCCCCACGGCTGGATTATCAACCGCAGCTTTGCCGCTACCGGCACCAGCGACCCCGTGCTGGTAGCCAAGGGGCACCACGAGCTGGCGTATAT
>Ga0100399_1002989_pt1 | contig 11902 bp, 9 predicted proteins | sample CryGeymeta201523_FD_81545 | JGI IMG/M metagenome (GOLD analysis project Ga0100399, IMG submission 81545) | Groundwater microbial communities from Crystal Geyser aquifers in Utah, USA - Crystal Geyser metaG 2015-23 | ecosystem: Environmental > Aquatic > Deep subsurface > Groundwater | place: USA...
CTCCAAAAAATTTTCGTTTGCCTTAAGTTGGGGATAATTTTCCGCAACCGCGAATAAGGTTTTCAATGTTCCCGATAAAGCGTTTTCTTTTCCCTCGCGTTCAAGCACGCTGCCGCCTATTCCCATCGCCTCTGTTCTCGCTTTAGTAACGTTTTCCAAAACGCCGCGCTCATGCGCCATATACCCCTTAACGGTTTCGACAAGATTGGGAATCAAATCATATCTGCGCTTAGTTTGAACGTCAATATCACTGGTTGCCTCCTTTGCCCTCATTCGCAAAGTTATAAGACGGTTATATGTATAAACAAACCAACCGATAACCACGGCCGCAATACCTATCAAAATTTTGGTCATATATAATAGTAAAAATAATTAATAATATGGTTATTATAATTCAAAAATAATCAGTAGGCAAGTCAAATCAAAAACCCCGTTAAAACAGGGTTTTTGATTTTAATTATCCTTTTAGTAATCCTCTCCGCCCATTCCGCCCATACCTGATGGCGGCATAGCGCAAGATTGTCCTTTCTTTTCCGGCAAATCCGCGATAACCACTTCAGTTGTCAAAAGCATCGAGGCGGCGGAAGCGGCATTTTCAAGCGCGGAACGAGTCACCTTAACCGGGTCGATAATTCCGGCTTTTATCATGTCGGGAATAACTTTTCCGCTCAAAGCATCATAACCGAAATTGGATGAAGAACTTTCTCCAACGGAATTTTTCACGGCAGAAACAATCGCGCCTCCCTGTTCATTGCCGGCATTTTTAACAATCTGTGCCAACGGCTCTTCCAAGCTTTTCAAAAGAATTTCAAAACCGGCATTGAACTCTTTCGCAATCTCCTTTGAAGGAGCTTTGATCTTATTTTCCTCGAATTGCTTATTAACAATCACTCCGGCTTTTATAAACGCGGTTCCGCCGCCCGGCACGATTCCTTCAGAAATCGCGGCTTTTGTAGCGTTAACCGCGTCTTCTATTTTGAATTTCTTGTATTTCATTTCGGTTTCAGTTGCCGCGCCGACTTTAACAACCGCGACGCCGCCTGAAAGTTTCGCCAAACGCTCTTCCAGTTTTTCGCGGTCGAATTCGGAATCGGTTTGCTTGATTTGCAGCCGAATCTGATTGACGCGGTCTTCAATCGCCTGCTTTTTCCCTTTCCCTCCGACAATTGTCGTATTTTCTTTCGTGCAAATTATCCTTCGGGCTTGACCGAGCATATTCAAATCCACTTTATCCAATTTCAAACCGAGTTCTTCGGCAATAACTTTTCCGCCGGTCATAATGGCGATATCTTCAAGCATCTCTTTTCTGCGGTCGCCGTAACCGGGAGATTTCACGGCCAAGGCGCTGAATGTGCCGCGAATTTTATTTACAACTAAAGTGGCGAGCGCCTCACCTTCCAAATCTTCGGCAATAATCACCAGTTCTTTTTTGCCCGTCTGAACGACTTTTTCAAGAACGGGAAGAATTTCATTGATAGCGGATATTTTCTTGTCGGTAATGAGAATATGGCAATCTTCGTAAATCGCCTCCATCCTCTCGGCATTGGTAATCATATAAGGGGAAACGTAGCCGCGGTCGAACTGCATTCCTTTGACAATCTCGCTGTCCACGCCAAAAGTCTGCGATTCTTCAACGGTAACCACGCCGTCTTTTCCGACTTTTTCCAAAGTATCGGCAATGATATTCCCAATTTCTTCGGATTCCGAGGAAACCGAAGCAACCTGCATAATTTCCTGTCTGTTTTTAATCGGCTTTGCCATTTTTTTCAAAACTTCAACAACGCGCTTGGTTGCTTCTTCTATTCCGAGACGGATACCGACGGCATTCATACCCATTGTCACGAATTTAAAACCTTCCTTGATAATGGATTGCGCCAAAACCACGGCTGTTGTCGTGCCGTCGCCGGCGACATCGTTTGTTTTTGACGCCACCTCTTTCACTATCTCGGCTCCCATGTTTTCTATTTTATCTTCCAGCTCGACCTCTTTGGCGATGGTCACGCCGTCGTTGGTAATATCAGGGGCGCCGAATCCTTTGCTTAAAACGACATTGCGCCCTTTGGGACCCAAAGTGATTTTAACCGCGTCGGCAAGCATATCAACGCCGCGCTTTAAGCCGGCCCTAGCTTTTTCGTCAAATAAAATTTGTTTTGCCATATGTTTATTCTAAAACTGCTAAAATATTTTCTTCTTTAATAATATAATATTCCTTGTCTCCGACTTTTATTTCGTCCGGGCCGTATTTTGAAAAAATTACCACCTGGCCTTTTTTAACGCCCATCGGAATAATTTTTCCTTCATCGGTTATTCTTCCCGAACCCACGGCAATAACGCGTCCCCGCTCGGACTTTTCTTTTTCTACGGTGTCAGGGATCACAAGTCCCAATTTGGTCGTTTTTTCGCGCTCCTCATCGCTTAAAGGCTCAACGAGAACGCGATCGCCTAACGGCTTTATATTTATAGTGTTCTTCATATATTCCTTATATTAGGAAAAATTTTAAGGTTGTCAAGCCCTACTAAAAAAACAAAAGCCGCCTAAAAATTAGGCGGATTTTTTATATTTATTAAAAACCTTTGATTCTATTGGCGGTAATTTCCCTGACGTCAAAAACCTTATCGGCCGCTTCGCGGATAGCATCGTCAACAGATGAGAGATCAGGAAGCTTCGTGTTCAATTTTTCCCGAAGAACATCAATAAAATTTTCTACATCATCCCTTGAAATCCTGCTTTTCGAGATTTCGTCTTTTTTCGACATTTTATTTTCCTCCTTTTTTTTATTTTTCGGAATCGGGATACAGGTCTTTGACGATAAAATCAAGACCCAATTCCTCAAGTTTTTCTTTGGTCGGAATACCGTTTTTATCCCAACCGCGAAGTTTGTAATAATCGTCGAGAAGATAATCGACTTTTTCCTGATCCAGTTTCGCGCCGCAGGTCGGACCGAGAGGCACTTCTTCTTTCAAAAATCTTACCGGCGGCTGGTCGTATGCCCTTCCAAAATCCGGATTTTCCCTTTTCCAAAAACAACGCATCAGATTGAAAATCCTTTCTGATTTTTCCAAAAGTTCTTCGAGAGTAAAATCAAGTCCCGTCACGCATTTGAAAATTTCCGGATAATGTTCGAGGGAAAAATTCGGCAGTTCAACCCACTGAAGACGGCAAGTTCCAAACATGTCAAAAAGTGGTCTTATATGCTGGAGATAAACAACCCACTCCGCCTTGCCTTCCAATAATTTGCGGCCTTTTTCGATATCGCGCGTGATTGCCCAAGAATCATTATGATGGGCACCGATACCGCAAGTTATATAACTTAAAGCCATTGCCGGAGCGTCACGGATGCCGTAGCCGGACTGTTCCAATCCTTTAACCTGGATGGCTGCAACGAAAGAATCACCGCCCAAAATCTGTGCCGCTTTTTTGGTGCCGAGAGCAAGAATCCTGCCCAGCTCGCTTTTTTGTTCGGCAATTTCTTTCGCTAAAAATTCCATGGTTTCCACGTCGCCAAAATCCAATTTCCGGCCCCTGGTCATCACGAGAGAAATAATATTTTTCTGAAAACATTCGATGGCAAAAGCCATAACTGCTCCGCCGGAAATAGTATCAATGCCGTACTGGTCTAAAAGATAATTGATGTAAGCGACATCAGAGATATCGCCGAGACAGCAGTTTCCGCCGCATAAAGCGATCGTTTCGTATTCCGGACCTTCGACATAAACATCGTAGGCTCCGTTTTTTGTGGCATGCGAAACTTTTCCGCAGGGCATCGGACATCCGAAACAACCCTTATCGCCAATTACGATTTTTTCCCTCATTGTTTCGCCGTTCAAATGCTTGTGATGAACAAACCATTCGCCCTTAAAATTCCGTACCGGGAAAGCGCCTATTTCATTGACCCAATCAGTAACGCCGGGCGTGCCGTATCTTGTCCAATGCTTTTGGTTCTCACTCGTCAGACAATCAGTAAACATTTCCCTCCCCTTTTCCATCATCGCTTCTATATCGTGAATGGGAATTCCTCTCGTACCTCTTACGCAAATCGCCTTCAAATTTTTCGAACCCATTACCGCTCCCATACCCGTACGTCCGGCCTGCCTGCCAAAATCATGAGAAATACAAGCAAAACGGACCAGATTTTCTCCGGCCGGACCGATAACGGCGATTTGAAAATCTTCGCCTAAATCTTCTTTCAGGGCTTTTTCGGCATCAATCGAATGCATGCCCCAATATTTTCCGGCATCGCGGATTTCGATATGGCCGTCATCAATCACCAGCATGCTGGGTTTATTCGCCTTACCTTCTATAATCAAAGCATCATAACCCGCGTATTTAAGTTCGGCCGCCAAATGGCCGCCCATATTCGAATTGCCGTAGCCGCCTGTTAAGGGCGACTTTGAAGCAAATGTGATTTTTCCGCCGGCCGGAACAAACGTTCCCGCCAGAGGTCCCGAAGCAACAATCAGATTGTTTTTCGGAGAAAGCGAATCTATTCCTTTCGGATTGTGCTTATACAAAAGATAAGCCGCCAATCCCCTTCCGCCGAGATATTTTCTCATTGTCGTTTTCGTAAATGACCTGGTATTCCATTTTTTCCTGCTTTTTCTGGAAAAGTTTATGAATAAAATTTTTCCGGCATAACCGCCAATTTCCGTTTTTTTACTAGAAATCGGACCTGGAACAAAATTCTCCTCATACTTCTCGCCATCTTTTAATGAGATTGTTCCGGTCGGGCAAAATTTCGCGCATTCACCACAATGGGTGCATCCAGAAAATTTTATTTTGTACGGTTTCGGGAATTGCCCGATAATCTTGATATGCGCCCGTTTCGGATTCAAAATTCCGGTTTCCGAATTATGCCGCAAATCGCAAACCATTTCGCAAATTCGACAGCCGGCGCAAAGATTCGCGTCGATTTTCATTTTTACTTTTTCTTCCATTTTTCCCCTTCCTCCTTTTCTCCGCCACATTATTTTTAAAAATATCAAGGTACGGCGGATCAGCCTTTGGCTGAAAAAATCAAATTTTACCCTATTCCTAGCATATCTTGACAAATCCTGTCAATACCCTATACTTCTCGATAATGTCTATTTCTGTTATTATATCGATAGTTCAAATCGTAATCTCCTTTTTATTAGTGGCTGCTATTTTGTTTCAGCAAAGAGGAGCCGGACTTTCGGCAAGCTTCGGAGGCAGTAGCAGCGGTTTTTACACAAAGCGCGGCATCGAAAAAATATTATTTATTTCGACAATCGTTTTAAGCATTCTTTTTATCTCTTCGACATTTATAGTTTTACTTATTAGATAGATAGTTTCAGCTGTGAATTCAGTTAAAGAAAAAATTCTTTCTTTTGTAGCACAGGTAAAAATACCGTCTTTTCTTAAAATCCGTTATGTTTTAAGAAATTTTCCTTTCAGGAAAAAAATTTATTTTTTGCTTGCGTCAATGCTTTTTATCGTTGCTGTTTTAGGACTTTTGTGGAAAATAGACAAATCTTTTGCGGTGGAAATTCCCAAAGATGGAGGAAAATTAGAAGAAGGAATTATAGGCACTCCTCGCTTCATTAATCCGCTGCTGGCAATTTCCGACGCCGACCGCGATTTGGTTTCTCTGATTTATTCCGGGCTTTTGCGGGCCGATGACAAAGGGAGTTTAATGAACGACTTGGCGGAAAAATACGAAATCAGCGAAGACGGCACCTTATACACTTTTACGCTTAAAGAAAATCTCGTTTGGTCCGATAAAAAGCCGTTAACAAGCGATGATATTATTTTCACTATCCAAATGGCGAAAAATCCCGCTCTCAAAAGCAATCAAAGGGCAAGCTGGGAAGGCGTGGAGGTGGAAAAAATAGATGGCAGAACGATCAGCTTTTCGTTAAAGCGACCGTACGCTCCTTTTATAGAAAATATGACTTTGGGAATTTTACCGAAACACATTTGGGGAGAAATTCAGCCGGAACAAATGATTCTCACTGATTTTAATATCAACCCTGTCGGTTCCGGCCCTTATCAGGTTAAAACCATAGCCAAAGATTCAAACGGAATTACTCAATCCTACTCGCTCGTTCCGAATAAAAAATTTGCTCTCGGAAAACCTTATATCGATAATATTATCCTGAAATTTTATCCTTCCGAGAAAAAACTTATCGCGGCTTACGAAAACGATGAAATCAGCGCCATGGGCGGAATTTCTCCTCAGGGAGCGGGAGAAATAAAGCGCGGCGGAAAAAAATTGAAACCGTTATTGCTTCCCCGCGTATTCACGGTCTTTTTCAATCAAAACAACGCCCAAATATTTACCAATAAGGAAGTGCGGCAAGCATTGGATCTGGCAACCAACAAGGAAGCCATCGTCAAAAATGTTCTTAAAAATTTCGGCTCTGTTCTTAATAGCCCACTTCCGCCCGGATCGATCGGCGCTTACGCTCTTCAGGAAAAATCAGATCAAGTGCAGTATGAAGAAAGATTGAAACAAGCAGTCGATCTTCTTGAAAAAAACGGATGGAAAATAAATGAACAGGATAATATTCGCGAGAAAAAAACGAAAAAAAATATAACCAGGCTTGAATTCAATCTCGCAACATCCAATGCGCCCGAACTTGCGCAAACCGCAGAACTTTTGAAACAAATGTGGGAAAAGTTAAATATAAAGGTGAATGTGAGAATTTTTGAAATTGGCGACTTAAACCAAAATGTCATCCGGCCAAGAAAATACGATGCTCTTCTTTTCGGAATAATGATGGGAAGGGATCCTGATCCGTTCGCTTTTTGGCATTCATCGCAACGCAACGATCCGGGACTCAACATCGCCCTATATACAAACATAACGGCCGACAAGTTATTGGAAGACGCGCGCGTTCTTTCCGATACAGACAAAAGAAAGGAAAAATATCAGGCTTTTCGAAAGCAAATAGAAAAAGATATTCCGGCAATATTTCTTTATTCACCCGAATACATTTATTTGGTTCCAAAATATTTAATGGGATTAAATACCGACACTATCACAATCCCATCGGAACGTTTTACTCAAATAAATCAATGGTATATAGAAACGGAAAAAATATGGAGAATTTTTGCAAAGTAGGAAAATTAGAAGAAAAAATTGTCAACAATGTTTCTCGATACGATGTCTGCCGCGGAGAAAAATCTATAGAGAAATTACGCTATGATTTAACGCTGATATACCCCGAAAGATTCGGAGAAGAGCTGCCAAGGACAGCCGGACATTATCATACAAAAGGCCAATGCGAACTTTTTGAAGTAATATCGGGCAAAAAAGCGTTATTTTTTATACAGCGATATGAAAATAATCCGCAAATTATTAAAGAAACATATCTTATAGAAGCCGGTGAAAAAGAAAAAGTTATAATACTCCCGAATTTCAGCATTACCAGCATAAATCCTGAAAAAAACAAAGAGCTTCTTCTGTCAAATTGGATAAATATTGATGTCAAGAATGAATACGAATATTTTAAAAATCTTGGCGGTTGTTATCTGATTAAAGAAATTAACAATAGCATTGAATTCGAGAAAAATAAAAATTATGAAAAAATTCCGGAATTAATTTTATTAAAGCCGAAAAAATTTCCGGCAGAACTGAAAAATCTTGATTTTCTTAATAATCCCGGCAAATACAAAAAATTTCTAACGATTAAAAACTGCTATAGGAAAATTTAACTTAATTTCCGGGCAGGTGGTGAAACTGGCAGACACGTACGGTTCAGGGCCGTATGCCGAAAGGCTTGAGGGTTCAAATCCCTCCCTGCCCACTATGATTAAAACACAAATAAAACACAGATGGGGAATGCGCAAAAAGCATCCCTCTCGTCACGCAGTAGAACGTTCTTCGGAACGCGACTTTTTCCGCGTCATTCCTTTAGGAGGAATGGAGGAAGTGGGACGCAATATGACCGTATTTGAATACGGAAAAGACATCGTGATTTTAGATATGGGTATGCAATTTCCCGAAGAAGACATGCCGGGAATAGATTATATTATTCCTGACTCAAGATATCTTCAGGGTAAAGAAAAAAATATCCGCGGGGTAATTTTATCCCACGGCCATCTTGACCACATCGGCGCAGTCCCCCATCTCTTGCCGCGGCTTGGCTGGCCAACTGTTTATGCCAGCAGAATGACGCTGGCTTTAGTTAAAAAGCGCCTTGAGGAAGCCCATCTTCTGCGATTTTTCAAATTCCACGAAATAAAATCGCCGGATGAAAAAATTTCTTTCGGTAATATTAACGTAAGCTTTTTTGCGTCTACGCACAGCATCATGGATTCTCTGGGCACAATCATACAAACTCCGGTTGCAAACATCATTCACCCGGGAGATTGGAAATACGATTTAAATCCGGTTCAAGGAGAAGCTACAAACTTTTCTTCCCTATCGAAGTGGAATCAGTCCGCTACTCCATCGATTCTGATGGCCGAAGCTATAGGATCAACCAAGGAAGGTCACCAAATTTCCGAACGGGAAATTTACAATAACATAAAACAAATCATCGAGGATGCGCCCGGCCGCGTGATTATTGCAACGTTCTCTTCAATGGTTGAAAGAGTGGCTTGGATTGTAAAAATTGCCGAAGAAATCGGGAAAAAAGTGGCGCTAGATGGCTATTCAATGAAAATAAACATCGGGTTGGCCAAACAACTAGGATATGTAAAATTTGAGGACAATACATTGATTGACGTCAAAAGAATAAATGATTATCCCGACAATAAAATTGTCGTCATCTGCACCGGCGCCCAGGGAGAAGACAGAGCGGTTTTAATGCGCATTGCCAACGGAGAATATCGGACTATCCAGCTGAAAAAAACAGATACGATTATTTTTTCCTCATCCGTAATTCCGGGAAATGAACGCTCCATCCAACGGCTGAAAGATAATCTATACCGCAAATGCGACAATGTCATTCACAAAGAAATCATGGATGTGCATGGCGGCGGACACGGATTAATTGAAGATATTAAGCGGCTTATCAGAGAAGTTAAGCCGAAATACTTTATACCGGTTTACGCAAATCATTATCTTTTACGGGAAGCGGCTAAAATTGCGGTATCTATCGGATTTCCTGCGCAAAATATTTTCATTCCCGACAACGGAAGTGTGATTGAAATAACGCGCCAAGGAGTAAAATTCGCCGGTAAAAAAATTCCAATTGAATATGTATTTGTCGATGGCCTGGGAGTCGGCGACATCAAAGAAGTAGTTTTGCGCGACAGACAAATGCTCGCCGAAGACGGAATTTTCGTTTTAATCGTCACGGTTGATTCGCAAACAGGAAAAATGACGGGCTCGCCGGACATAATTTCCCGCGGTTTCGTATATTTGCGCGAATCGCAGGAACTCCTTAAGGACGCGCGACATATAATTAAAAAGACGATTGAAGATGCAACGGCAAAAATGCACCCTATAAATTTCGCTTACGTTAAAGACATCCTAAGAGACCAGGTCGGCAGATTCCTTTTTCAGAAAACTAATCGAAGACCGATGGTTTTACCGGTCATTATTAAAGTCTAAACGTATGAAATTCATTGATTTGGCAAAATATAAATTCATTATAGAACCACGGTATTATTTTTACGGCTGGTCAAATTTGCCAAAAATCTTGGCGCGCGAATCCTTAGTAAAAGCATTACTAAAGGCTCGTTCTTTCTTGCCGAAAAATTGTAATTTTAAAATTTGGGACGGCCAACGTTCCCGAAAAGTTCAAATAGCGATGGCTAAAAGCCTCAAACGAAAACTGCACTTAATGTATCCCAATCTATCGGCCAAAAAATGCAATAAATTTCTTTCTATTTTCGCCAGCAATCCATATAGCAATGACAAAAAAATGCTAATTTTGGCGAATTGGAAAATTGGCTCCTCAATTTGTTAAAAGATTTTGAAAGAAAATTTTAATGCGCTATTTTAATTATACCATATTAATTTAGACTATTCCTACGACCGTTGAATTAGTCTAAATTTTAACGCATAATAAAACTGCGGAAAATGAAAAAAATAATTACTGAAAAAAGAGTAAAAATAGCCAAAATAGTTCTAAAGACGATTGGTGTAGCCGGTTTCATAAGTATGGCAATTTTAGCACCCAATGCCTTGCAGGCCTTAGGTATGTTTTATGACAGGAAAAAATATAACCCGAAATATCAAGTGAATAAAGCTGTGGCCAGATTAAAAGAAAAAGGCCTTGTTGAATTCCGCAATGAAAACGGTAAAATTTTCCTTCGACTTACTAAAAAAGGCAAAACAGAACTTTTAAAATATCAACTGCAGGAATTGACAATTAAAAAACCTTCTAAATGGGATGGGAAATGGCGAATTGTCATTTTTGATATAAAAGAATACAAAAGAAGAATCAGGGATAAGCTTAGGCAAACTTTAGAAACTCTTGGATTTTTAAAACTGCAAAATAGCGTTTGGGTACACCCTTATGAATGCGAGGAGGTAATAACTATACTGAAATCGCATTTCCATATTGGCAAAGATGTCCTATATATTACTGCGGAAAGAATAGAAAATGACAAATGGATGTGCCAAAAGTTTTCTCTCGTAAATAATTCATAAATTAAAATTTGAACAAATTAAATAATTAGACTATTTCTACGACCGTTGAATTAGTCTAAAAATATGGCTGTTTAAAATTTCGGGGGTTTGTAGATAAAATTAGTTTTTGGTACTATATTAAATAATGGCAGGCGATAATAGTAAAAAAATTGTGTTTTCGGGAATACAGCCGACGGGTACGATACATATCGGCAATTATTTGGGCGCGATTAAAAATTGGGCTGAACTTCAGAATAATCCCGATTACGACTGCATTTTCTTCGTTGTCGACCTTCACGCAATGACCGTCCCTTATGACGCCCTCCATTTCCAAACCACAATTCACAACGCGGTTCTCGACAATTTGGCGGCGGGACTCGACCCGAAAAAATGCACCATTTTTATCCAATCTCAAATAAAAGAACATTCTGAATTGACCTGGATACTAAACACCATTACTCCTCTTGGCGAATTGCAGCGTATGACTCAATTCAAAGAAAAAGCCGAAGAACAAAAGAATGAAATTAGCGCTGGCCTGCTCACTTATCCCGTTCTTCAAGCCGCGGATATCCTACTATACAAAACGGATTTCGTTCCGGTTGGAAAAGACCAAGAACAGCATGTCGAATTCACTCGCACGCTTGCGCGGAAATTCAATTCCAAATTCGGCGAAATTTTTAAAGAACCGGCAGCGCTTATTCCTAGGGTTGGCGCAAAAATAATGTCTTTAACCGACCCTTCAAAAAAAATGTCTAAAAGCCATGGCGCAGAAAGCTACATCGCGCTTTTCGATTCCGATGAAGCAATCCGGCGCAAAATCAAAATAGCGGTAACCGATTCCGAAAAAGAGACGCGATATGACCCGAAAAACAAACCGGCTATTTCCAACCTCATCACCATTTATCACCTTTTCGCCGACCAACCGATAAAAGAGATTGAGAAAAGATACGCGGGAAAAGGTTATGCCGATTTAAAGAAAGATCTTGCCGAAGTCATCATCGACTATCTGAAGCCTTTGCGGCAAAAACGGGAAAAACTTGAAAAAAATCCCGACTATGTTAAGAATGTCTTAGAGCAAGGCCGGCAAAAAGCGCAAAAAATCGCCGCGGCCACAATGCTAGAAGTAAAGAAAAAAACAGGTTTGATATAAGAACCTTGAAAATATTTCTCGGAGGAAAAATGAAATGACTGATGAAAAAGTGAGGCGGCTTTTTTTGTGCAGGCACGGAAAAACAGAAGCCAATGAAAAAGAAATCTGGTGCGGCGGAACAAGCGATTCACCTCTTGCTGAAACCGGGAAAAAACAAGCATTGCTTCTCGGAAAAGCCTTAAAAGGATATTACGGATTTCATGGAAAA
>Ga0100399_1002996_pt1 | contig 11881 bp, 11 predicted proteins | sample CryGeymeta201523_FD_81545 | JGI IMG/M metagenome (GOLD analysis project Ga0100399, IMG submission 81545) | Groundwater microbial communities from Crystal Geyser aquifers in Utah, USA - Crystal Geyser metaG 2015-23 | ecosystem: Environmental > Aquatic > Deep subsurface > Groundwater | place: USA...
AAGGTATTAAAGATTTAAGAGATGAATCAGATAAAGAAGGGCTACAAATAGCCATTGATCTTCATAATAATGCCTTAGCCAAGAGAATTTTAAACCAGCTCTTTAAGTATACAGAAATGGAAACATCATTTCAAGTGAATATGCTGGCTTTAGTACAAAATGGTTTGCAACCAAAAGTTCTTTCTTTGAAAAATATCCTGGAAGAATATATTAATCATCGTAAGGATGTTGTTAAAAGACGAATCGAGTTTCTCCTCAAGAAAACAAAAGAAAGAATTCATATTTTAGAAGGTTTATCAAAAGCCTTAAATCACATTGATGAGATTATTAAATTAATCAAAGCTTCTCTCAACCGAGACGATGCTCAAAAGAAATTAATGGCCAAATATCGTTTTAGTGAAATTCAGGCTAATGCAATTCTGGAGATGAAACTCTCTATCTTAGCTAAATTAGAAAAACAAAAGATTGAAGACGAATTGAAAGAAAAGCTAAAATTAGAAGAAGAATGCAGTATTATTCTTCAAGAACCAAAAAGAATCCTTAAAATCATTAAAGATGAATTAAACGCCTTAAAAGAAAAATATGACGACGCTAGGAAAACTCAAATCGAACCTTTCCTTCCTGGAGAAATCAAAGAAGAGGAATTAATCCCTTCTAAAGAAATTCTGATTACTTTATCCCAGACCGGCTATATCAAGAAAATGGAGCCTCTAACTTTAAAAACTCAAAAAAGAGGAGGCAAAGGAGTGATTGGTTACGAAACAAAAAATGAAGAAGATGCTATTAGCCATCTTTTAGCGGCCAATAACCGTGATAAAATTCTTTTTTTTACCAACAAAGGTTATCTTTTTCAACTCCCGGCTTTTGAAATTGCTGAAGGCTCGAGAACTGGTCGAGGAAAATTGATTCAAAATTACCTTAATTTGCGGCAAGGAGAACAAGTAATAGTTCTTTTAAATCTAGCTATAAATTTAAAAGAGACCAACTATCGTTATCTTATTCTTGCTACCGAAAAGGGTATGGTCAAAAAAACCCTTCTCAAAGAGTATGAGAACATTAGAAGAGGAGGCATTGTTACCATTAAACTAACGAGTAATGATAGTCTTATTGACGCAGCCTTTACTACAGGTAATGATGATATTATTTTAATTTCCAAAAATGGCCAAGCCATCCGTTTTTCGGAAAAAGAAATGCGAGCTTTGGCTAGAACAACTAGTGGCGTGAAGGGATTAAAATTAGCTGAAAATGATAAATTAATAAGCCTGATTACCATTGCTCCAGAAGTGATCAAAGCTAACCCTCAAACTTTGGTCATCAGCGAAAACGGTTTTGGTAAAAGAACTAAGTTAAATGAGTATCGAAAACAAAAAAGAGGGGGTTCGGGCATCAAAACTGCTAAAATCACTGAAAAAACCGGTGTTTTAGTCAAAACTTCTTTAGTCCAAAATCAAGAAACTTTAATTGCTATTTCTCAAAAAGCTCAAATCATTAAAGCTAATTTAAATAGTATTCCCATTTTAAGACGGGCTACCCAAGGAGTAAGAATTATGAAATTAGAAAAAGGGGATAAAATAGCTGGTGTTTCTTTGCTCTAAATTTCTTCAAAAATTTGGTATATCAAAACAAGTTTTGATTTATTAAACTAAAGTTTGATATAGCAAAGATAAACTTTGATTTATCAAACTAAAGTTTGATATAGCAAAGATAAACTTTGATTTATCAAACTAAAGTTTGATATAATATATATAATATATGGCATCTTTTCTTAATCCTGCTGAGGCGATAAATCTTTTACCTTTGAAAGAAGGAATGACAGTGGCAGATTTTGGTTGTGGCAATGGTTATTTTACTTTAGAGATGGCTAAAAGATTAAGGCCCAATGGTCGAGTGATTGCTTTAGATATCTGGAAACCCTCGCTTGAGGCTTTAGCTTTTCGTTCTAAATTAGAAGGTTTGAATTCTCTCATCGAGACCCGCTGGGCTAATTTAGAAATGCCAAAAGGAAGCGGTTTAGATAATAATTCGTGCGATTTAGTTTTTATTGCTAATATTCTTTTTGAGGTAGAGAAAAAAGAAACTATCATTGAAGAGGCAAAAAGAATTTTAAAACCAGAAGGATTTTTAGTTTTAATTGAATGGGAACCGGATAAACTGCCTAATAAAAATCTTCTTTTCCCTATTACTAAACAAGAGGCTCTAGAATTATTAGAAAGATTTAGTTTTCAAATAGAAAGAGAGCTTTCCTTAAGTATTACTCACTATGGCCTTTTAACCAAATTGACAACGAAGTTGTCATCCTGAAGCGCGAAGCGCTAAAGGATCTCTAATCTTGTCTTAGATACCTTTTAAGAAATTTATTAAAATATGACTTCACGCCAAAAAAAAATTCTTTTCGTCATTATCAGCATCATTATTGGTTTTATCGTTTTGAGTATTTTTTTGAGAAGACAAAACCCTAAGCCTGTTTCTTTAGAAATGTGGGGTGTAATTGATGAACCTGCAGTTTTTACTCCTCTCATTAATAGTTTTCAAAAAAACAACCCTCATATCAGCATCCATTACATCAAGAAAGATCCTGCTACTTATCAAAACGATTTATTAAAAACCTTTGCTGCTAATAAAGCCCCGGATATTTTTATGCTTTTTGGCAATTGGCTGCCAAGTTATCAAGGCAAGATCGAGCCCTTGAATTTGAAAAAGGATAAAGATTTGAATTCTTTGATTATCAGCCAAACTTTCCCTCAAGTTGTCCAAGACGACTTAGTTAATAATGATTTTCTCTTAGGCATACCCCTCTCCATCGATACTTTGGCTCTTTATTACAACAAAGACATCTTTGATTATTATAATATTGCCCTTCCTCCCCAAACCTGGGATGAAGTTGTAAAGCTTATTCCCAAATTAAGAAAAACTAATACCAAAGGTCAGATTACCAGAGCCGCTATTGCATTGGGCACCAGTAATAATATTGATTGGGCTAGTGATATTCTTTCTGAATTAATGATGCAATTAGGCAGTTCTATGATAGACAAAACTTATCAAAAAGTGACTTTTGACGAACCTGTTATTCAAAATGATTCAAAAATTATTCCCGGTGAAGAAGCCTTAAAATATTTTATTCAATTTGCCAACCCTAAATCTTCTCTTTATACCTGGAATAATAGTTTCCCTATAAATTCTGTTTCTGCCTTCTCCCAGGGTAAAACTGCTATGATGATTGGTTATAATCAAGCTCAAAACGCTATTCAAAAAGAGGCACCTGGTTTAAGATATGGCATTGCCACTTTTCCTTATCTTAGCGGTAATGAAGAAAAAATTAATTATGCCAGAACAATGAATTTGGTAGTCTTCAACAGATCCTCTCATTCAAAAGAGGCTTGGCAATTTTTAAAATATCTTAGCCAATCGAATAATAGTCAATATTATTTCCTCCAAACCAAAAATCCTCCAGCCAGGCTAGATCTTATTTCTCTGGCTATTAATGATTCTCAAGCAGGAGTTTTTGCCAGTCAAATTTTGACTAGCCGCGATTGGTACCAAATTGATTCTCAAGAAATCAGCACTATTTTTAATGATATGATTGAAAGCGTGGTTCTCCAAAATATTCTTCCTGTCCAAGCAATCTTTAAAGCTGCCTCAGGAATTGAGCTTTTGTGGCAACAAAAAAAGTAAATATGAAACTAAAAACATGAAGCATAAAACAATAAAACAATTAATTATTTTTTCTCTCCTGATTCTCCTATTTGCGCCTTTATCAGCAAGCGCTACAAGCGCTACAAGCACTACTGGCTTAGTGCCTTGCGGCGGAACTGGTGAAGACCCTTGCACTGCTTGTGATTTATTGATTTTATTCCAAAATGTTTTGAAATTTGCTTTGATAATAGTCTTTTTAATTGTTATTGTTTTTATTGTTTATGGTGGTTTTCGCTGGATTTTTTCTGGAGGCAATGAAGCTAATATTAAAGCTGGCATGAAAATAATAACTAATGCCATTGTTGGTTTAATGATTGTTCTTTGCGCCTGGTTAATTGTCAACACTGTTTTCTGGCTCATTGGTCAAGCTGGAGGGAAAGAAGAGTATACTGGTAGTTGGTGGCATTTAGAATGTCCTGATATACTTGAAAATGGTGTTGCTCCTGCAGAAACACCAGCAGAAACCCCTTCAGAAACACCAACAGAAACAGTATCCAAATGCTCGGACTGTGGAAAAGCGATTTGGGGTTATTGCGATGAACAGGAATGCCTTTCTCTGGGAGATTGTGAATTTAAAGCTTACGTTCTTATGTTTGGTTGGGGTTATTGCATTAACAAATAGTAAATAATTTAATTTTAATTATGAAATTTATGTTCAAGAATCTTTCAAAAACAAAAATTGCTTTATTGGCTATTTTAGTTTTTAGTTTATTGTTAATTTCTATTAGTTTTGCAATAGATATTGAAAATCCTTTGGGTGAAACTTCGGATATTTATACCTTAGTTATAAAAATTTTAGACTTCCTTATTGTCTTGTCTATTCCTTTGTCAGCCATTCTGATAGTTTATGCCGGCCTTCTTTATATTACTTCAGCTGGCAATGCAGAAAAAATTAAAACTGCCCAAAAAACTTTAATTTGGGCTCTAATTGGTTTTGCCATTGTTTTAATAGCAAAAGGCGTACCTGCAATTATACAAGAATTTCTTTCTGGAAAAGAAGAATCACCAGCAGAAGTACCAGCAGAAGCACCAGAAGCACCAACAGAATCAGCAGAACCAGATAATAGTGGAGTATCAGAACCAGCAGAACCAGCAGAAGAATAAACAGCGGAAGAAGAAAAGATTTTTGTAAAAACTTGCTGGATTGATCCTTCAAGCTCCGCTTCTCCGGAATGCAGTCTGGCTGAATGGAAAGGAACCGGTCCTAAACCAAATGATGAATGCGCAACTGCTTCTGAATGCGAAGCTTCAGTTTATTATTTTTGTTGGACTAATGGTCTTTGCACTCCAGGAATGTGGCACGGGACTCAACCTAAACCAAATGATGAATGCAAAATTCATTCTGATTGTCAACCATCTTCAGCAACAGAAGAAGAAACGCCAGTCTCAGAACAAGAGACAGAACCAGTATCTAAATGCTTTGATTGTGGTGGGACTGCGTTTGATTTTAATGTATGCGACGAAAAAGAATGCCTTGCTCTGGGAGATTGTTATTTTTCTCCTTCTACCTGGCTTGTTTGGACCCCTGGTTGTTATCCTAATAGTAAATAATTTAATTTTAATTATGAAATTTATGTTCAAAAATCTTGAAAAACAAAAAATTTGACTTTAGAGGGTTTAGATTTTATAATGGATTAAGAATAAAATTAATAAATCCCGCACCTTTTTAAGATTGACTTTGCCAAAATATGTCTGTGATATTTATCTTAAAAAGGTGCGGGATAAAAAGGTCGATAAAATAAATCTAAATTATTACTATGAAAAAAATAATTCTCGCTATCTCAATTTTAACCTTATTTTCTTTAGCTTTGGTCTCTTTTGCTGCAACTACTACTGGAGAAGGAATTGTCCCGCCATTTATTCGCCTTACGCTTTGGGGTCCGAATAGTATTCTAACCAAATCTCTTAATTGGGTCTTTGGTATTGTGATTTTTATCGCTGCTATTATGCTTATCTGGGCTGGTTTTACCTATGTTACTTCTGCTGGCAATGCAGAGAAAATGAAAACTGCTTTGAATTCCGTTATCTATGCTCTTATTGGTGTAGCCATCGCTGTTTTAGCTAAAGGTTTAATCTTTATGATTTGTGGGTTTGTCGGTGGCACTGATTGCAGTTTCTTCTAAACTTGAAAATATCTATTCAATCAAAAAACTCCTTAAAAAGGAGTTTTTTGATTGTGAATTTTTAAAAAGTGTCGGAGGAGAGATTCGAACTCTCAAGGGTTTCCTTGCTGGGTCCTAACTCAGTGCAGCCGCCTGCCAAGGCCTAGTGCCGATGGAGGGATTCGAACCCTCAAGCCTTTCGGCACGAGGTCCTAAACCTCGCGTGTGTACCAATTTCACCACATCGGCCCTAAATTATTCTTCTTCTATCTCTAAAACCTTCTTTTTTGTTTTTTCTAATTTCGGAAGAATAATAGTGAGTAAACCGTTTTTAATGGTAGCCTTAGCTTTATCAGCATTAATTTCCTGAGGCAGAATAATGGAACGAGAAAATACTCCCCAAAAACATTCTTCATAATAAAATTCATCAATTTTTCCGCTTTCTTCTCTTTTTCTTTCACCTCGAATAGCAATCATATCATTGGTAATAGAAATGTCTAAATCATTGGCTTTCATTCCCCCAATGACTGCCTGAAGAATTAAACTATCCTGGGTTTCGTACAAATCAATGGCTAATTCTCCTTCTTCTGAGGAAGCCGGCCAAGCTGGTTTATTTTTATCACTATTGTTATTAATGTTTAAAGATTTTTGTTTTTCTGCCATAAATTAAATAAATTTTATTGGTTTTTTAATTTGTTTTAATAAATCAAAAGCCCAAAGAAGACCAATGGTCACAAAAAATAATCCTAAACTGACTAAAAATACTGCTATCCCGCCAAATTTAATAATAGCAAGATTAAAAAAGAAATGCAACGCTATGCCTAAAACTAATCCCCAGTAAAGATAAGATTTTTTCTTCTTTAAAAGAAATAAAGCCCAGAAAAAACCAATAATGCCGCTGGAGAGAGCATGAAGCAAATTAGCGCCAACAAATCTTAAACTTATAGTCTGGAAAACCGGGAGAAGTAAACTTCCATTTACTATTTCCTGACTGGCTGCCAAGATGTTTTCTACTAAACCCAAGCCTAAAGCCAAAACAATCAAATAAATCATCGCATCAATGGCTTCATCAAGGTATTTGTTTCTTTTTAAAATAAAATAAGCGCTGAAAAATTTAGCTAGTTCTTCTATGACGGCAATCCCTCCGTAGACTAAAATAATGTTTAAAAAAGAGAGAGAAGCATTCATATCAATTCTTAATAATTTTAAATACAAACCTTCTCCATACCAAATTAAAGGAGTAATCAAAATTCCTAAACCAAAAAGAATCATTAACCATTTCAAAGGTTCGGGTTTAAGAATATCCTGCCAAAGAAAAAACACCAGCCATAAAACAATGGGTAGAATACCCAAAAAACTAGAAATGAAAAAAATTAAGGCCATTTTTCAATCATTAAAATTTTTTCTTTTCTGCTATGCTCTGGCAATTTTTGCCAGATGGCTTCGGTCACAAAAGGCATAAAAGGATGGAGTATTTTTAGAGAATCTATCAAAATTTTTATGAGAAGATACTGAGCAGCTTTTGTTTCTTTTCCTTCTTTAATTCTCATTTTCATTTCTTCTATAATCTTATCAGCAAAAGTATGCCAAAAATAATGATATAAAGTTTCCCCAGCCAAAGAAAAACGATAATTATCAAGGTAAGAAGAAATTTTCTTCTCTGTTTTTTCTAAATCCTTCAAAATCTTTTTATCATGGGGTTTTAAAGTAGGTTTTTTACCATCAAATCCTTGTAAATTCATTAAAATAAAGCGACTCGCATTCCAAATTTTATTAGCAAAATTTCGATAACCCCTGATTTTCTCTTCGGAAATAATAATATCATTACCTGCTGTATTGCCAATAATCAAAGCCATCCTTAAAGCATCAGTGCCATAAAGTTCAGTCACTGCTAAAGGATCTATGGCATTGCCCTTAGATTTAGACATTTTTTGTCTATCTTTGTCTCTTACTAAACCATGGAGATAAACAGTTTTAAAAGGCACTTTTCCAGTTTGATAAATCCCTAACATTATCATTCTGGCCACCCAAAAGAATAAAATATCCCAAGCAGTTTCCATGACATCAGTAGGGTAAAATGTCCTAAAATCTTTTTTCCTATTAGCTATTAAAGTAGCGAATGGCCATTGGCCGGAAGAAAACCAAGTGTCTAAAACATCCTTATCTTGTTCTAAATTTTTACTGCCGCAATAAGGACATTTCAAGGGTTTTTTGCCTCGGGTTATAATAATCCCTTGTTGAGATCGACATAAATCATTCTTTTGATCTTGACAGTACCAAACTGGCAATTGAATTCCCCAATAAATTTGCCTTGAAATATTCCAATCTTTTAAGTTATTCATCCAGTGGAAAAATATTTTTTCAAAATGCTTCGGAATAATTTTGATTTTTTTAGTTTTAACAGCAGAGACCGCTAATTCTTTTAAGGATTTTTTTGTTTTGCCGAATGGTTTATTCACTGCCACAAACCATTGATCCATAATCATTGGTTCAATTATCGTTCCGCATTTATAACAATGGCCAACTTCATGAATATAATCTTCTTCATTTATTAAATGGTTATTATTTTTCAAAATTTCAATGGCTTTTTGCCGGGCTTCGGAAACTTTTAAATCCTTTAAAGAGCCGGCTAATTCATTAAATTTTCCATCAAAATTTAACGTTTGTCTCGTTTCTAAATGATGATCTTTTCCAATTTCAAAATCTAAAGCATCATGAGCAGGAGTGATTTTTAAAGCGCCAGTGCCAAACTCTATCTCCACTCTTTTATCGCTAATAATAGGAATTTGCCTTTGAGTAATAGGCTCAATAACAAATTCATTAATAATATTCTTATATCTTTTATCTTTAGGGTTAACAGCAATGGCAATATCCCCAGGAATAGTTTCTGGTCTGGTAGTAGCTACAGTGATAGATTTAGTTTTATCTTTAACAAAATCATAACGAATATAATAAAGCTTGGATTTTTCTTCTTGATATTTCACTTCTAAATCAGAAAAAGCTGTCTGATGCTTAGGACAATAATTAACAATTCTTTGGCCTCGATAAAGCAAGCTATCCTGCCAAAGTTTTTCAAAAGTTTGATAGACTACTTTAATAATATCTTTATCTAAAGTAAATTTTTCTCTTGACCAATCGCAGGAAGCGCCTAATTTTTTTAATTGCTGCCTAATAATTTTTTTATTTTTTTGGGTATAAGCCCAAACCAATTTAAAGAATTCTTCACGACTAAAAGAAAAACGGCTTCTGCCTTCTTGAGCTAATTTTTTCTCAAATACTATCTGAGTTTCAAAACCAGCATGATCGGTTCCAGGAAGCCAAAGAGCTTTTTTGCCTTTCATCCGTTCATAGCGAATCATTAAATCTTCTAAAGTAACAAAAACAGCATTGCCAATATGTAAGGGGTCATTAGCATTGGGTGGCGGCATAATAATAGTAAAAGGTTTACCCTGAGCTTGTCGAAGGGGCAATTTATCGGGATTAAAATAACCAGATTTTTCCCACAGGCGATAAATTTGTTTTTCAATTTTTTGATGATCGTAAACTTTTTTCATAATCTTAAATTAGCTTCAGTTTCTATTTTATTCCATTTCAAATTCTGTAATTGATTTAACTTTAAGGAGGAATAATTAAAAAATCCTGCTAAAGCAATCATCATAGCATTATCTGTTGTATATTTTAACAAGGGAAGATAAAAATTGAAAGGCTTGTTTTGCTTTTGTAATTTCTCTTGAAACTTTTCTCTTAATCTTTGGTTTGCAGTGACTCCTCCGCCTAAAATAATTGATTTGACTGAATAATTTTTAGCTGCTTTTAAAGTTTTTTCTATTAGAACATCAGTAATAGCTTCTTGCAATTCAAAAGCTAAAGATGGTAGTAACTTTTTCTTTTCTTCTGAATTTAACTTTTGCCATAAATACAAAAGAGCGGTTTTTAAACCAGAAAAAGAAAAATCATAATCGCGAGAATCAAGCATCGGACGGGGCAGCCTTTGTATTCTGTATTCTGTATTCCGTATTCTGTATTTTTCTGCTTCAGCAGCAATAACTGGTCCTCCCGGATAACCTAATCCTAAAAGTCTAGCTCCCTTGTCAAAACATTCACCAGCAGCATCATCTCGAGTTTCACCTATAATTTCATATTTACCAATGTCTTTTGTATAAACTAACAAAGTATGCCCTCCTGATATTAGTAATCCAATCGCTGGAAAAATCTTTTGAAAACTGGAAATTGAGATTTGAAAATTCTCAGTTTTTTCTGGCAAGAAAAAACTGAGTAAATGTCCTTCTAAATGATTAACTCCTATAATCGGTTTCTTCCAAACCCAAGCTAAAGTTTTAGCAAAATTAACACCTACTAAAAGAGCGGGTATTAAACCAGGTCCACAAGTAACGCTTATTAAATCTATTTTTGATTCAACCTTCTCTGAAAATCCAAAAGCCTCAAAAATGGTTTTTTGAAAAACGATTTCCAAATTTTTAACATGCTCTCTTGAAGCTAACATTGGTACCACTCCTCCATATGGAGCATGAACTTTTATCTGACTGGCTACTGTGCTAGCTATTGGCTCATAAACAAAACCAGCCTTAGTTTTTTCGGTCTTAAGTAATGCGATAGAAGTTTCATCACATGATGTTTCAATTCCTAAAATAGTCATTTTGCATCACAGTGGCGTTAATGGGATTTGAACCCATGTTACGGGATTGAAGGCCCCGTGTCCTGACCAGACTAGACGATAACGCCAAAAACTTCTTTTAATATAACAAAAAACCTTGATAATCTCAAGATTTTTTATTTTTTAGCTTTATTTATTATTTATTAGCACTGTCTTCACTGCCACTCTTTTGTAGGCTACGCCCACTGGCCAACAGCTCTGTAAAATCAAAATTGGTTTATTTTCAGGTGGAAAAACTGTTTCTGTAATCTCATTGCCTTTAGGCCAAGGTAAAAAGATTTTTTTCTCTTGAACTTCAAAAACTAAAGGTTCTTGCTCCCAATAAACATAAATTTTATCCCCTATTTGTAATTCTGATAAGAGAGAAAAAACTGATTTGTATCTACCTGACTGCCAAGGATATTGAGAGGAATGGCCAATAATAATAGAATATCCCTGACCAGGCAAAGCTGAACCAGGATAAAGGACAACTCCTTGTTTTAATTTCTTGTAAATCAATTTCAAGTCAGGGGTATCTATTTTCCAAATCGGAGCTTTAATGCCAAACTCAGGTAATTCTAAAATATTAGCAGTTTGAGCCTCGAGAGGCACTGCTGACAAGGTAATCATTTTCTGATCCTTGGCTAAAGAAGTTACTGTTGTTAAATCAAACAAAGTAGGTGGTCTTGTTATTTCTTCTTTAAGAACAACTATTAAATGACGAATTTTATAAGAAACTATAGAACCAAAAGCAATGCCATTAAAAATAAAAAAAACGATAATAAAAATTATCGCAAATATTCGAGTAAAAAGTTTTAAATCATGCCTAAAATTTTTAGTTGAAAGCATACAAAGAAACTTACGAAATCACTAATTGCCCGATGAATCTTTCTAAGTGGAAAGCAAGAAAAGCAGCTCCGATAAAAATTAATATTCCGCCTCTTAAAACTATTTCTGAAAATCCAAAAGGAATAGCCCTTTGTTTTAAAATAATGCCTAAAATCACTATTGAACCTAAGATAATTAAACCAAAGGCAATAATCTTATTAAAAACATCAATCTGAGTTCTGGTATCTGTTTGAAGGTTACCGACAATTGAAGGATTAGTAGTAGCTAAAAGAGTAATTGGTGTTTCTGTAGTTGAAGGAGTTATGGTCGTAACTGTAGTAAGCACAGTAGTTGACACCTCCTTTTTCTCTTCTCCTAAAACTTCTTTTTCAACGTTAGGAGAAACAGTGGTACTAGGATTAGTTTTAACTAAACCTGGTTTGGTAGTTTCTGTTGTTGGTTTAACTTTCCCAGTTTGAGGACTACCAAATAATTGAACGACAATTGGCTGGTTAATTCCTTGTTTAGAAAAATCAGCTGGCAAAACTGCAATGCCTATATCTTGGTAATTGTTATTTAAAAGATTTTCCCGATGGCCTGGAGA
>Ga0100399_1002998_pt1 | contig 11871 bp, 5 predicted proteins | sample CryGeymeta201523_FD_81545 | JGI IMG/M metagenome (GOLD analysis project Ga0100399, IMG submission 81545) | Groundwater microbial communities from Crystal Geyser aquifers in Utah, USA - Crystal Geyser metaG 2015-23 | ecosystem: Environmental > Aquatic > Deep subsurface > Groundwater | place: USA...
CCCGTGTTCGTGCCGAACACGGGTTGAAAGGGGAGAAAAGGAGGGTAGCCTTCATCGTGTAGCTGCCTGTGTGAGCTACCGGACGCTGAAGCGATCCGGCGTCCTTTTGTAGGGGAACTTCCAAAACGATGCACTACTCACCTCTTCGACGAATGTCTACAGTTCCCCCGGAGATTTCCGCGGGGCATTGACGTTTTTACACGCTTTTTGTGCCAGACGGTCGACCCCGAACTTCGGCTTAGGCCGCTCAATGTGCTATAATCCGCCTACGATGAAAACTTAGACTTGCTGACGTGAGGAGGTGTGCCATGTCGACAGTCACCGACACAGTTTACGACGAAGCGCTTTCTTTGCCGGCTGAGGCGCGCTTGGATCTGGTCCAAAAGCTCGTCGCCAGTCTCAATCTGCCGACCAAGCCGGAAATCGACCGTCTATGGGCGGAGGAAGCCGAGCGTCGGGTATCCCAGATTGACCGGGGCGAGGTGGAGCTTATTCCGGGCGAGGAAGTGTTCGCAAGAATACGCGAGAAGCACCGACGATGAAGTTCTATTTTCACCCCGAAGCGAACGACGAATTCGACAAGGCCGTGGACTATTACGAGGATCGGCAGCTTGGACTTGGGCTTGAGTTCGCGGAGGACGTCTACATGGCAATTGCTCGGATCATCGAATATCCAGCCGCTGGATCGCCCATGTCGCAGAACACGAGACGATGCCTTGTCAATCGCTTCCCTTACGGAATCATATACCAAGTGAAGTCTCAAAGGCTTCGCATCGTCGCTGTCGCCAATCTTCATCGGCGCCCGGACTACTGGAAACACCGAGTGTGAGTGCAATCTCTCGCCGGGCGACCATCCTCTCAAACGTTGCCTTGCCGACTCCGTGGCCCTCAAAAGTCTCCTTGACTGTAATGGAGAATCCACTCGCGTGAGCTACCGAACGCTGAGGCGCTTCGGCGTCTTATATGCAAGGCCCTCATCGCGGTTCAGAATCTATCTTCGATGGCGGCTTCGCTCGTTTTCCTTTTCTCCAGAGCCAATACTCGTAGTATTTCTGGTCTTCGCGTCGGATGTCATCGATAGTCAATTCTCGTATGAGCCTCCCGGTCAGGGCATTGACGAAGTAGAAACCTTGCTGGTGGTAGATTTCTCCTGGAACCACCTCCTCTTCAGGAACGCTTCCGTGAGCTCCGGCCTCCACATAAACACACCGACTGTTTCGCGACCAGCCGATGCCACTGACCCAACTATGATCCAGATGTTTGGCAATAACCGGTAGGGGACGACCGAGGTCTATCGGTCGCACATACGCAAGCCTGTCTTGCCAGACTTTGTAGATCTCGCAGATCTGGTCGGTGCTCACGATGTGATCCGTCAACAGGAAGTACCGGCTGTTGGGACTCCAGATGCCATCCATTGCCGTCGACTCTTTGACGAAGGTCACCCTCTGGGTTCGTCGGTCCTGATAAAGAAATGTCTGGACTCCGAGATCGCTTCTCACGAAGACGACAACGTGTTTTCCATTGGGAGAAACAAACTTACGGACCTCGACAGTCTTGTGGCTCTTCCCGGTCTTTGGCTTATCACTGCCGTTGGTTGAGGATTGATTCGCGGCCTTTCTTCTCTGGGATTCCGCAACCTCTCTCCCTTTGGGAGGAACAACCCTTGTGCCGCGGTTGGTCTGGTGGCTAATACTCGTATTGCTCTCGCGGCTACTGGGGGTTGCAGAACGAGGCGATACATCGCTGGAACAGCCCGTGAGATAGATGAACAGCGCGAGGTGAAGCGACAAGAGATAATGAGCATGAACTTCCATCCCGTCCCACACCTCCCCTTCTCGTCACATATTGCCTGTGTAGCAGGAATTACACCGTTGACCATTCATTGCCTGTGCCCACTGACCGTCGAATGCGCTCACTCATCACGTGTCACGCCTCACCCTCCCGCAAAAAATCTCACCTTGTCAAACTCTCCTCCACCCCACGTCCAGAGGCCGGGGTAGGCTTTGTCGGAGGGTCTGGAATTGCCGGGGAGGTTGAGGACTTCTTTGTCGTTGGCGAAGAGCTGCACGGTTCCGTTGGAAAGAATCCGGGCGATGACGTGATACCAACGGTTGGGGAGCGCCCTCGCCTCCGGCGCGTCGGAAGCGCCGACGTTGGCGCCGAAGACCTCCACACGGCTTCCCGAATCTCCGGCAGCGAAGGCGATCAGGTAGCCGGTGCTCTGATCGCCCGGTTCGCGGAACCAGGAGCACGACAGGTCGTGCGGAGAGGCGCTGCGCGCATCATACTCGATGCGGACGGGCGCGGCCACTTTCTCCGCGTAACTGATGAAGGATCGCTGTCCGCCCTGCAGAACGCCGTCTTTGATTTGCCAGTCGCCTGAGGCGACGCGCCATCGATCGCCGAGAGGTCGGCGCTCGAACTCATCGGCAAAAATCTGACGCCAGGCAATGCCTCCGTCGTGTAGCAGGCTCCCTTGTGCAACTTGCTTGAGCGGTGGCGGGGTCAACGCCGGGAGGTTCTTCATCTCTGCGGCGGGAACCTGCACGAGACTTATCCGGTCACTCTCGCCGATCTCGTTCACCTCCGCGGCAATCTCCCATGACCCTTTGAGGACAGAAGATTTGCACAGCAGCACATTGTCCCCGTGCACCAGCGACACGCGCACCGTCTTTCCGCTGTCCTTGTCCAGAGACACGATTTTTTCGTCGTTGAGCCACGCCTCCATACCGCCCCGGCACCACAGATTCAGCGCCGCGCCCGTGTCTTCCTCGGCACGCACAACGGCTATCGCGTAAGCGGTCGCCGCAGTCTGCGGCTGGTGAAATTTGTCGAAGTGGAGGTACTTGTTGGGGAGCGACTGAGACTGCCAGCTCACTTTGCCGTTGAGTCCGTCGTAGGTTCCGTTCAAATTCATCCGTACCTCAGCGGGGTGGATGTCGGTATCGGGCAGCTTGCCGCTGCTGTTTGCGAAGGGACCGATCGACATCCAGTTGCGGACTTCCCGATTCCCCACGTTCAGGTGATCCACGAAGGGAAGAGAGCGCCCGTCGAGGTCAATGTTGAGCTTCACCCCCAGTAGTCGCAGGTCGGAAGTTACAGGCGTTTGCACGGGAAGAACGACCGTCTGCGGCTCCCCCGGCTTAAGGGTAATCGGCGCGATCGGGGCGGCTGCCTGCCAACCTTCCGGAACCACGATTGTGGGAGACACCTGCACCGAAGGCGCCCAGGGATCGGTCTGCACTCGCAGACGCACCTCGGACGGTCCCGATTTGCCGACGGCCAAGTCCTTCACTACCGGAGACGCGGGATCAAACTCGGAGTGCAATCCGACGAGCAGAGACAGCAACTCGGGAGTAACGGACTCCCCGCAGCAAGACGCTACCGCGGCCCACAGTTGGGAGAGCAGCTTCGTGTAGCCTGCTTCTGCCGCCTTCGCCGGTTGTTGGCGCAACGCTTCAGCGGCTTTCCCAAGCGACGTGACATCAGCTTTGTCCCCCAGCAACTGGCGCGCCGCGTCCAACTGATAGCTCAGCCGTTCGCCGGGATGAAGCCACACGTCTCCGCTGCTGCACTGAAGGGGAACAGCCACCTCATCCATTTTGTTCTTCGAGACAAAGACGCCGGAGGCGTTCCGGTCGATCTGTATCCCGACCGCCGAATGGTCGATGGAATTGCCGTCGATGACCACGTCTACCATCGACGGAGCGCGCAGCGTTTGCTCGGACCGCGTTCCGTATCCCGCGTGCAGAGCGAGGCGGTGGTTGTAGCTGAGCTTGTTGTTTCTCAGAATCGCGCCCCGCAGGGAAGGCGCGGTCCCGTTGAGAAGCCCGGGGCCGACGAAGCCCACGTAGGCATACGGCGTGTTGCTCTCCGGGTTGATGCCGGACGGACCGATACCCGGATGGAATGAGAGTCCGCTGGTGAGTTGATTATCTCTCATTTGGACGAACCAACCGCCAAGCCCCCAGATACCTTGATCCCGTCGGGCGTGACACCCGTCGATAATCATGTCGTAGTAAGTACCCCAGAGCTGCGCCATGGCGCTGGTGTCGGAACCATCGCAATCGTAGATAATAGCGTGCCGTCGCAGTCCATAAATCGCCACCTGGCTCTCGCCGTCCGGCGCCACGTCCCACGGGGAGTTAACCCTAGCGGTGTCCGCGGTGTTCTCGGTGATCTCGCGGTACTGGCCCGCGCCGCGTCCGGCAATGATGAGCGCCTGCAATCCGACCAGATCGTCGGGCAGCCACTTCGCGTCCTGACCTCTGAGAGTCAATCCCTCCGCCACGGCCACTTTACCGAACCACGCGCCTCCCTTGTGCGCGGTGAAACGGTTGATGTCAAAAGTCATCGCCTCCCGCTCGCCGCGCTCCAGGTTGAAGGAAGTGTTGTGCGCCGAATAGATATACTCCAGAGGAAGGCCGCGCCAGGAAGACGCGCCACGGATCGTGTTGCCCTGGAACACGAAGTGGCTTCCGCCAAGGTCCGTCCAGGACAGAAAATGCTGGTTGCTGAAGGAGTTGCCATCGAAGCGTGCGTTCTCCAGATTCAGGAAGCGTTGGGTCCCGAAGAACTCGCAGTCGGAGATTTCCACGTTGCGAATACCGTTCATGCCGAGGGTCAGCATATCCTGCTTCTCGTAGCGGTCGAAGAACGGGCCCTTGGGACGGCCAGACAGGTAGAGATGCTGGATGCGCACATGCCGCAGGAAGAGGTCGCGACTCTCGCCCGATGGTCGGATGCGGTCGGCAAGCTCCTTCTTCGCCGATCCTCCCCAGGAAAGGTCTCGCACACAAACCTGAGCGTTGCGCACCACGATCGACAGATTCTCCAGGGCGCATTGCGACGCGGTGTAGATCGCGCCGTTCGCCAGTTCGTCGGGTGACGAGGGATTGGATTCCGGCCACTTCAGCCAGGTGGTCTCGCGGTCCTCGCCGCGCAAGGTGGTACGCGCCGGAACGAAAATCCAGTCGCTGATCCGGTAGATGCCCCACGGGAAGTACGCGACTCCGCCGCCGTTGTCCTCCGCGGCTTGGAGGGCGGCTCTCACCGCGGTCGTGTCGTCGTCCACGTCGTTGCCCTTCGCTCCGAAGTCCCGCACATTGAATACGTCCTGCGACCACTGTTCAGGCTCCTTCACAGTGAACCTGAACGGGGCGCTCCACGCCAACGGACCTCCGCTGCCGTTGTGAACGCAAAGCTCGTACTCGCCAGAAGGAAGGGAACGGGGAAGGTTAATGATGACGGAGTACTTCTCCGCCTCGAGCGTGCGCGGCAATGTCCATTTGCTGTTCCCCTTCCGCAAGGCCGCCAGCGGCTTCTCCTTTCCACCGGGCGCCATCAAGTTGTGGCCAATCATCTGCAACGTGCTGCCAGGAGCGGCCTGGTTCCTGCCAAGTCCCGGTAACAGCGTTGTCGGCTGAACAAAGCGTATCTGCGGTCGGTTGAGGTAGAACGCGTTGCTACGGCCCTCGGGAGTCTCAACATGGAACTGGTAGACCCCTCGGCGGAGACCCGTGGGAACCCGGAACTTCACCGACTCGAGTTTCGGCTGAAACACCTCCGTCCCGATCATTGGGAATGAACCCGTGCGCGTCTCATCGGGAGTTCCTGCTTTCCCCTCAGTCAAAGTACCAATCATTACTCGCGTAGCCTTCTCGAAAGGGCCTCCATAGACCAGAACCGTATCCCTCGGTCCCACGCCATCCGACGCCCAGAAGATGACCGGCGCCGCGTCCGCGGCCATCGTCGCGAGGAGTGTTACCGCCACAATCACAGAAGCATTAAACATGATGAAACCTCTCTTTGCTGACCCGATGGACGGGTATCCGGACACAAATGGCCTGTGGCTATCGTGGTCCCCTCTCCACCAACTCCACATCGTCCACCCAGACCTTCGGCGTGCGACCGGCCACACACGTGGTGAACTTGAAAGAGATGATCGCGGCGGTGGCTCCTTCGGGCGCGGTGTATGGTGTTGTGACACCAGCGTTGTTTGTCTGCGTGTTGCGGATCGTCTCCCAGTCGTCTTCGTTTCCCTGTTCGTTGGCCGCAAGCGTATTCGCCGGGCCGAGCTCCCGCGGTCGCACCCAGAAAATCCACACACCGAGGGCCGCGTAGCCGCGGTCTTTGCCGGGGCGCCGGACCTCCCGGCACATGTCTTCCGTTCGGTAGCTCATGCGGAACTCGTACTGCTTCCCCGCGGTTACCGGCACCCGCTGACACAGCGAGACGTGCCCGCTATTGCCGCTGAACTTGTAAGCGTCTTCCCACTTTGCGGTGGTGTAGAACTCGTCGGGAAACGTGACCGGGGTGGTTTGTTCGATGAGAAGTGATTGCTTCCCGCTACGCGGTGACTCATCAACCAGGCGCGTCGCGCCGCCGTTCTTCTGGATCTCGACAAACCAGCCGCCCTCCGGTTTCGCTGCGAAAGGCTCCTCGAAGCCGCCATTCTCCAGCAGGTTGCTGCCCAGAGGAAACTGCACCGCACCCCACTCGTTGGGCAGCAGCGTCGCCTCCGTCGTGAGGTCCGAGACGACACTGGTCTCCTTGTTGTAGTAGTAGAGTCGCAGGGAGCGACCGCGTCCTGTTTCGTCCGAGTAGATAACCCCCACGTCACCCTTGAGAGTTCCCGTGTCCTCTGGATCGATGCCGAGGTCTTTCAACGGGAGAGCGGCTTCCAGCGTGTAGAACGAGTCGCCCCGCTGGCACTGAACCTTCGCCGAAGGAAGCTGCGTAATGTCGTCGACGCGGGCCGCCATCAGTTGCACCGGATTCTTCGTTCCTGGCACAACGGGCCGGTACAGTACGGCGATCGGCTGATCCTGATACGTGCTCAGCAGCAGACGCAGGTCGCCCTTCGCGGAGGCGCGCCGGTTGGGATCGGCCTTCGAGTCGGTCGCCAGCATCAGGTCCACGCAATCGCCGGTGGTGAAGAGCTTCTGCCAGTCGGCGCCTTTGTTCAGCAGAGGGGTTGTGTCGTTTGCCCTGTAAGCAAGGTAAAGGTTTTCCGCGTCCCGCCCCAAAGCGACTTCCGCGGTGCGACCGCCGCCGCCATCGAGGGACGCGCCAGCGTTCAGCATCCAGTCGTCCAGGCTGCCATCGATCTTCGGCGTGGCCGACAGCCATGTAACGTTGAGAATCGGTTTTGGCGCCTTCTTCTCTGCGGGGATGGCCCGCATCGCGGCGGCAGCCTGTACCTGATCTTCCGTGAGCTGCAAGGGAAAAGTGAAGCGACCGCTTTTCTGCAATCCACCAATCTTCAGTATGTGGTGGCTGTCGTTGGCGCCGTTCACAATGTACGGAGTTCCGTCGGGTGTCTGGAAGTAGTATTTGTAGGACTCTCCCCAGAGCGAGGTCGGCCCGAGGAGCGTATCGTCGAGCAGCGTCGAGACGTACAAACCGTCCGAGGTCAGTAGATAAGGTCGCCAGTTCCCGTGCCAAAGCCATGTACCCAGCACGTTGCCGATCTTCGGAACGTTGAAATCGCCGATGACGTTCTCCTGGTGAACGTCCTTGGCGAGCAACTGCTTCGGCTGCGCAACTTCCCAGAGAAGAATGCCGTCGCGGTCGTGGCAGGAAAGAACGTTCGGCAGCTTCTTGCTTTCGTCGCCCTCGTACCGGTAGGAGATGAAGAGCTTGTTCTCGGCATTCACGTAGTAGCCAGCAACACTGATCGGCTGGTCGCTCAGCCGTATCCGGTGAACGTCCTGAATGTCGTAGAGCGGCGCGCCGTTCGGCGACCATCCGTTCAGGTCCATACGGTACGACACGTCCCGGTCACGACAGAACCCTCCGTAGAAGATGCTCCAGTCCGGCGCGATCCCCGCGCCCCAGAAAGTCATCCACGCCGGCTGGCGGCCGTCGGCGTAGTTGTCGCCGCGGGTCAGCGTCTTTACCCAGCGCATCTCGTCAGGTTGCACCAGACCATCCATATTGAGGTCGGACCATGAAAAGTTGTCGCCCGCGTGGCCGCGGAAGAAGTCGGGGAAGTAACCTCGATAGAGGTGGTAGCCGAGGTCGCTATCCCAAAAGGTCATGCCAGTGCCGTCGTCTGTAACGAGGCGACTGATTCCCCCCACCGCAGCAACCGGCACAAACTGGTCGGCCTTTCGCAGGAACACAACGACGGTGTGGTAGCCGTTCGCAAGGACGTACTCGCTGCCGTCATGCTGCAAGACTCGCACGCTGTTCCCGAAAATCCCGTGACCGTTGAGGGCGAAGGGTTGATCCTTGCTCATGCGGCGCCCGGTTGTGGCAAGGGGAGTGTATGTCTTCTTTGCGAGGTCCGCCCTGAACTTCGCGCCCATCGAGAACACGACAGTTGGATCTTTGGGGTCGATCCAGAACGCGCCACCTCCTCCGTAAGGGGCCGGGCCGAGGTAGTCTTTCACAAACGCGCCGGTGCGGGCATCCCATACGCTGACACGCTTGGGGGCGGAGTCGTCTTCTGCCACCCAGACTTTGCCGTCGTCCGTCACCGCAATCCCCCGCGGCACCAGCATCCCGTCTTTCGCCCACGGACCGATCCACAGACGACCTCCTTCCTTGCCAATCGCCCGGAGGAATCTTCCCTGGGGAGAGAAGACTTTCACCTGAAAAGAGGCACCCCAGTCGCTGACATAGAGGTTGCCTTGCCGATCTGTGGTGACACTGTGGGGAGCAACCAGACCGGTGGCGACCAGCGGGGTTACCTGCTTGGAGGCGAGGTCCACTTTGACAACACTCGTTCCGCTGACTGCCAGCACGGTGGTGTCGTTGAGAGGGTAAAGACCGACCGGTTTCGGCAGGGGAATCTCGTCCGCCTTCTCGGCTGTGTTGGCGTCGAGCACGAGCAGCCTATCTTCGTAGAACAACGAGATGCAGAGGCGGTCACCCACCGCGGCAATTCCGAGGGCGTTGTCCGATTCGCCGAGGTCGTAGCAGGAGTACCGCGGCTGCCCCGCGTAGTTGCCGGGAGCGAAAGACCGTTGCGTCCGCAACTCCCACAGCCCCACGACCTCTTCCCGGTAGGGCCAGGTGGTTACTTTGAGATGCGGCCTTTCTTTCGTGAACTTCACCGGTTTGCCGGTACGCTTGTCCACACAGATCAAGATCGCGCGTCCTACTGCGTTCTTCCCGCTGTATCGGCGTGAGGCGTCGGTAAGCTCTGGACCGGAGAACAACGCGTAGAGATAATCGCCCTTCAGCGACAGGGAAACACACCGGGGATAGAACTCCTCGTTGAGTCCCCACTGCCGCTGCCCCTGCTCATCGACCGCGATGATGGACCAGCCCTTTTCCGAACCCGGAGCGGCGAGAAAAACCCACTTGCCGTCCGTCGCCACAGCCTGCGGAGTCGATTCGTCGCTCAACCAATCACCCTTGCCGTCCGCGGTGGGCCACGGTGGATTGCCCGGGTTGTCCAGGGACGTGACGTACTCGGTGGTGAGCGGGGGATGATACACCGCCTTCACCGTGCACGATCCGGCTGGCAGCGGGTTCCCCCACTGGTCGAGACCATCCCAATATTCCGTGTTGGCTCCCTTGTAGCGGTAGTCGGCGCGAGTAATCCAGCGGAGCAGCTTGCCCCCCAGGTCAAAAATGCCGAGGCTCACTTCACCGTCTTCGGGCATGGTGTAGTTCACCAACAACGCGCCACGCTTCTCCAGCGTGACTTGAGTATGCAGGCTGAACTCCCGATTCAGTCCGGCCCACCACGGCTGGCAGGTGGCCTTCCACGTCTCGTCCGCCTTCGGTGCAGGTTTGCCGGGGAAGATGGATTGCCACGGAACCGACAACTCCATCGCGTAACCCCTGCCATCGCCATCGGCGAGGAAGGCTTCCTTTGCCCCCTGCTGAAGAAGGAACGGGTTCTTCAGTTCCGCACCGTCCGAGGTTAACGCGGGTCTGCTGCCGAGAGTATCATACCAGGCGCAGATGTTGCGGACGGTGTTGTCCCGCTTTAAGCGAAGTTGCAGGCAATCGCCGCCGCTGAATCCCTGCTGAGTTGCCTCGCGCATCAGGTTCTGCATCGGAGTCGGCGTGGTGAAGTGCGCCGCCAAGTAGAGATTGTCACCATCGAACCGTGTCGCGATTCTCCCCGTATATCGGTCACCCACAAAGCCCGGGGCCAGTGCGATGCTCTGGAAGTCCACGCCCTTCCAGTCGTCGAGGCGCGCGTCGATATCAGGAGGCTGAGGCGTTCTCTCGACAAACATCGCGGTCGCGCCGGTCGCCATAGGAGACTGGTCGATCGCGCTTGGCCGCGCCGAGTCGGTGAAAGTTAAGTCCCCCCAATCCTGTGGATTCGGAAGGTAGCCTCTCGAGAACAGCTTCGCCTGGACAGTGAGGAAGTTGACGGTGACGTGAGTGTTCTGCCGAAGGAGCCCCACCGGCAGCTTCTTCATGAAGTCCGGTGTCAGATCCTTCCAGACGAAATCGAGGAGCAACTCAACCTTGCCGTACGCCGGGAGCTTGCCCGTCTTCGTCAGCAACGCCCACGGGAGGCGGATCTCCTGAGCGCAGTCCTTCCTAACGGCTTGTAGTGAGGACTTCAGTCCTTCCTCTTCCCGCCACTTCCCCTCACCAACCCTCGCCATTGTCTCCACCCGAGAAGAGGCACCCGCGGGCCAGCACGCGACGTGAACCATCTGGTCGGTAAGCAGATGCAGCTCCACACCGTCGCCGCCCTGCGACCACCGGTGAGCCTGTCCAGGCGGTGTCGTGTTCGCAGAACCCGTCAATCCCTGCCAATCCAGCGCAACGTAGAGAGCGTCAACGTCGTAGCACAACCGGACCGCGACGGAGAGATTCTTCTTCTGTAATTCCGTCACGGCTTCATTGGATTCAGAGGTGGGTTCCACCGCAAACGGGCGGAAGGTCTTCGCCTCGATCCCAGACCACTCAGTCAGCTTCCCGTCCACGGTAATGGGGTGAGATGAAAGGGGGAGGGGAGGAAAGGCTATGTCCCCTATTCCCCCGGCCCTCGCCAGTGAACACAACTGGATTGAGGCAATAACGCACAGACCGCATATCTTCATCACAATTCAGTCTCGTTTCTAAACGCTATGTCCTGTCTGGGGGGCGGGATAAGGCATGGTGAAAGCAAGTATGTGTAAAGAGGCGCGCCAGAGAAACGGGCGGATCACTTGTGAACCATCCTCACCATTGCGTCTGAAAACCCCTTCATCATGTCCCCCACCGCGTCGCCCACCTTGTCCTTCCTCCCATTGCAGAGGAACCAGACGGTCTGGAAGATACCGACGCCGATATGGACGGCAATCTACCAGGATGCGACGACCCCGCGAGCCAAAAGAGCAAAGGGGTTGGTTTCCACAAGTCACGCTTTCCTGACAGGATCGCCCGTCGGCAACGTTCGCGATCCGCGGACATCGCTTCGCTTCAGTTTGTGTTGCCCCTTCAGGGCGAAACCTTTGGGTTGACGCTTATGCACCTGGGGCGTTGCCCCAGGCTATGTTGTTCCAGTCCTTTGGACTGGAAAGCACAGCCATATTCGGCAAGTTAGGCGTTGCCCCAGGATATGTTGTTCCAGTCCTTTGGGCTGGAAAGCACAGCCACATTCGGCAAGTTAGGCGTTGCCCCCAGGCTATGTTGTTTCAGTCCTTTGGACTGGAAGGCTCAGCCGCGTTCGGCAACCGTTGATTTGGCCCTCACTCTCAGGGCGCATTGTATCTGTCTTTCGGATTGAGTAACGTATTCCACTCTCTGACACCCCGAAGGGGTACAACATCGTAGCCACGGGCAACGCCCATGGAATAGGAACCCCCCGCACCTAGTGTATCTTTTCGTAAATTATTCGACATTAGACACCGGATCGCTTCAGCGTCCGGTAGCTCACACAACTGACTACCGAGCGCCAAGAAAGGA
>Ga0100399_1002999_pt1 | contig 11871 bp, 7 predicted proteins | sample CryGeymeta201523_FD_81545 | JGI IMG/M metagenome (GOLD analysis project Ga0100399, IMG submission 81545) | Groundwater microbial communities from Crystal Geyser aquifers in Utah, USA - Crystal Geyser metaG 2015-23 | ecosystem: Environmental > Aquatic > Deep subsurface > Groundwater | place: USA...
GGATACAATTTCCCGCCGGACTTTTTTGATACCCCTTTTATGACAAGCGGTTTTGCCAGTCCCGGTAAGGAAAAAATTGCTCCAGAACCTGCTGAAATTATAGATTACTGTAAATTTGTCGTTTACGCCCAACCCGTCTTTATTGCCCAAAACTCATTGCATAAGATAAATGAGTATGAGATTGGAGAACCCGGACTTCCGGTATTTAACGAATGTTCTCCCGGTGAAGTAGCGCCTAATCCTAATACCTGTCCGGTCATCCCGCCTGATCCACCCGGATATGTAAGGCCGTCATGTTTCGCAAAGATCGGAAAAATAAAACTGACAAATACAAATTTAACGGATTTTATTTTTCAGGTGTATGCAAGCTTCGATAAACCCAATAACTTTTACCTGAAGGATACGGGAGGCACATATACAAAAATCTTCGAATACATATCCACTCCGGATAAGCCTTCACAAAATCGCTTCCATAATCCTGCACTCCAGCTGACCAACCTGGAATTCACTGCCCAAGCCCAATGGACTTGGGCTACTCCTGTATGTAAACCGGCTATCTACCTTTACCCGGAAAAGGAAGCAGAGATGAATGTAAGACTGAATGTCGACGGGAAAATTACTGTCAGTGATCCTTTGTATGACAAGAATTATGGTTGGAATGTGAAAGCCTATCCTGATGGAAGGATTATCAACAAATCAGATAACATTGAACATTTAACCCTCCTTCGCCAAGGCTACGGCGGGCAAGCATTTAATAGAATCTATCCATACTTATACTACGAAGCGGATGTAAATGTGACCCTGCCTAAAGCAGGGTGGGTAGTTAAAAACTCAAATCTCAAAACTCAAATCTCAAAAATAATGAAGGATATTGGATTTAACGGGCAAGAAATATCGGACTTTCTCTCCTACTGGTTGCCAAGACTGACCGAGAAACCATACTACTTTGTCTCCCTTATGCCTGAGGAGATGATAAACCGGAAAGAGACTCTCTTCTTTTCCCAAACTCCGGATACTCTGATCAGAGCCAGGTTTGTCTTTGAAGGCCTGAACCTGCCGACCTTTGTCACTCCCCTTTCCATACCGAAACATACAAGGTCAGGCTTCACCGTCACCGACTGGGGTGGAACCTTGGTAGGCGAAAGCTGCAGTGAGGTGAGGGTGAGATAACTGTTAACACAATAAACAGTCTTAAAAATCCGAAGATACAATTTTGACGACCGACCTTTTGGGTAAAAAGGCAGGAATGATTTTGGATATGCTAATTGAGGTAGGACTATAAAAGTATTCACCAAAGCTAAGGAAGGAAAAATTCGTATTAAGGATTTCCGGACAGAAAACAGAAACAGTTGACATTTAATATTAAAGTATCAGCGAATTAGTTTACATAAACGGTCGACAGGAAAAAGATTGACCTCCTGCGGTAAACTGGATGTTTAGTTACAAGCATTCAGCTTAACATAAGGAGGTCTTATGACATATTCTACTACACTGGATCTACTCAAGACCAAAAAGGAGGTCTTAGTAAAGGTAAACCAGGGGTTATTGGGTGTTGTTACGGGAGCAGAACTACTTGGTATAACCAGACAGGGATTCTGGAAGTTACGGAAGAGATTTAATTCTGAAGGATACCAGGCATTACTTGGAAGGAAAAGAGGTCCCAAATCATGGTACCGAGTACACAACCGTACTCCCAAATGGGCTGAAGACAAAGTTTGTGAACTATGGATAGACAACCATGTCGGTCCTGACAGGTTACTTTGGATTATTGAGGATTATCATCAGGAAATACTTACCCATGTTTCCCGTTCAACCATATACAGGATTCTAGTGAGAAGAAGACTTCATAAACCGGAAACACAGGAGAAGGAGAAACATACAAAGAGATACACAAAAACACATCCGGGAGAAGAGATACAAATAGACACGACAGAACCATTCGGGAAAGGAAGAGGAATTCAGATCTCAGCCATAGATGATTACTCACGGTGGGGATTTGCAGATTTCTACCAAAGAAATACCAGCCTTAATACTGCTCTGTTTCTTTCCAGGTGTATACAGTTTGCTCCTTTTCCCATTCAGGCAGTAAGAACTGATCATGGTAGTGAGTTTTACGGCAGGTTTAAGACAGTATGCAGCCGTCTGGGTATAGAGATCATCAGAAACAGGGTAAATACACCGGAACACAATGGGAAAGTAGAGAGATTCCACAGAACCATAGATGAGGAATGTCTATGGAGAACCAGAGCTGAATCAGAATACCCTGAGGAAGTCAGATTCCAGCTTACCCGCTATCTTGCATGGTACAATAGGGTAAGTGATGAAAACGGCCACTAAGGATGGTAAACTTAGTCCGTTATGACAAGATATATTTGCAATCATTGCGGAAAGAGAAAATTTTACAATATTCGACGGGGCAAAAAGCGGTGCAAAAGTAGCGGCTATGAGTTTAAGAACCGGCTCGGAAAGTTAGGGCTGTCAAGAAAAAAATGGCGGGAATTGATTTTCTGGTTTTTGTTAGAACAACCGATTAGGGGAATTGAAAAACAAACTCATATAAACCATTACTCCACGGAAAAAGCCGTCAAAATATTGAGGATGATTACGACCAAAGATGTCCCCGGAATATTTTCCGGGACAGTTGAAGTTGATAAAACTTATCTTGGAGGTCAAAAGAAGAACAAACGAAAAAGCCAGTTGAAAAAAGAGCCGGAAAGCAGACGAGGTTGGGGAACCGCCAAACAACCCGTCTTTGGCATTTTAACTAGGAAAGGCAAGGTGTTTGCCAAATTAGTCGATGATACGGAAGCCAGAGATTTACTGCCCATAATTACTAAGAAAGTGAGAACCGAATCCAATGTTTACTCTGATACTTGGAGGGCTTACACAGGGTTAGCCGCTAAAGGTTATGTTCACCGAACGGTAGAGCATGGAGAAAAAGAGTATGTCCAGAAAGATAACCGGAAAAATCACATCAACGGCTTAGAGGGCTTTTGGGGCTACTTGAAAAGAAAACTGGCGGCTAAAGGTGGGATTCGCCGGAAATATATTTCCCTCTTTCTCGGAGAATATGTTTGGAGGTATAATTATCGAAGTTTAACAATCGAAAAACAAAGAGAGAGGTTGTTGAAAAAAGTGACCGATTTTAGTGGCTAAAATCATCACTTACCCTACAATACCAAGCGTAGGCATGGTGGTATCGGAATGAACAAGCTTACGCCACAGCAGAAGATTGAAGATTTTATTATTAATAAATCAGTGCATCCATTTTTCGCGGATGTAAACGAAACCCTGATACTGTACAACAGTTGACATTTAATATTATATGTTTTAGCCTTAAATTATGGACCCTGCCCAAAAACCAGACAATCAAGATAGTCCGCAAACCATAAATCAAAACAACAATACTGCTGTTAACGGTCAAACACCTCCTCCTATCAACCCAACTCCCAATCCGGTTGTAAATGATCTGAATAAAACACCGCCAACGAATCCGGATGTAAATCCTAACTCCCCTTTAAATCCTCCGAATAATTCTGCTGAGAATCCTGAACCTACACCCATCGCCTCAGATATTTCTGCTCCGGTCATACCATCAATCCCAATTTCAAATATCGACCCCGCAAATAATCCTGTTCCTGCGATAAATAATACAAATCAACCGCCTTCCAACCCAGTCGGTCAGGATACTCTAAACACCGAAAGTTCACCTTATATCCCCAACATCCCGTCATCTGCCCCGAGCAGCGCCGAAATTCCCTCTTACCAGGCAACTGAAGTTTCATCTGTAACCCCGAATTATACACCCGGTTTTCCGTCAAATGATGCAAATAATCTTCCCACGCATGAGGATACTTCTACCAGATTACCTGAACATACTCTTACTGTACCGGTTATAAACACCCAAGCACCGTCTATATCCGAAACCTTTGCCTCACTGCCACAAAAAAGGAAATTTCCCATCATGGCAATCACTGTTATCCTTATTATCGTTACCGGAGCCTCTATCGGGTCAGTCTATTTCTTTAAAAATGCTATTGTTGAACAATTCCCATTCCTTGCTTCGTATCTTCCGGCTGGTTTCCTGCAAACTCCTACTGTCATGCCTACTCCTATACTTCCTCCTCCCCTAGTTCAAGCACCTACAGCTCAACCCTCTCCTTCGCCTACGCCGGACATGAATCCTTTTGCCAGTCCTACAATTGCACTAGATAATCCTTTTGCCAGTCCTACAGCTATCCTATCCAATCCTTTTGGCACATATGAAAATCCTTTTACTGATGCCACCGAATCAGCAGCGGCTGCCAGCGCGCCTTACCAGAATCCGTTTGAGGAGATGAAATGAGAAATAAGAAACTCGAATATCGAAATACTAAACAATATCAAAATTCTAATTTCCAAAATTCAAAACATTTTTGTTTTGATTATTTGAATTTCTGTCATTCGAATTTGTTTAGAATTTCGTGTTTCGGATTTCGGATTTCTATATTCTTATTTCTTTTTTTCTTTTTTTATCCCCAATCAACTCATGCTCAATATTACAATTACCCCATCTCTGAGCTGAATTACTGCCGTGATGCTAAAGAATGCTCACTTTACTGCCAAATCCCCCAAAATACCCCTGCCTGTTGGTCTTACGGAAAATATGTGATGAATCCGGATGTTCTTGGGGAAACGGATATTAATATAAACTATCCTATTTTGGAACTGGGGAATTGCAATACGGCACAGGATTGTTTTATCTATTGCAGCCAGCCGGATAACCAACAGGCATGTGCAAGTTATGCCCGAGACAAAGGACTGGTAAAAAATAAACCTATCAAAGAAAATGTTGACGAAACTAAGATAGTGGAAGCCGCGAAAACAGAACTTGGGTGTGAGACCAAAGAAGCCTGTATGAGTTTTTGCGATAAAACAGAAAATAGAGAAAAATGTTTCAATTTTTCTAAGAAATACAATTTGGGATCTCCGCCTGGTGAAGGCCAGCAAGGCCCATCTCAAGAAGTAATACAGCAAATGGAAGGTGAACTTGGTTGTGACGGTGCAAGTTCCTGCAAAAACTTCTGCGACCAGCCGGTTAACCGTGAGAAATGCTTCGAGGTAGCCCAGAAATACGGCCTAGTCAAAAAAGAAGAGATCGAGAAACGGGAACAAAACATGGAAGAGAAGAGAAAGATGCTGGAAGAGGCAAAAACAGAACTTGGCTGTGATACACAAGATACATGTGCTAAATTTTGTACAAAGAAGGAAAACAAGGAGAAATGCATGCAAATGTGGAGAAAGCATAACGTTGGCCCTCAAATTCCCCAACCTTCCAATATGATGCAACCTGTTATAAGCGGTACACCCCCTACCAAACAACAGCTGGATGCAGAGCATCCGGGTCCGGGCGGTTGTACTTCTGACAAGGCATGTCTGGAGTATTGCCAGAAACATCCCAAAGACTGTCCGGGTTTCGTAGACAAGAAATCGCAACCAAATAGCGCAAATGCGCCACAACCATCTCCTCAAGCTTCTCTAGGTTCTCTATCAAACAAAACGCAAACAGGCACATTTTTAGGTCCCGGAGGCTGCAAGACAGAAGGCGAATGCAAAGCCTACTGTGAGAAGCATCCCAAAGAATGCCCGGGTTTTCCGGAGAAAAAGCCTCTTCTTTCACCTTCCCCTGTTTCTGAAAAAGACAGATTGACACCGCCCCCATTTGACAATCAGAATCGTCCGCCGATGCCACCGAATGCTCAATTCCCGAAAACTACCCAGGCGCCTCCCCCTAACTCTAATAATCAACCTGTGGCAGAACCAAACCTCCAGTATCCACTAAACAATCCGGGTCCCGGGTTGAATCCTACGGATGTACCGGCAACGTTTTGAAATATTATTTAATTGATAATTACTTGGTTAGTTAGTTACTTGGTTGGTTTGTTAATTAGTTAGTTGGCAGTTGGTATACTGAAAATACTCAGGTTTGAAATAAGTTTTTCCAGCATAGCCCCATCTAATCAGCTATTGCAACTAATTAAGTTGCAAACCTGAGTAAGATGGGTATAACTACTATTAACAATGAACCATTAACAATGAACTACCGACCATGAACCATTAACTGTAAACTATCTTTAGTTTATGCAACAAAGCCTTCATTCACACCTGATTATCATTTTCCTGCTTATTCTTGTTTCTATTAATCTTTTTATCCTGGACCTTCAAATTTTCTCACCCCAATCTGTTATCCGATTGTCTGACATCTCAACAGCAGTCAAACCCAACCCTACTGCGACACCATTACAACAGGATAACATCCCCGGGACAAAGGACCTTACCTGTCCGCTAAGCTGTCTTGCAGTGATAAAAGATGCTACCCAGGCTACTGACAGAATCGGAGCTACAGATCAAGAATTATCAGCTTTATCCCAATCACAAGCTATGATTTCAAAACCATCTGAATACTACATTCCCCTGGGAAGCGGCAATACCACGAAGTCTGATTGGGAAGACATAACCGCCACAGAAACCATGATAGATCCGGGTAATTACCGGAATATCAAGGAGGCATATTTTATCGCTTCACTGCGAAATCCCACCCAAAACGGTCAAATTGAAGCTAGGTTATATGATGTAACTGACGGACATATGGTTTGGGGAAGCCATGTAATTATGAACGGACGCGAGTCGCAAACAATAACCTCCGACAAAATCACACTGGAGACGGGCAGCAAGCTCTACCGAGTACAGCTTAAAAGCGGCATGCAGTACCAGGCATATCTTGACAATGCGAAAATAAGGATTATCTCCGAATAAATCAGTTATTTGTTGATGGTTTATTAGATAGTTAATAGTTGGGAGTTGTTTATTGTTATCTGCTTGTCCTGAGCTTGTCGAAGGATTAAATGTTAAATGCTTATCTACTTAACCATAATCTTATTCTCCTGGGGTATCGGTAATATCCTTGTAAAAAAAGGATTGTCCCATCTTAGCCCTTGGCAGGTATATGCATTGGATGCTGTCTTTATCGCTTTCCCCCTTTGGATGATTTATGGAGCTTTAAATGGAGGCAACCTGCTTTTAATCTCCTTTTTTCCGATCCTGGCAACTTTATTTGTATCGGTCATTTATGCCTTAAATTATTATGTTATTACTCTCGGCAATATCGGTCTCATCTCACCAATTATTTCTTCTAACCCAATTATCACTGTTGTCCTTGCCTTACTTTTCCTGGGTGAAAAACTGAATCTGGTTTCATCTATGGGAATTTTGCTCACTTTAACGGGTGTCATCACTCTCTCCATCTCAGGCAATATCAAATTAAAACCTGAAAAATGGGCTTTCCTGGCTATTCTTGTTTCTCTGGGATACGGTATATCCGGCTATCTTGAGAAAATATCACTTGGGCAAATAAACCATGCTACTTTCCTGATGCTGCTTTCTCTCGCCCAAATAACCGTTATTATTTTATGGAAACCTTTTTACCGATCCAAAAAACCTCTGACTATTAAAATCGGACCGGGTTTGATTTACTCGGTTTTGGGCATCATTCTGTTTAACATCGGCAATATTGCCTATTTTACCGCCCTGGAAAAAGGACTCGCCTCCGTCATCGTCCCTCTTTCCAATACTTCTGTGGTAATCACCGTTATCCTTTCTGTGATAATCCTGAAGGAAAAAATCAGATTACACCAGGTAATCGGGATACTGCTTGTCATTTCCGGAGTAATATTAGTAAACCTCAATATATATAAACCGCAGTTTCTTAACAACCTGTTTTCGAAAGCAAATAAGTCACCGCCTTATCCTACTTCGTTTGAATCCGGGCAAAATAATATAACTCCTACCGTAACAAATAGGGAAAAAGCAAAAGTCCTGCGTGTGGTTGACGGTGATACTGTTGAGCTTACGGATAATAGACGAGTCCGCTATATAGGAATAAATACTCCGGAACTTAGTACCAAAGAAAAAGAGGCGGAATGTTTTGCCACTCAGGCCGCCAAAGTAAACAAAGAGCTGGTCGAAGGCCAGACTGTCGAGCTGGAAAAGGATACAAACGACAAGGATAAATACGACAGAATACTGCGCTATGTCTGGATTGATGACATCTTAATAAACGAATTCCTGGTGGAACAGGGTTTCGCCAAAACCGAGACTATCCCTCCGGATATGAAATATGCCACAACCTTTGCCCAAAAGGAGAAAGAGGCAAGAGAAAACGGCAGAGGACTTTGGAGGGAATGTAGTAAATAAAAGCAAAAGGCAAAAGGCAAAATGGTTTTAGGTGGAACAGAATATAAATTCAAAACTCGAAATCCGAAGCACGAATATCAAAACAAATTCTAATTACTAAATATCAAATGCTCAAAACGTAATAAGAATGTAAGATTATTTCTACTAGAATATTTTATATTTTGACCATTTGGATTTTGATATTATTTCGTATTTCGATATTCGGATTTTGGATTTGTATTTTACTTTCTATCTATCCCCTATTTTCCTCTTTGACATTTTTCCCGTGACTTCTTTATACTGAATTTAACATGCTAAGTCCTGTCCGGATTATTTGTTTTTGGTTGATTCTTTTTCTAATTTTTGCTGCCCCGTTAAACCAGGTTCTCGCACAGGATTTAATCCGTCCCATCCCCCAAGACAATTCCGAATACAGCTCCGAATATATTGAAACACCAAAAATGATTACCCCGAACGTAAAAAATAATACCGGCATCCTGAACTTCCCGCAAAAAATAAAAACTGCTCTGGGAAAATATCTTGAGTCCATTTCTACGCTATCCTTTCTTTCGACTAAACCCAATCCGGAGAATAAGAATACAACCGTAAAATTTATCGCAAAAGAAGAAAATGCGGAGCAACCATCCTTCACTTTTGGTGATATCCTGGCTAACAAAAATCCTGCTGAAACACTTGCATCTCAGGTGAGTACTACTACTTCTTTGATCGCTTATTCAGACAATCTTTCTCCCGATCCGCAAACCAAAGCTCTACAAATCAAAGAGCTTCTCGCCAAACTGGACCAGTCTTACAAAGAATCGATGAAGGATTTTCAGGATAACCGCTCGAAAACACTACTGACCCAAAACCAGATACCGAATCAAAAAAACCTACTATCAGAAAATCTTGGCTATTATCCTACACCTACTCCTCCGCTTGCAGAAAACCTACCCCCAACGCCTTATATTCCAATTCCGACTTTGATAGCCCAGGTTCATAGCGTTCTAAAACCCCAAACCGACCAAAATAATCAATCCCTTTCGTCCAAACTAACGTATTCTGCCAATTACACGGGAGATATAAACGAAAATCCCATACAAACCACCTACACGATAGCTGTTCTGGGTGATTCCATGGTGGACACTCTGGGAAACGACTTGCCTCACTTAAAAAGTCTCCTCCGGAAGGAATATCCCAAATACTCCTTTGCGCTTCTTAACTACGGCCAGGGATCAACAGATATGGAAAGCGGACTTAAAAGACTGACCAATACTACAACATACCTGGGGAAAAGCTACCCTCCTCTCCTTTCGTACAAGCCGGATATCCTGGTCGTCGAATCTTTTGCATACAACCATTGGGGAGGACAGCTTTCCGACCTGGACCACCAGTGGATTACTATAGCCAGAATTATAGATACAGTCAAAGAAAAATCTCCCAACACCAAGATTATCCTGGCTGTCACCATCGGTCCTGATACCAAAACCTTCGGGGATGGAAAGCTTAACTGGAACCTGGACCTCAAATGGCAGTCAGCCATCATCACAAAAGCCTACCTCCAGAACATGATTAACTTTGCCACATCCCAGGGATATCCGCTTGCAGACTCATACCACCCTTCTATAGACAGCGAGGGAAACGGGTATGGGAAATATATAAACCAGGGCGACCACCTGCATCCGTCCGATGAAGGCAAACTTCTCTTTTCCCAAAAGATAGTGGAGACAATCAAAGCTAACCAGATGATTAAGTGAAGACTCCCCAAGTCCGATTCGGGATTTCTTTAAGGAATATTCTAAAAAAGAAGCAGCTCTTCACTTTTTTTAATTATTATATGGAGTCTTTCAAAGGCAAAAACAATATCCCCAGGTTTCTAATAAATAATGCTTGTCACACACAACCTACTGATCGGAAATTAATATCCATCATTTCTCTTCTTTTTTTTATTTTCCTGATTATTATTATCTTAACACTTAGTAGCTTTATCAATTCTCACAAACAATCACTTTCTATGAAAGCGAATAATCCTGAACCAAATTACACCGGTGTCTTAGAAATCCTCCACATAGAAGAAACAAAAAAACAGCCAAGTATCAATAAGTATTTTATTGTCAGTACACTTGACGGAAAGAAATATGAACTGATTTTTCCATCTTCAAAGCCAACATCCCTGCAAAGCGGTCGACGAATTACGGTTGACGGAAAGATCGCAAACAACCAAATTATACTATCGAACTTGGAAAAAAGTTTCCCTTCACTCCAGTCTTTCGGAACTCTGAATTCCATAGGCAATAAAAAACTGGCAGTCATTCTGATAACCAATCAAGACGACCGGGTACCCCTTGAAACTGTCAACCAAGTAAATGACCTGGTTTCCGCCAGCCCTGATTCTATAAGCAATTGGTATAAAGAAAACTCATTTAACCAGTTCAGCTTAAGCGGAGATGTTTTCGGTTGGTATGACACAGCTGACGTCGGCCTTACCAGTGAATATGCCGGTTGTCCGCTTCCGCATCTTCAGGAAATCGCTAACCTGATAAACAATTACACCAAAAGTATAAGTAATTTTAATTATGATAATTATGATTTAGTCTCTTATATTCTCGCTTATCAATCGTATGACGACAGCTGCGCCGCAGGCTACGCATATATCGGTGGTAAACAAAGTTTTATAAATCTGCATTTGTTTGACAGTCGTTATTCTTCACCAGATGCACAATATTCCGGGAAAAACGTGTTCAAACATGAACTGGGACATAATCTGGGCTTATATCATGCCAGGGGAATAGACTGTGGGGACAAAGCTATTGACAGCTATGACAGGTGTAATACAACCTATTTTGACAGAGACTACTCAGACATCATGGGGGGAGGTTGGATATCATCTGCTCAACTCACCCAGATAAACAGTGTACATAGACTTCTACTTGGGTGGATACCGGATAGAAATACCATAGAAATAAACCAGGATAATTATAACAGGCAAATAGCCCTTTCCGTCATGAACACCGAAAACACAAATACAGGCAAACCGGTTTTGATAAAAATAAGAAAAGAAGACACCAATGAGTATTATTATGTAGGATATTATCTTACGCCAGCCTGGGAAAACGGCTGGTGGACAGGACCGCTCCTTAAAGGTGCTTTTATCCATCTTCACAATATATCCGGATGTGGGGATAATAACTTCAGTGCCTGTAAGATCGATACTACTCCAAAAAGCGAAGATGATGAATTTATCTCTGATTCAATCGATTCTTATTTATCAGATGGACACAATTTCGTAGACCAAATCAATAATCTTGAGGTAATGCAGATAGATCATGACGAAAATACCGTGAATTTAAACATTAAATATAAACTCTCCGGCATACCCACTCTTACTCCGGCTCCGACTAACACGATCACTCCGACAAAAACTCCTTATCCTACTAAAACTCCTGTACCTTCCTTAACCCCTATTTCTTCTCCATCCCCCACTCTCACCCCCACCCCCACCAGAATACCTTCTGTTACTCCTACTTTTACTCTTACTCCTACTCTTACTCCTGTCCCTACAGTGACAGTTACCCCAGGCCCACAGACAACTACCCTCTCCTTTAAGGTTGGTATTCCCAGGATGGGTACTTCTGAAGTACCACAGGAGAAGGTAAAGGTAGA
>Ga0100399_1003001_pt1 | contig 11870 bp, 7 predicted proteins | sample CryGeymeta201523_FD_81545 | JGI IMG/M metagenome (GOLD analysis project Ga0100399, IMG submission 81545) | Groundwater microbial communities from Crystal Geyser aquifers in Utah, USA - Crystal Geyser metaG 2015-23 | ecosystem: Environmental > Aquatic > Deep subsurface > Groundwater | place: USA...
GAAAGCCCCCTTTTATTGCTTCTCCACTCTTCGGTGCTTACACCGATTTGTCCAAGAAAAACGGGGCTTTCTCGCTTCCTCACCTCTCGAAAATATTGAATATCATGCTTGTATAAGGTCTAGCGGAGCACGCCAGTCCATGGATTGAAGTTCCAGGTGATGACGGAAGATGGTGTACAACTGGTGAAGCCGACAACCATCTCAGAACTCGCCCCGGGAGCAGAAATCACCGGCAGCGTCAAGTTCCGTATTCCAAGGACTGAAATTCCAGCATAGGGAGAGCGTGACCTCCGGGAAGTCATCTATACTCGTTACGGATGAAAATCCATCTTTCCCCCTCACCCCGACCCTCTCCCCATCGGGGGAGAGGGCGCGAACCCAAAGGGTTCGAGGGTAAGGGGGTGTTTTCACCCGTAACGAGTATAAACCGTACTGGGTAAGGAAGTGGTATTCTGCGTTGGCGTCAAGCAGAGCGGTGTATCCATCGTTCTCCAACTCCAGCTGCAGTTCCCCCTTTCCAAGCATGTCGGCGGCGGGAATGATGTTGCTTGAAGTCGGGAAGGCCTGGAGACCACGTGAGCTGCTGAACATGAAAGAGATAAGACAGATTGCCCGGGCGGAGGAAGTCGCCATTGCTCTGGAGTTGAACATATTGTCCCCTCCGACAATAGCGTTATCGCGTCATTGCGAGACAGTTCCCCGACGGCAGGAGGGTAACTGTCTCGCAATGACATTTTCATCTGGCGGGGCGCCGAAGGGTCGGCGTGGGTGATTCCTCTGTAAGCCGGAATAGCACGCGGATGGATGCTGATCCGTCTGCACGATCATCTGACCGCAGCCGCGTCACTTGACAAAGAAGATGTGCGCGAAGAGGTCTGGCTGGTGGAACTTGCCCCGCAGGAGGGGACTCCAGCAACTGAACATATCTTCCGGACGCGGCGGGTGGATGGCGCTGCGGCAGAAGTTTGCTCCCCACGGGCGACCGACGGGGTCTGGTGTGCCGCCACCGATGCTCTTCCGGGGAAGCTCCACCTCTACAACCCAATGGTCCGCATACTGCCTGGAGACAAACCGGGCGTTGCTGTGCCAGGACTTGTCTGGCGGTTCTCCCATCCCCTCGAAGCGCCAGTCCTCGATGCGACCACCGAGATCGATCCACATCCAGTAGTAGTTGTCGTGATTGTGCTCCGAGTCGAGGAAAATTTCTACGGAGTCCGCTTCGCCCATCTTCTGAGAAAGATTCGCAGCGTTGGGGTCGAAACACTTGAAGGAAAAGTATAGATGCTCCGGAGCGCGCAGTAGCCGAAGTTCCGTCTTCCACTGCGTCTTCTCTCCGTTGAGGTTGTTGACGAAGCTCAACACTGCGGAACGTTTCCAGCCTTCCTCGTCGAGGATGCCATCGATGTTGATTTGCCCCACCAGTTGTCGAATGGACACGCTGGATCCCTTGGCTTCGGAGACTTCTTTGACATCGCGCACGTAAAGCGCACGCCCCTTCTCGATCTCGCCAACAAAGAACTTCGAGAACAGCCGCGCCGGTTCCTCGTGGGGCGTTCCCTGCGTGATCCGAATGAGTTCGTCGGCCTGGCGTCGGTAGTTGCCCACGGCTTCCTCGGTGAAGTGTTTCTCCCAAACATCAACACTCCCTGCCTGCGTGCCGGCGACCGCGCAACTCCGTGCTTCCACGTCTTTCAGCACCGACAGCACAGTCTCTGCTCCGGGTCCGTAGAAGCTCCGGGTGTAGTCGGCCACCAGTTCCTCCGCATCGAGGTATGGGTTGTAGAGAAGTTTCAGCATCACGTACCGGTTTAGATGTTCCAGCAGGATGCTGTCCGCGTCCAGTTCGACGTGCATCAGATTGGCGTGCTCGGCCATCTCGCGGAACATCTTTCCAAAGAGGTTGGTGAGCAACATTGGCACTCCCTGCCGACGCGGCGCGCGGTGGCGATACAGGTGATGCAGCCAGATCAGCATGGGTCGGTCATTGACCTGGCTCCATGTCCGCACCAGATTCATCAGCTTCGCGTACTCAGCCGGATCGACATCATTGTGTGTTCGAGCGTTGTCTGCGGGACACAGGCCGACCACAACGTTATTTGGCAGGCTTGTCAGGAGTGCCGGCTTCTGCGTGTAGGAAGCATACGCCAGGCAGGTGATCAACTTGTCGGGATGTTGCTCTTCCATCCACGTTGCCATCTTCTCAATGAACTGCCAAACCAGTTCACTGTGAGCGCCGGAATGGTTGCCGTCTTCATGAATGAACGGCGCGCAGTTGGCGCAGCAGCAGGCGCGGAATGAATCGTGCGGCAGGAGCGATACGGTGCGCCCATAAATGGCGCCGGACGGCCACCCACGGTTGAAGGAATTGAGCCGGATATTGTGGCTGGAGATCCCCATGTCCTCGCCAGTTCTGCCGACGAAGTAGGCGTCGATATCCCTCTTCGTAATATCGAGAACACCAGGATGAGTGTAGCACAGATGTCCCGTTCGACCCGGTTGCGGCTTGAGGTCGCGCTCGCCGTTCTCCAGCAATGCGAAGTACTCCGGGTGTTCCTTTCCATAGCGTTCCTCGAGTTCCATCCGCGGGGGTCGATGGTTGAAGGCAAACCATTCCGACGAACCACGCATCCGCAGCAACCACCAGCGAACGGCATCGCCTCCCCAGCCAAGCTCCTCATACTCTTCACGATTCATTGTGTTACCGGCGCTGTCGAGCAAGTACCATTGCCAGGTTTCCCGCCCCACCATACGCAGATCGAAGACAGGCTCTTCCTGAAGTGAAAAGGCTTCTACTGCGATATTCGGCTTCTTCGGAATCGAGACCCCCTTTGTCCCCGGGAAGAACCATCGCACCCCGAGTTCTTCGAGGAACCGGTATGCTCCATACAGAGTGCCGCGCTCGAAATCCCAAGTGGCCGCGCCGAAGCGGCGTTCCATTTCGTACCGGCTGGCGGTGCGGGGGAAGGGGTTGGTCTTCAGTTCAGGAAGGGCGTTGCTCTTTTCTGTGGCGTCATCCTTGCCCGCGATGTAGATGGTGTTGCCGACGGTCCGAAGAGCGTAGCCATCGCGACCAATCTTATCAACATCGATTCCGGCCTGCCGGGATGCCGGCCCATCGCCGAGGACGAGAGACGCCCCGTTCTTCGGGATGTTGCGAACAACGTGGAAATCGCCGCCCGTCATTGCATCGAGGTGCTCCTTCAGCTCCTCGCCAGCGAACACCACTGACGGTGGCGCGCCTTCGGGGACCACGATGACGGCCTGAGGTTCTCCAGCAGTGGCGAGCGTCACGACGCCACCCATTTTGCGGTACTGGAACTTGGCGCGCAGTTCCGCTTCTGACCGGAGGCTCTTGCCGTAACATTGACAGCAGACTGCGCTGACGGCGAGCATCAATATGGGGAACCGTCTGTCGCTGAATAATTCGTGTCGTGGACTCATCGTGCCTCCCGTGGCTCCCAGACTTCTTTTACAGGAATGTGCGGAGGGGACATGATTCAGCTTAGTCCGTTCTCCGTTTTCTCCGTTGTCTTCCGTTCAAAGTCCTTTCAGAGGAACCTCCACAGGAGTCAACGGAGTGAACAGAGATGTTCTTGATTCAGTCCAGTCCGTTCTCCGTTTTCTCCGTTGTCTTCTGTTCAAAGTCCTTTCAGAGGAACCTCCACAGGAGCCAACGGAGTGAACAGAGATGTTCTTGATTCAGTCCAGTCCGTTCTCCGTTGCCTTCCGTTCAAGCCTTTCCCTGTTCTTTCTTCGGCTGATATCTGTGGACAGAAGCGTCGAGGGCGACTTCGGCAGTTTCCATGACCGTCTCGGAGAATGTGGGGTGGGGATGGATGGTGAGAGCCACGTCTTCCGCCACTGCGCCCATCTCAATGGCAAAGACTCCTCCAGCAATCAGTTCCCCCGCGTTGTGTCCGACGATGCCGACGCCAAGGATTTCCTCAGTCTCCGGCTCCAGGATGAATTTCGTCAATCCGTTGGACGCGCCCTGAGAAACCGCGCGCCCCGAAGCCGACCAAGGGAAGGTGACGACCCTGACCTCGCGCCCTGCATATTGGGCTGCTGTTTCCGTTAGTCCGCACCAGGCGATTTCCGGGTGGGAGAAAACAACCGCCGGGATGGATCGGCTGTCGAAAACGGATTTCTGTCCGGCGATGACCTCCGCCGCGACCTTGCCCTCCCGAGATGCTTTGTGCGCCAACATCGGTTGGCCCGCAACATCGCCGATGGCGAAAAGATGAGGATCGGTGGTTCGCATGGAGTGGTCCACTTTGAGGAAGCCTTCGTCGTCGGTCTCAACGCTGGTTGCGTCCAGTCCAATAAAATCAGTGTTCGGTCGCCGTCCTACGGATACCAGGACACGGTCAAAGCTCTGCACTCGCTCGGGGACATCGCCCTCGAACTCGACGCTCACCTCCCCTTCCGTAAAGTGGGCCGAAACGACGCTGGTTCGGGTAAGGGTTCCGTGAAATATCCGACCCGCCTGGTCGATCACCGGTTTGGCCAGATCGCGGTCCGCGCCGGAGAGAAGTTGTTCGCTCATCTCCACGACTGTTACGGCGCTGCCCAAAGCGGCGTACACGGTTCCCAACTCGAATCCGATGTACCCTCCTCCCACGACCAGGAGGCGCTCGGGAATGGAGGTCAGCTCCAGCGCCTCCGTGGAATCCATGACCCAGGGATCGCCCGGGTCCAGCCCTGGCAGATTGATAGGACGAGAACCGGTGGCAATGATGGCGTGTTCAAACTCGACGCCAGTGATCTCCGCTCCGTCAACCCGCACGCTTCGGGAGCTGGTGAAGGTGGCGCGTCCGGTGATCCGCTGGACCTTTCTCAGGCGCGCAAGCTCACTCAGACCCGCGGCAATCTTGTCGATGCTGCTGTTCTTCCACGCCCGCAGAGCATCGAGGTCGATCTGGGGTTCACCGAAGGAAATGCCGAAGGAGAACGCCTCCGCAGATTCGAAAATCAGCTTGGCCGCGTGCAGCAGCGCTTTTGAGGGGATGCACCCTCGGTGCAGGCATACCCCCCCCAGGTGTGGGCGGTCTTCCACAATCGCCACTTCCATTCCGAGGTCTGCGGCGCGAAATGCAGCCACGTATCCGCCGGGACCTCCGCCGATGACCAGAACCTGTGTCTTTAGCGCGTCTCCCAAGGGGTTGCTCCTCTTTGCAGTATCAGTGATCAGTACAGGGAGTTATCCTGAGAAAAGACTCCCTCTCGATCCGGTCTGTTCCTTTCCCTGTCCTCTCTGTTACGTCCGGTTTGCGGTTGTTTTGGAGATGACCCAACAGGAGCAAATAGAGGTGACAGAGAATAACGCTTCTCAGTTCGGTCGGCTGCTCTTCCCGTCCTGTCCGTTGGCTCTCTCTCAAAAACGCCTGAAAGAATCAGCTTAATTGCACCAGCTTGCCAGGGCTCTCAAGGTGTTCGGCGACGAACCTGACAAACCGCGCCGCGGCGGCCCCGTCGATGACCCGATGGTCGTAGGACAGAGACAGAGGCATCATGAGACGCACACGCGTGTCGCTGGTCTGCTCATAGTCCTCGGCGGCAGACAGCACCGGTCGAGTGCGCGACACTCCCAGAATCGCCACTTCGGGAAAATTCACGATCGGCGTAAACCCCGTACCGCCAATCCCGCCCAGGTTGGTGATGGTGAATGTGCCGCCCTGCATTTCGTCCACCTTGAGCTGGTTTTGCCGCGCTTTCTCCGCGAGTTCCGTGAGAGCTACCGAGAGGTCAATCATCCCCAGCCTGTCGGCGTCTCTTAGCACCGGAACCAGCAATCCTCTCTCGGTTTCCACCGCGATACCGATGTTGATGTACTTCTTCAAAATCAGCTCTTCATTCTCGAGGTCCAAGGTAGAGTTGAAGAAAGGGAACTCCCGAAGCGCCCGCGTAACGCACTTGATAATGAACGACAGCGGAGTCAGTTTCCCCCCCGCGGCCTCCACCTGGCCGCGGAACAACTTGCGGAGCGCTTCCAGATCGGTCACGTCGGCTTCATCATGCTGCGTGACGTGCGGAACCTGCGACCAGGCGAGGCTCATGTGCGTTGCTGTCTTCTTCCGAATGGAGCGAAACGGCTGTCGTTCCACCTCGCCCCAGCGGGAGAAGTCGGGCAGGTGGAACGACCGCTTCAGCGCTGCCGACTCTCTGGCAATCTGTGCGGGCTGCTCCGACCTTGCGCGCACATGCCTCTTCAAGTCGTCCTCGATAATCCTGCTCCGCGGGCCCGACCCTGTTACCTGAACAAGGTCCACTCCCAGTTCTCGCGCGAGCCGACGGGTTGCCGGCCCGGCAGCGATACGGTCGCCCGAGGCGGGTGGCGCCCCGCCGCTTCCCAGCTCCCTTGCAGTGCCCGAGGGCGGGGCAGGTTTCTTCTCTGCCTGCACCCTTGCGGGAGCGGGCGTCTCGACCACCGGCTTCTCTGTGTCAGCCTTTGGCTCTGGGTCGTCCTGCGACACGGTCGGGACGTCGGTGGCGGCATCTCCGGCCTCCAGCGTCACAACGAGGCCGCCGATGGACACTGTGTCGCCAGCGGCCACGTGGACCTTTTTGACGATCCCCGCTACCGGACTGGGCAATTCCATCGCAGCCTTATCGGTCTCCATCTCCAGCAGACCTTGCTCTTTCTCCACGCGGTCACCCGGTGAGACGAGCAGGCTGATCACCTCGACCTTGTCGATATTCTCCCCAAGCTCCGGCAATCGAAATTCAACGGCCATAGTCACTCTCCACAAGAAAATTGCGGTGTTGGTCACCCGCGGGGTGTTGTCAACCTTCTACTTCCAGTTTCTCAATGACTGTCGTTCGGCAAATCTGCAGTGCTGGGGGGTAGGAGGCGTCCACCAAAATCTGCCAAACTACAGTCAATGATTCCGTTTCCCATACCACGCCCTACGTTGTCACCGGATTTGGTTTCTCCGGATCGATCCCCAATTCGCGCAGCGCCTCTTCCACCTTGTTCGCAGGGAACTCGTTCCGTTGCGCAAGCGCGTGCAGAGCCGCGAGCGCAATGCACTCCGCGTCCACTTCAAAGAAGCGCCGCAGATGCGCACGGTTCTCGCTTCGCCCGAACCCATCAGTCCCCAGAGCGGTGAAGCCATCGGGAATCCACGGAGCCACCTGTTCGGCGACCAGCTTCACATAGTCGGACGCGGCGATGACGGGACCGGGGCCGGCGGCGGCCATCACTTCAGCGATATACGGTGATCTCGGCGCGGCCGCAGGATGAAGGCGATTCCAACGATCGGTCGCGAGGGCTTCCCGTCGCAGCTCTTTGTAGCTGGTAACGCTATAAACCTGTGCGGGGATGGAGTATGTTTCTGCGAGGATTGCCTGTGCTTTGATCGCCTCTCTAAGAATTGCCGCGCTGCCGAACAGCTTCACCGGCGGTCCGTCGAGACCCGACGGCGCGGGTCTCAGCAGGTAGATTCCCTTCAGAATGCCGTCTTCTGCGCCTGTGGGGATGGCAGGCATCGGGTACGGCTCGTTCGCAACGGTGATGTAGTAGAAGACGTCTTCATACTCATGGTACATCCGGCGAATCCCGTCCTGAACGATGAGCGCGATTTCATAGTGATACGCCGGATCGTAGGTGACGAGGTTCGGGATGGTGGAGGCAATCAGATGACTGTGCCCATCTTGATGCTGGAGTCCTTCACCTGCCAGAGTGGTACGTCCGGCGGTCGCTCCCACCATAAACCCCTTGGCGCGGCTGTCGGCGGCGGCCCATGCGAGGTCCCCAATTCGCTGGAAACCGAACATGGAGTAAAAAATGAAGAAAGGGATCATCGGCAGGTTGTGGGTCGAGTAGGACGTTCCCGCCGCGATGAAGGACGACATACAACCCGCTTCAGTGATGCCCTCCTCGAGAAGCTGGCCGTCCGTCGCCTCCCGGTAGTAGAGGAGGGTTTCCTTGTCCACCGGTTCGTACACCTGCCCGACATGGGAGTAAATCCCTATCTGCCGGAAGAGCGTTTCCATGCCGAAGGTGCGCGCTTCATCCGGAACGATAGGGACAATGTACTTGCCAAGCTCTTTGTCCCCCAACAGCTTCCCAAGCAATCGGACGATCGCCATCGTCGTTGCGACCTCGCGGTCACCGGTATTTTCCATGAACTCCTGCAGCGTTTCGTCGGATGGCGGCGTCAGTTTCACCGCGTCGAACCGCCGTTCAGGAACCCAGCCTCCCAGCGCCTTGCGGCGTTCGCGCAGGTACTGCATTTCGCGACTGTCTTCAGCCGGTCTGAAGAAGGGGGTGTGAACGACATCTTCGTCCGCAATAGGGATTCCGAACTTGGAACGGAACTCCCGCAGCTCCTGTTCATTCAGCTTCTTCTGCTGATGGCTGACGTTCCGTCCCTCTCCCGCTTCGCCGAGGCCGTACCCCTTGATCGTCTTGGCCAGGATGACGGTAGGTTGCTCTTGATGGTTGATGGCGTTGTGGTAGGCGGCATATACTTTCGCGGGATCGTGCCCGCCGCGCCGGAGTCGTCGAATATCTTCGTCCGACAGATGATCCACCATCTTCAGCAGGTCTGGATGCGTCCCGAAGAAGTGGTTACGAGTGTAGCTGCCTGGTTCGACGGAGTACTTTTGATAGTCTCCGTCCACGGCCTTCATCATCCGACGTTGCAGGAGTCCCTGCTTATCTCCTGCGAGCAGGGGGTCCCAATCGGCGCCCCAGACAACCTTGATGCAGTGCCAGCCCGCGCCGCGAAACACACGTTCCAGCTCCTGGATGATCTTGCCGTTGCCTCGCACTGGGCCGTCTAGACGCTGGAGGTTGCAGTTGATGACGAAGATGAGGTTGTCCAGCTTCTCGCGCGCGGCGAGGGAAATCGCCCCCAGTGATTCCGGTTCGTCAAACTCGCCATCACCAAAGAACCCCCACACGTGCTGGTTGTGGGTTTGCTTGAGTCCGCGATCTTCGAGATACCGCGCGAACCGCGCCTGATAGATCGACATGATCGGCCCCAGTCCCATGGATACAGTGGGGAACTGCCAGAAATCCGGCATGAGCCAGGGATGCGGATAGGAGGACAGTCCTCCGCCCGGAGCCAACTCATGACGAAAGTTCTCCAGCTTCTCGGCGCTCAGGCGTCCTCCAGAAAGGCCCGCGCATACAGTCCGGGAACCGCGTGCCCCTGGAAGTAAATCTGGTCGCCGGCGCCCCCGTCCTTCCCACGGAAGAAGTGGTTGAATGCCACCTCCCACAGAGTGGCGCAGGAAGCGTAGGTGGAGATGTGCCCGCCGATGCCCGCGTCCTTGTGGTTGGCGCGGACGACCATCGCCATCGCGTTCCAGCGAACGTAGCTCTTGATGCGACGTTCGATCTCCTTGTCGCCGGGGAAAGGGGGCTGCTCCTCAACGGGAATCGTGTTGACGTAGGGGGTGTTCGCTGTGAAGGGAATACGAACACCCAATCGACGCGCCCGCTCCTGAAGCTCCAGCAACAGGTACTTGGCCTTCTCCTGGCCCTCCGACTCGATCACCGCTTCGAGGGACTCGAGCCATTCGTTGATCTCTTCACGGTCTGTATCGAGGACAGCCGCGGCGTCCGGTGTGACCTCAGGTTCTCTCGCCATCGTTCCTCACCTTCTGCGCAGTGTGCTACCATTGCGGCGCGCTGCACCGCCAACCTTGTCGCGCGTTGGCCCTGCCATTATACTTAACACCGCGGCTTTCGGTCTACCTGGAGGGAGGAATGAACATGGGCATGGTGGACTTTAGTGATTGGATGAACATGGCGCGTCCGGGGGGCGCGTTTGCGGAGGCGGTTGCGGCCCTGATGTCCGGCCAGTCGCCTCCGCCGCTGGCCTTCCGACTGAGGTCAAACTCAAACTTCGAGGAGACGCAGTCCGAATTCTTCGCCCGAGCGACGCATTTCTGTTCCCACGATTCCGCAGTGGGGCGACAGGAGATCACCTGGATGGATCCCCACACGCAGGTAAGCTGTTGCCTCAAACTCCGGCTTTTCGAGGACACTTCTGCGGTCGAATGGGTCGTTCACTTCACAAACCACGGCGACTCGGTCGCTCCCGTACTCACGGATGTAGCTTCCCTCGATCTCGTCTGGGCCTGCGACGGTGAGGCTTTTGTCTACCGTTCGCCAGGATCGGACGAGACGCCGCGCGACTTTCAGTACCAGTGCGTTCCCCTGCAGACCATTCGCCAGCCACAAGCATCCCTGACCATGAACGCCGGCACGCAGGGGCGTTCATCCGTAGCCTGGTTGCCCTTCCTCAATCTGCACACCTCTGATGACGGCCTGATTGTGGCCCTCGGATGGACGGGACAGTGGTATGCTCGCATCGAACGGGATGGCCCGACGATACACGTTCGTGCGGGCATGGAAGGTCTGCGCGTCGCTCTCGAGCCCGGAGAGAGCATTCGCGGTCCGCGTGTCCTGCTGCTCCATGGGCGCGGCACCCCGACGGATGGCCAGAACGCCCTGCGTCGCCTGCTGCGCAAAAGTTACCTGCCGCGCGTGGACGACACGCCGATCCAGGCGCCGCTCTGCTACGGGGCGTGGGGTGGTGCGCCGACGCCTGTTCACTTCTCCCAGCTTGAGCGCATTCGGGAGAAACAACTGCCTTACGACTGCTACTGGATTGATGCAGGTTGGTACGGGACCTCCGACAAGCCGTGTCCCAGCGTCTTCCAGGGAGAGTGGTGGAAAACCGGCAACTGGCGCGTCAACCGCAATTACCATCCAGACACCCTCAAACCTATCGCCGACCGCATCCACGCGATGGGCATGGACTTCCTCCTGTGGGTCGAGCCGGAGCGCGCGCTCCACGGCGCGCCCGTGACTCTGGAGCACCCCGATTGGTTTCTCCAGCGCGAACCCGGACAACCGCGGAAGGAGGGCGATAACCTCCTGCTCAATCTCGGCCATCCCCCCGCCCGACAGTGGGCCACGGAGCTTATCTCCGGGCTGATTGAGGAAAACGGCCTGGACTGGTATCGGCAGGACTTCAACATCGAGCCGTTGCCCTTCTGGCGCGCCGCCGATGCGACACCGGACCGGCAGGGAATGACCGAGATCCGCTACGTCGAGGGGCTATACGCCTTCTGGGACGAACTGCTCCGCCGACACCCTCGCCTGCGGATTGACAACTGTGCCAGTGGCGGTCGGCGGCTCGACCTCGAAATGCTCTCTCGCAGTATCCCTCTGTGGCGCAACGACTACAACTGTTTCCCGAACAGCGACCCCGAGGTCTTTCAGGTAAACGGTCTGGGGCTGAGTCAGTGGCTCCCCCAGCACGCCATTAGTCCCTGCAACTTCGATCCTGGCGACACCTACCGCTGCCGCAGCATTATCTGCCCCGGCATCGTATTGAGCGTTGAGGAATTTGGGTTCGGAACGGTAGACGCGGACAGCTACCCGTGGGATTGGCACCGCCGGATGCTGGAGGACGCGCGCCGTGCCCAGCCGTTCTGGCTCGGTGATTTCTACCCACTCACTTCGTGCAGCACGGCGCCGGACGCATGGCTCGGCCTGCAACTGCATCGCCCCGACCTCGATGCCGGCGTGGTCCTTGTGTTCCGGCGCGCCGCCAGTCCCATCACAGACGCAGCGTTTCCGCTTCGCGGCCTCCGGTTAGACGGCGACTACACCTTTGAGGACGCCGACAGCGGCGAGTCCTGGACTTTGGCAGGCGGTGACCTCGCTGCCGGGCTGCCTGTGCGTACCCTGCAGCCGCGCACCAGTCGACTGATCTTCTACAGCTCTAAGTAGGTCGTCACAAATCCTGTCCCCCCCTTCCGGCCATCAAGCCGGCTTTCCTGAGAGCTTGCTCCGGTGTGAGTGCGTTCAGTTCCGCTCGGCATGCCTGCCGAAGGGGTTCCAGGTC
>Ga0100399_1003025_pt1 | contig 11798 bp, 6 predicted proteins | sample CryGeymeta201523_FD_81545 | JGI IMG/M metagenome (GOLD analysis project Ga0100399, IMG submission 81545) | Groundwater microbial communities from Crystal Geyser aquifers in Utah, USA - Crystal Geyser metaG 2015-23 | ecosystem: Environmental > Aquatic > Deep subsurface > Groundwater | place: USA...
GGGTCAACGTGCAACTGCAACGACTCAAGCGGCGTAATCCCAACGCCTTTATGTTCGTGGACGAACCGGGACTCCAGTTCATCTTCAGCGGCATGTCCGGCTACGGCGATGCGCCGGCGCGCAAGGACATGGAATTCTTTTTCGGGCTGATCGAACGGCCCCGGGGCATCCATCTGTGCGGGAACCCCGACTGGGATTTCCTGTTGAACCAGGATCTGGATGTCTTGTCGCTCGATATGTATTCGAACGGCGAGGTATTCGTGGCCTACACCAAATCGCTGCGCCGTTATCTGGATCGGGGCGGGATTCTCATTTGGGGGATCGTGCCCACCGGCTTCGATAAATTTGAACTGGAATCCATCGAAAGCATCGAAAAACGTCTGGTGGACCTCTGGACCAGCCTCGATCGGCAGGGCATCGACCGGGATTTTCTGCTGTCCCGGAGCCTGCTATCGCCGGCCACCTGCTGCCTGGTGAATCCGGACGGGACCGAGACCGTGGAGCAGGCTTTCACCCTGATCCAGCGTCTGTCGGAACGGCTGCGGGAGCGGTTCCGTTTGACCTGAAGGAAGCGAGGAAAAGGGAAGAGAAGGGAAGAAAAGGCGAACCGCGGAATATCGAATATTGAATATCGAATGTCGAAGGCAGAGTGAAAGGATTCAGGTGGGAACCTCAACCCTGAAGATTTGGGCGTCCGTCTGGGCGGTCAGTCGAAACGATGTCGTCGCGGCCGGAATGAGCACGCTGCGGCCGCCTGGCACGGTCAGATTTTCCTGCCTCCGCGCCTCGTTCCAGGTGACATGGGTGGTCCCGCTCAGCACCAGGATCACCACCGGGCCGTCGGGTTGGCGTCGCCCCAGGACGTCCCCCGGCCGAAGCCGGTGTCGGGTCAGTTCGAATTCCCGCGCCGGACTGAGGTAAATCATTCGCTTCGGGTTCGAACCCGGTGTGAGCACAGCCGGGTGACCACCCTCAAACCTCAGGATTTCCAGCAGGGCGGCGGCGTCCTTGTGTTTTTCGGTAAGGCCCACGCGCACCACGTTGTCGGATGCGGCCATGCACTCCACCAGGCGGCCTACCAGGTAGGCGTGGGGGACTCCGGCATCGATGAACAGGCCCTGGCCGCTGTCCAATTCCACCAGATTGAGCCAGAGGGCGAAGACGAGACCCGGGTCAGGCCCAGGATGGCCGTGGCGCAGTTCGAGAAACAGCCGTTCGTTGGCGTCCAATTCCGCCGCGCTCGCTTGAAGCCCGGCCGCGGCGGCATCGAGCGCGGCGCCGAACCGGTCCGGACAGCGATCGACCCGATCCAGCAGCGCGGTCACCAGGTGCCGGATCCGCGCCTGCGGCTCCATTGAACCTGGCGCCGACCATTCCGCGGCGCCATCACCGACCGCCGAACCGCCCAGGAATGCGACCAGGTCCGGCACCCGCTCCAGGCCATGCTCAATTTCCCGCCACCGCCTGAAGCCCGCCAGGGCCCTCACGCCATCGAGCGCCACCGCCAGTTCCGGCTTGTGGTTCGGGTCCGGATAATGATCGGGATCGCGACGGCGCAGCCGTTCGGCCTGCCGCCGGTTGGGATGGGCCTGAATGGAAAGCGCTCGAGCGGCGTCCAGGACTTTGAGCAGAAACGGGAAAGCGCCGGCGAAGCGATGCCGCACCCGAGACCCGAGCAGTGGTTCCGGCGCCTGAGCCACCGCTCGATCGAGCGGCACCCGCCCGGCGCTGGTTTCCAGTTCGGACGGCGCCGACGGATGAGCGCCGATCCAGAGTTCGGCGTAGGGCCGGCCGGGTTCCGCCGGCCGCCCCAGTAGTTGCGGAATGAGTGCCGCACGGCCGCCGGCGCCCCAGGCGTAATGACGAACCGGATTCACCATCAGGCACGGCCGCGGCCATGCCGGGTCCAACTGGCTCATGGGCTACTGCTCCAGTTTGCGGGGAACCGTTGCGGTCTTGATTGATTCCCAAGACATCGGATGCTCATCTATCCCGTCAATCCCGTCAATCCCGTCAATCTTGTCAATCTTGTCAAGAAAAACTCTCTCACCAGAGCGCAATTCACGCCCGGCTGCCGCTGTGCCGCCTCTCCCGATCGGTCGCAACCGGTTGCGCTTTCATGATCTCCGGAGTACATTGGCGCCGTTCTCGGTCTGCATGGGGCAGCCCCGAATGATCCTTTCCGATCCTGCAACGATGGCCAACCCGATGACCGCCGAAGCTGATTTCCAAGACAGCCGCTACGAACTGGACCAGCCGCGGCAGGACACCCTGCGGATCCGGTTTTTCGGCGACTGGCGCCTGCGTGAGCAGTTGCCCACCAGCGAAGCCGTCGATCGTTATCTGCAGTCGGATGAAACCATTCGGCACATCGCTTTCGATAGCGGTGAGCTGCGCAGTTGGGATTCGGGATTTCTCAATTTTCTGGTCAAACTGGGCAAGACGGCCGCGGCGCGGCAGATTGTACTCGATAACCGCAATCTGCCCCAAGGCGTCGAACGCCTACTGGCTTTGGCCGCCGCGGTCCCCCCGAAAGCCACCTACAGCGACCACGCGCCCGCTTCCCTGCTGGTGCGGCTGGGCGAAGCGGCGACCCGGTTCGGCGCCACCGCCGCCGATATGGTCGGCTTTCTAGGCGAAGCGGTGCTGGCTCTGGCCAATCTGGCGCGCGGCCGGGCCCGGTTCCAGACCAGTGAACTGCTGCTGGTGCTGCAGGAATGCGGAGTGGAAGCGCTCCCCATCGTTACGCTCATCAGCATTCTGGTGGGCATGATTCTGGCGTTTGTCGGGGCCATGCAGCTGAAGATGTTCGGCGCCGAAGTTTACGTGGCCAATCTGGTGACCCTGGGCATGGCCCGGGAAATGGCGGCCATGATGACCGGCATCATCATGGCCGGGCGCACCGGCGCCGCCTTCGCCGCCAAGCTCGGGACCATGCAGGTGAACGAAGAAGTGGACGCGCTCCAGACCCTCGGCATACCGCCCATGGAATTTCTGGTTCTGCCGCGCCTGCTGGCCCTGGTGTTGATGATGCCGCTGCTTTGCATCTACGCCAATCTGATGGGCGTGTTTGGGGGCCTCATGGTGGCCGCTGGGATGTTCGACATCACCGCGGTCCAGTATATCACCCAGGCCAAGGTCTATATCGGTCTGGTCGATTTTCAGGTGGGGATCTTCAAAAGCGTTATCTTCGGCGCCGTGGTCGCCTTGTGCGGCTGCTATTACGGCATGCGCTGCGGGCGGAGTTCCGCCGGGGTGGGTCTGGCCACCACTTCGGCGGTGGTTTCCGCCATTGTTTTCATCATCGTCTGCGATTCGCTGGTGACCTTCGTCACCACTATCGTCGGGATTTGAGGCGAAATCATGGACCGATTTCCAGCTCCCGCGGCCCAGACCACGCTCTCCCCAACAAATCCCCCCACGCCCGCCGCCTCAGCGCCCGCACACCTGACCGTGGCCGATCTGGTGATGGCTTACGGCAGTTATGTGGTTCAGCGCGACCTCAATTTCAGCATCGGACGGGGAGAGATATTCATCATTATGGGCGATAGCGGCTGCGGCAAGAGCACCCTGCTCAGGCACATGGTGGGGCTGAAACCACCCGCCGCCGGCAGCATCTATTACGACCAGGAAAGCTTCTGGGACGCCGAACCGGAAGCGCGCGATCGGCTCCTCAGGCGGACCGGGATCCTGTATCAGAGCGGGGCCTTGTGGAGTTCCATGACGCTGCAGGAAAACGTGGCCTTGCCGCTGCGGGAATACACCCCGTTGCCGCCCCGTCAGATCGAGGAAATCGTAGCGCTCAAACTGGCCCTGGTGGGCCTGGCCGGGTTCGAACGGTTCTATCCGGCCGAGATCAGTGGCGGTATGCGCAAACGCGCCGGACTGGCGCGAGCCATGGCGCTGGACCCGGAAATATTGTTTTTCGATGAACCATCGGCCGGTCTCGATCCCATCAGCGCCAACCATCTGGACGACCTGATCCTCGAACTGCGGGCTGCCCTGGGCACCACCATCGTGGTGGTGACCCACGATCTGGCGAGCATTTTCGCCATCGCCGACAATTCCGTGTTTCTCGATGCGGAGCGCCGGAGCATGATCGCCCAGGGCAACCCACGGGACTTGCTGGAGCACTGCCCGGAACCCAAGGTCCGGATTTTTCTCAGCCGCGGCGGGGATGGGTGAATGGGTGAATCGGTTCGAGGCCTGGATCGCTCCGGCAGGCTAAGAGCGGAGCGAAGTGTCCGGCAACACCGCCGACAAAGAAAGTCTTGAGCGGATCATGAGCAAGCAAGCCAATCCCAAAATCATCGGACTGTTTGTGCTGGGCGCCATTGTACTCAGCATCGCCGGGGTGCTCCTGTTCGGGGCCGGCACCTTGTTTCAGCGCACCAGGACCTTCGTCACCTTCTTCGAGGGTTCGGTCAAGGGCCTGGCGGTGGGCGCTCCGGTGGCCTTTCGTGGCGTCAACATGGGCAAGGTATCGAAGATCCTGCTGAGTGTCGACGCCGAAGGGAAGCAGATCCAGATCCCGGTGCTGCTGACCTTTCAGCCCGATCAGGTCAGTCTGAGCGGTGAAAGCAGGTTGCCGGTGATGAATATCGAAGCCCTGATCGAACGGGGACTGCGGGCCCAACTGGTGGCGCAAAGCCTGGTGACCGGCCAGCTCATGATCGAACTGGATTTCCACCCCGGCACTGAAGCCCGCTATGTGAAAGGCATGCCCGAATACCCGGAACTGCCGACGGTGCCCTCCGATCTGGAACAACTGATGAAACGGGTGGGAGAGCTGCCGCTGGAAACGATCGCCAACAGCCTCAGTGAAATTCTGACCCAGGTCAAGGACATCACCAACTCCGGGAACTTGAACAAAATTCTTGAAAACGTCGCCGCTCTCACCGGTAATGCCGATCAACTGCTGATCAGCCTCAACCGCGAACTGCAGCCGGCGGCAAAAAGCCTGACCAGCGCCATGGACGAGGTAAACGGTCTGGTGACCGACAGCAGACAACAGGTCAAAGCCACCTTGGAGCGACTGGAAGCCGCCATCGCCCAGGCCGATCGATTGTTCCGCAGCCTTCAGGACGACGCCGGCAGAATCACCGTCGCGGCCGAACAGACCGCAACGGCGGCCCGCGCAACCCTGAGCACAACCAATTCCTCGGTGGACCGGATCGGCCGCCTGGCGGCGCCCGATTCGCCGGTCCTGAACCAGCTGACCAAGGCCCTGCGGGAGCTTTCCGCGAGCGCGAAAGCGCTCCGCGGCCTGGCTGACTACCTGGAACGACACCCGGAAGCCCTGCTCCGCGGTAAAAGCGGGCACTGAAGGAGGATGAAATGACCGAGCGATCCCGATCCGTCGCCAACCTGGCGATCCTGACCCTGACGGTGGCGCTGCTCGCCGGCTGCGCGGCCGGCATTACCGCTCCGTCCCGGTTTTACATCCTTACGGCCCAGGCCAAAGCCCCCATGCCGACCGCCGGCACCTCTTGGAACACCCTCAGCATCGGGGTCGGCCCGGTGGAAGTGGCGTCTTACCTGGATCGCACCCAGATCGTCAGCCGCGGCAGCGACAGCGTGCTGGAACTGGGTGAATTCGACCGCTGGGCGGAACCTCTGGACCGCGGCATCCCCCGAGTCATGTTGGAAAACCTGGCGATTTTCCTGAACAGCAAGCGCCTCACCCTGATGGCGCAAGATCCCCAGACCCCGGTCGATTGTCAGCTGGTGGCGCGGATCACCGGCTTCGACGGCACCCTCGGCAACCAGGCCGTGCTCACCGCCCGCTGGATGCTGCTCGCTGGCGATCAGCAGCACATCGTCCAATGGGAACAAACGACCATCAAGGAACCCACCGCCGGAGGCGGCTATCAGGCCCTGGTGGAAGCCCAGAGTCGGGCCCTGGCCGAACTCTGCCGGCAGATCGCCAGTGCCATGGAAAGCTGGCGAAAGCAATAATATACCTTTTTAGCTTGAGAAGTTACGTTTTGTGTTCCCGCGGAGGCGCTGAGAGCGCGGAGAAGAGCCCTGAAATCAACCTCCGCGTCTCCGCGTGGAAATGAAACTTTAAGCCTTCAGTGGTCAAAGATCCTAAGGAGTTCAGAGGCGAATGGTCACTTGTCAACAGCGGTGCGGGACCTCAAAAAACCGTTGCGGGACCGATCTCTCGGGAGGCAAGCTTCGTTACCAAGCGAGACTTCCTCGATCGCAAGCATAACAGCGCTTAATTCACCCGTTTGGTGAGCGTTTTCAGATCCTGGATTTCGTGGAGAAACCGCGACGGGCCGCCGATATCGGGATTGTAGAAGGAATTGCCGGAGGCGGTCTGGGGGGCGATGAGATACAGGTTTTCCTTGGCCCGGGTGGCGGCCACATAGAACAGCCGGCGCTCTTCTTCCAGGCTGTCGGTTTTGTAGAAGGCATAGGATGAAGGCAGATAGCCGTCCACCAGGTGGATGATGAACACGCTGTGCCATTCCAGGCCCTTGGCCGAATGGATGGTGGAGAGCACGATCCGGTCGGCCCCGTCCGACGCCGCGGCGCGCCCGGCCAGGGCCTGTTCCGGCGGTTCCAGAGTGAGGTCGGACAAGAGCGCTTCGAGGCTCGTATAGTTGTCGGCGATCTGGATCAGCGAAGCGAGATCGTTCACGCGCTTGTGGGCGTCGTCGTATTTCTGCTCCATGATTGGCCGGTAATGGTCCATGAGCGCGGTCACGGCGGTGGTCGGAGTCACCCCCGGTTCCCCCACCTGTTCCAACGCCGCTCGCAAGGCGCCAAGGTCCTTGCCATATTTTCGTTTGGCGAAGGTCTTATGGGTGAGCGCTTCGAAGCCTTCACCAGCGCCCACGATGCGGGCGATGATCTGTTTCGCCGAAGTCGGCCCGATTCCTTCGATGAGCAGCAGAATCCGGTACCAGGCGACCCCGTCGCGGGGGTTGAACAGGACCCTGAGCAGGGCCAGCAGGTCCTTGATGTGGGCCGATTCGACGAATTTCAGGCCGCCGTATTTGATGAATTCGATGCCGCCGCGCTTGAGCATCACTTCCAGTTCGTTGGAATGCCAGGCGGCCCGGAACAGCACCGCGATCTCCCCGGCCGCCACCCCATCGCCCCGCAGTCGCCGGATTTCCTGAACCACCCTGACCGCCTGCTGTTCGGTGCCGGCCGGACGGAGGTAGACCGGTTTGCGACCCCCCGGCAGTTGGGAAAAGAGCTGCTTGGTGAACTTTTCCCGGGCGTTGGCGATGATCGCGTTGGTCAGCGATAAAATCGGCTGGGTGCTGCGATAGTTCTGTTCCAGGGTGGTGATGAGGCAGTCCGGAAACCGCTTCGGGAAATCCATGATGTTGCGGAAATCGGCGCCGCGGAAGGAATAGATGCTCTGGGCATCGTCGCCCACCACCGCGATGTTGCGGTGTTCGCTGGCCAGTTGGTAGGCGATTTCCGCTTGCAGCGGGTTGGTGTCCTGGAATTCGTCCACCATCACGTAGCGGTGATCGTTGGACAGGCGTTTTCGCACCGTGTCTTTTTCCCGAAGCAGTCGCGCCAGGTGCACCAGCAGATCGTCGTAGTCCATGACCGCGTGGCGCTGTTTGTAGGCGGTGTAGGCCGCGGCCACCTGGGCTATGGCTTCCAGTTCGTCGCTGAACTGAGGATATTCCTCTTCCAGCACCTGTTCATAGCTTTTCCCGGTGTTGACCACTCGGGAAAAGATGTTCACCAGGGCGCTTTTTCTCGGGAAGCGCCGGTCTTTACCCTGGAGGCCCAGTTCGGTACGGATCAGGTTGACGATGTCTTCGGCATCGCTCCGATCGACGATGGTGAAACGTGACGAAAAGTCGAATTCCGGGGCGTAGCGGCGGAGCACCAGATTGGCGAAGGAATGGAAGGTGCCGCCGGTGACCAGGGCGCAGCGGGCGTCGAGCATGGTGGCGGCGCGCCGCATCATTTCCTGGGCGGCCTTGCGGGTGAAGGTGAGGAGCAGCACCGATTCCGGGCTGACTCCCCGCTCCACCAGGTAGGCGACCCGGTAGACCAGGGTCCGGGTCTTGCCGGTGCCGGCCCCGGCAATCACCAACTGGGGTCCCTCGATGGTGGTCACCGCCTGGAGTTGCCGGGGATTCAAATCTTTTTCATAATCGATGGCAGGACGTCGTTCCACTGGGTTTCTCCCTGCGCTATAATGATCGCAACTGAAAGTGGGATCGCTTTGCCGGCGCCCGGCGATCGGCGGGCGGGTCTCGCGCCATTCATAACTTGCGCGGTAACAACCTGAACTTTTTTTACAGGATCAACACGATGAACGGGATACTCAGCCATCCCGTCTATCCGGTTCATCCTGTCAGCAAGCACTCTCCCACGAAAGCGCAATTCATGGCCGTGTAGAGTGGTTGCAGGATAGACCGACTACCGTCAAACAACCAGATTTTTATTGGTTTTCGCCGCCATCCGGGGGCCGCTCGGGCTGGTTCGGGCCGGGTGCCCCAAAAGGAGGACCGCCGTGCTGAACAAAGGTTCAAGCCCCTGGTTTCGGATTCCGGTAATGCTGCTGTTCGGTTGCGCCGTCGTCCTGGGCGCATCTAACATAAATGCCGCCCAGAACAGGCCACCGGACCGGTCACCGGCCGCCCCCGCGGCGGCACCCGCAACGGCCGCGCCCACCACCCCTGCTGCCGTGCCAGCCCCAACCACCGCCCCAGCCGAAGCGGGCACGGCATCCGGTGAGATCGCCGCATCGGCTGCTCCCGGCTTTTCCATCATCGCCGTCGAACCCCAGGCCGAAGACCAGCAGGTCCTCATTCGCTTCAACCGTCCGGTGGCCAAGGACGAACTGGAAGATCATCTGCGCGTCTTTCCCTACGCCGGCATCCATTGGCACCTGAGCAACCAGGTGGAACCGACCGTTATCCTGCTCAAGGGCTCATTTCGTCCCGGTCAGCGTTACGCGCTGTCGCTGCCCGAGGATTTCGCCGTGGCCGGGGTCCCCTACCGCCGCCAGGTGGACAGTTTCCTCATGCCCGATCGGGCGCCCCGGGTGAGCTTCACCGAACCCGGTACGGTGATCGAACGCGACAGTCGGCAGATGCTCCACCTCAAGACGGTCAATTGCAGCCGGGTCCAGGTCAAGGCCCTGAACGTGCCGCCCCTGCTGCTGCCGGAAGCCATGGCGCTGGCCGACTACGCCGGCCCGATCAACTGGACCACCCTGCTGGACGAAATCCAGGCCCGGGCCGGTAAACTGCGTACTCTCGCCGGCCGCGAACCGAGTCTGGAACCATACCTGAAGCCGCTCGATCAGGAACGCCAGGTGCTTGCCACCCAGACCGGTAAGAACCGCGAGCAGATCTTTTCGCTCCCGCTCACCTTTCGCGCTCACCCGGACCAGGGCGCCATCCAGTTGATCGCGCTCGATTCGCTCGACACCGACCCACCTGCGCCGCCGATCTGCCGCCTGTTTCGGATCACCGACCTGGGCCTGAGCGCCAAGATCGCGGCCTCCAGCCTGCTGGTTTGGAGCACTTCGCTGCGCACCGGCCAACCCCAGCCGGAGGTGTCGATTCTGGCCCTGACCGAGGCCAGGGAAATCTTTCCCATCGGCCGCACCGACGCCCAGGGGGTGCTCCTGGTCCAGGATCGAAACCAGGCCCAGGCCCTGGTCACCAACGATAATTCCGACTACCGGTTTGATCAGCGCAGTTTCCAGATCGCCAAGGTGCGCTTTCTGATCGCCGTCACCGCCACCGACAGTTCCTTTATCGCTCTCGACCCGAAACAGCCCCTGAAGCCGGAAGGCATCACCGTGAAGCCCGGGAAATGGCAGGGCCGACCATTGAGTCAAGGCGCCATCTTCACCGAACGGGGGATCTACCGCCCGGGGGAGACGGTCCATTTCAAGGCCTTCCAGCGTCGCTATCAGGACGGCCGGATCTTTGCTCCGGACGGCCGGGTGACCGTCCATATCCGCAACCCCAAAGACGAGGAAATCTACCGCAAGGAATTGCCGCTCACGGCTTTCGGTTCGGCCTGGGACGATTGCCTGATCGAAGGCTTCCAGCCGCTCGGCACCTACACCGCCACGGTGGAAAACGCGGACGATCCGGCCGGCACCGATTCCACTACTTTCCAGGTGGAAGAATTCCGGCCGCCGCGCCACTTCGCCCGGATCGCCTTCGAACCGGCGGAGCGCACCAGCGGCGCCTACGTCAATCTGAACCGGACGGAACCCCTGGTGCGGATTGCCGTGTCCGGCCAGTACTACGCCGGCGGCCCGGTGAAGAACGCCCAGGCACGCTGGAAAATCCACTACACCAGCGTCAGTCGCGCCGTTGAAGGATGGGAAGAATACGACTTCGGCTACCAAAGCGACGAGGAACCGGAACTGATCGAAAGCGGTGAAGCGCTGCTCGATCAAGAGGGGCGCATGACCCTGGATTTTCCGCTGGATGACGATCTGGTGGCCGGCAAACGAGCGCTCGAAGTGAGCGCCACCGTGCTCGATTTCGACGGCCGCGCCGGCACCAACCGCGGCACCTACCAGAGCGATCCGGATTTTCTGGTGGGCATCGGGTCGCATTCCGGCTCGGTCCGGGTGGACACCCCCCAGCGCCTGACCCTGGTGGTGCTGGACAAAGACCGGCACCCGCTCGATCGGGGCCGGATCGAAGCGAGCGTGCTCAGCCGCGGCGGCACCTACGTGCGCACCCGGAACGAACAGGGCAACGTGGATTGGGATTACCGGGAAATCTGGCGCCGGCAGTACGGCGCCGACGTGGAACTGGAAGGCGGTCGAGGCGAATTCAAATGCGCCTTTGCCGTCGGCGGCAGTTACCTGGTGAGTTTCACCTACCGCGACCGGCAGGGCCGCCCGTTCAGCTCCGCCGTACAGTTCCAGGTGACCGGCGACCCGTTTTGGACCGCCTACGAAAACCGCGAACGGCCGTTTGATGAACTCCAGTTAGATGCCGACCGCCACGTCTACCAGCCGGGCACGACCGCCACCGTGACCGCCGCCGGCGGCCGCCCGATCACGGCCGCGCTGCTCACCCTGGAACAGGGCGAGCTGGTGAGCTATCGGGTACTGACCGGAACCGATCTGAAGCAGCCCATCACCATCCCGATTGGCGAGCAACATCTGCCGAACCTGTTCGTGTCCGTGCTGGCGCTCACTCCGCGCGGTGAATTCCCGCTCTATACCGGCCGCTACGATGCCGAAGCACCGGGCTTTCTGTTCGGCACCCTGAACCTTCCGGTGCGCCGGGAACCGGGCGATCTCATGGTCACCATCGCCGCTGACCGGGAAGATCTAAAAGCGTTGCCGGGAGGGGACGTGCAGTTCGATCTCCGGGTGACCGACGAAAACCGGGCCGGGGTCAAGGCGGAACTGGCGGTGGCGGTGATCAACGAAGCGGTGCTCGCGCTCACTGGTTTCACCACGCCGGACCTGACCGAACTGCGGAGCTTCGACGGGCCGCTCGGGGTGATCACCCAAGAACTTCGGTCGCTGCTGCTCAAGCAGACGCCGTTTCATGACCTCCGGGTGGATCCTTTGACCGGCGGCGGCGGCGCCGAACTGGGTCTCCCGGCCACCGATGTGCGCAAGGATTTTCGGCCGGTGGCATACTTCAATCCAGCCGTGCCGAGCGATGCCGAGGGGCGGGCCCGGGTGAACTTCAAGCTCCCGGACACCATGACCCAATACCGGATCTATGTGGTCGCGGCCGATCCCGGCAGCCGCTTCGGCAGCGCCGTTAACCACCTTCAGGTGAGCAAACCGTTTTACCTGGAACCGGGCCTGCCGA
>Ga0100399_1003031_pt1 | contig 11786 bp, 19 predicted proteins | sample CryGeymeta201523_FD_81545 | JGI IMG/M metagenome (GOLD analysis project Ga0100399, IMG submission 81545) | Groundwater microbial communities from Crystal Geyser aquifers in Utah, USA - Crystal Geyser metaG 2015-23 | ecosystem: Environmental > Aquatic > Deep subsurface > Groundwater | place: USA...
TAATCCTTTTGAGTAGAACCAAAGCTAGCATAAGCTATCTTTGGAAGTGTAGGTTTATCAGCTTGGTTTAACAACCCCTACCAAGCGACTTGTTTTTCAACAAGGTTTCAGAGGGGCTTGCTAGTAATAGTGCTTTTCTTTATTTTTAAACCATACCTAATGGTATTATTATAAAATTACTTGTATGCTAATTGATGAATTCCATTATTTGATGAAGGTGAATATCTAATTTGAATATGTAATGGAATATTACGAAAGATTTCTTCAGTTATTTCTTGTGGTGCAGTAATACCAGTTGAAACAGCCAGCCCTTGTTTATACTTAGTTTGTGGAATGAATCCTAGTTTTGAAAGTTCTTGTGGTGTAAACATATTTATGCCTTTAGGTTATTTAAGTTTTATTATAACATATAATATTAAGATATTAATCTTTGTTAAGAAATTTAAATTTAAGGCTTAAATGTGGGAATATTATTTGGTTTTTGGTTTTCTCTAATTAAATTAATATTCTTTCCAATTTTAATTCAGTAGAAAAGTCAGTTATATTAATTAAATTGTGTGAATTATTGGCTCAAAATCCAACTAGATAAATTATTTTTGCTATTCACATCGGTTGTATCAATTATTTTATGATTATCTTCAGAACCATCAGCAAATTTAACTTTTCTATCTTTAGTGAATGCATCAAAAACTAGAATTTGTGAATTTGCTTTACTTTTATATTTTAATGAAATTTTTTGAAAAGAAAGTCATTTTTTTTCTTTATCAACAGAATGACACTTAAAACAAGAATTACTTTTTGCTAAATGTTTTCGCAGCTCCAACATCTACTTCGGCCTTAGCCATAGAAGACATACCAAATAATATTAGAAAAGCTACACTGATGATTGAGGTTTTTTTATTAAGCATTTTAAATCCTTTATAAAGCTAAGTTACCAAAATCGTAGAATAATGACGGGTGAAGTCAATAAAGGCCAAAATAACATAACGACGTAACTTGCTTATATTATGTGAAAAAATAATTGTGTTATAATAAATACATCAAAACAATTAAGGAAAATTAAATGACTATTTTTGCATCTCAAGTGGTAACATATGCTGTTGTTGAAACAGATATTGGTGAGTTCCGAGTATTTAAGGATGGTAGTATTGAAAAGTGGGAAAACGATTCAACCAAGGAACAGGGGGCTTACCGTTGGTTTGATACAGTTCAATATCATCAAGAAAAAATTCAAAAAATTATTAAAGAAGGTATTTCAAAACTAGAGCAAAAAGAGTTGTGTTAGTTTTTTAACATCACCTAATGAATAAGGTGAAATAGATAAATAAAATGGCTGAATTATCAGCCATTTGTATTTAGAATTAAGAATTAAGTAATGTTTTAACTTCAGTTAGTATTTCATTATATACTTCAGTAGATAGATGCCCTTCAAATGGTTCAAACATTTTATTTAAATAGTAATTTTTACTAAAAAAAGATAAAGCATTTTTAAATCCTTCAGTTCCATCTGTAAATCCTCTATTGGCAGGAAAACCTCTAACTATATTATATAGAATATGATGTTCAGGGTAGATATATCCTTTTATTTTATTGTGATAAGAATCAAATGTTGGTTTAATCCTCACATCATTACTAATTTTTTTCCAAACAGAAATAAATTCTTTAGTGTGTAGTGCCTCGTTGCTTTCAAATTGTGTATTCATAATAACTCCTTATTTAAAAAATGAATAAATATGTAACCCTCTAGTTTAAGTTTCAAAATAATAAAACTATTATGGTGGTTTAAAAATCTATAACACGATATTCTCCTGGTTAAATTTGTTTTGGGTTTTTTGTTTTAAAGTCATTCATATTGGTTGTAAAATAGATTCATTTTTATACATGATTCTTTCCTTTATTATTATTATTATTGTTATTAATTTTTGGGGTTAAATATTTATCATTTAAAATCCTAGAACCAAGTTTAGAAAGATTTTTAAACTTAATTTTAAAGCTATCGCTATTAAATCCACCAAACATAAGAGCATTTGAATGTAATTCAGATAGAGAGTTGATGAAAAAATAAAAATAAGAGTTATACAGGTTAAATCTGGAGCATTAGATTTAGAAAGAATTAATAAGATTATAGAAGTAAGTGAACCAATAGAAGATATTTAAATTTATTTATTTTCTTGTTTTAATGCTGTTCCACATATCAATTAAGGTGTCATTATGAACATCAAGATTGAAAAAATCAGCACTAATGCTCAAATTCATATCGCAATGCTTGTGGAATTCATCTTTACATTCAACTCCATAGCTTTGCCAGGCATAGCCATAACATTCAGCAGCGCCAGTCGCAAAAACTTCTGCCCGACTTCCACACATTGGACATAGGTTAATTTCTTTTGTTTTAATTCTTGGATTGAGCATATTAAATTATGGTTTAGGTTTTTTTTGTGTAAGTTGTGAATAAGAATCTAATGATACTGGATTTCCTGTAACATTTGAAACGGTTTCAAAGTCAATAAAATTATCATCTTTTTTATCTAGCACCCCACCAAATTCATTTTCAAAATAACCAGATCCTACAAATCTATCTATTTTTTCATCAATACTCATTTCTTCAACTTCTTCAGGTGAGTATTCTAGGTCGTCAACTAGTATAGAAATAAGATTTTTATTTGTTATTGAAATTTTTAATTTAGTATTCATAAATTCCCTATTGGTTTTAGACATGTTAGCATTAATATGCTATAATATCAACAATATAATTCCGAAATAAACATTATGACAACACTACACGAACGTATAAGCAAAGTTAAAAATACCAATCCTTATTTTTCAAAAGATTTAAAAAAAGCTTATGCGGCCAACAAATTTATTGGAAGAGGTTCTTTGGTATCATCTACTCATAAATATATGACAGCGGCAGCAGATTTGGGAAATTGTGGAGAGTATGTTTCAACAGATTTAATTTTTATATCTGCCGAAGGTGATCGTAGAGGTCGTATTCCTGTTGACTATGAGGAAATTAAAAAGGCTGTTGATGCTCAATCTGAATTTGTAACTGATGATAAATATAACCGTGAAAGGTCATATAATATTGGGGAAAGAGAAGTAAGTAAGTTTTTAGAAAAAAACGGGTATACCGATGTTGGTAGCGGATATTGGAAAAAGAAATAATTTAAATAATGTTAAAATAATGTACTTTAATTGTTTTATTGATTAATTGGTTAGCTTCAGGAATTAAATTTATTATTTTCATACCTTTTCCCATATTAATCAGATCAATCCCCCATAATCCTTCAGCAATGGGGCCAGCAATAGCACAATAAGTATCTGTATCCATGTTGGTAGCATTACAAAAGTCCATAGTTTCTTTAAAGCTCTTAGAGTAATAAATTGCAGACAAAGCAATATTAAGAGAGTTTTTAGAGTCCCAAAGAAATTTTAATTTTGGATTATCTAAAACATCTTTTTCTTTTGGTATCCAAAAATCAAGAGGTTTAATAGAAATTAAGTTTGGATGTAATGATGTAATTATTGAATTCTCTTTACTAAGAATGTTTTTTATGTTTGAGCTATTAATAACCTTGGAATAAATCAAATAAAGTAGTGATGAATGTATTTCTGTTGTATGAAGGCTATCTTCATGAGTATGAGTAGTTAAACAAAAAATCTTAGTTAATTCTAGAACATGTTCAAGGGATAAAGATTTAGAGTGTCCGATAAATGAAATTGGAGAATTTCTCATCAAACAACCATTTGTATTACTATTGTATTTTATTTTTGAAATTATTTTATTATTTTTAGCAAGCACCCAATTATCAAATCCAGGACTAAAGGCTGGAATAAGGTTATTCTGATTAATGTTTTCTTTTATACCAATGTCATACCATTTCAAAAGGTTTTTTTCAGCATTATTAAATATTTCTTGCTTTATAAGAACAAATTCACGGTTTTGATGAGATTTGTTTTTATCAAAAAGATACTTAAACTTACTTAAGTCTAAGTCGGTCATCCAATTCAATGCAGCTAGGGTAAGAAATGAATCATCTGTCATCTGCTCAGTTTGACGAATAGGAAGTTTAGGAATGTTCTCATAAACACTACCAATAATATCACCAATAATAGCTCCTAACATAATAATCCTTAAAAGATGTAATTGTATTATTTTTGTTTAAATTTAGCAACTTAGTCAATATAAGTGATATATTTTTTCTATTTAAGTTCAGGCAAAAGGCTTAACTTTTTTAGGTTTGGGGAAGAATTCTTTTTCAAGAAAGTTTTTAATTTTCTTTTCTAATTTTTTATCAAAATCAGTAATGGTTATATTACCCGGAAAGTCATTAAAGGATTTATGTAATTCAAAATACTCTTCTTGTAAAAATGTAGGTATTGGAGTAAGTTTATTACAAGTTGCTACTGTTCCTGGTCTAACACAAATTGTTAAGTTAGGTAAATGATAAAAGTCTTTTATTGCATTAGCTAATTTAAAAGTATGGGTTCCGTCTAGACTATTCTTTTTTAATCTTTTAATAGAGTCATTTAATTCTTCAGGAATATGAGAAAATGTTCTTGGTTCAGCATGAATAGTTTCCAAGCTATCATTTACAGTATCATAAATTAATATAAAATCTTTCCCAAATGATTGGTTATAAATAAGTTGATATCTATCTTTAGCTGAATCTCTTGTTGAATAAGAGAATTTATCATTATGAAAGAACATATCCTTCTCTCTATCTACAATGTAATTATTATCTTTAAAGTGATTAATTTCAACAACAGATTTTTTATATGCATCATACCAAGCATTTAGAGGAACTTTAGTTAATTCATCAGCATGAGAGTTATATTCTCTTGGAATCCAAGCTATAGATGAATTAGTTTTTTGTAGGGTATCAATAATTGAAGAATATAAATAGGAAACAGTATTAATACGACTATCACCGATATTGTGAACAGCAGCTAAAATTATTCTAGCTTCACCCATACAGTCGGTATAGCATTGAACATTTTTAATTCCCAATAATTCAATAACTTTAACACCTTCATTAATTCCTGTTAATTCAAAATCAGGCATACCTTTTCTTTTGGGATTTTCATCATTGAGTTCAACAACTTTAGTAAATTCAATAATAATTTTATTTGTATTGTTATCTAAAATCCAGCCCGCACAGCTAGCAAAAGCTTGTGAACCAATAGACTTAAAGCAACCATCAGTAAAGAGGGTATATGAGCCATTAGGGTCAGGTTTAAAGTTATCTTGAACATAATGAAGAATGGGTTCAAATGGGTTATATTTTTTACTATTTTTTAATAAGCAATCATGTTCTTTAAATTCTATAGATAAATTTTTAACTTGGTTAATTCCAATTATGGTTTGTTCTTCTAATTGTTTAATAAATAGTTCTTGTCTTTTATAAAAATCATCAGCAGTAGTGAATTTTTTAAAAGAAAGGTTCTGCTCTTTAGGTTGAAATATCTTAAAATCCCAAAGTTCTTCTGTCTCTGTAGTATGGTTTGGTCTGCCCAATAGGACATCTATAGCCTCATCATTCCATCCCCTTGCATTAAGTCCAGCTCTATTTAGTTTTTTCATTATATTCATTCGTAACTATATATATTTTAAGAGAAAAAAAAAGTAAAGCAAACTATTAAATTTTAATTCGTTTAGAAATTTTAGTGTTAGTGTTAGTGTGTAGGGTTTCTTTCATTCCTGTATATTCAATATAAGTTTTTAAATAATCTTGAAAGTTTGAAGTGACATTCTGATTTTCAAAAAATTTAGATACAAAATTTGGAATAAGTTCAGGTTTTTCATCAAAAACTCCATTATCCATTAATGCAGAAAAAGAAAGAGAGAAATCAATATTATTAAAAAATTCTAGTGGCAAATTCTTAATGTAAAGAGGATTATTTTTTAATATGGAAATTGTGAAATCAAAATTTAATTGTAAAGATTAATCTATTTTTGAATATGGAATGATTCCATGTTTTTCAATTATTGTTTCAATTATTACATTGTTTGATTTTAATTTTGGATGTAGTCCATCAATTAAACCAATATTGTTAATGCGATATGGAAAGTTAAGGTTGTCAATTTTTTCAAATAATTCAAAAACTTCCTCTTTTGTTTTTAATTTTGAAAGCATTTTATTTCTATCTTTGTTTTCATATGAATAATTGCTATCTTTATTGAAAAACAAATATTCAAGATGTTTATATTTTAAATTAAATTTTTGCATATCATCTTTATCTTGAAATAGAGAATAATCATTAACGTTATCTGTTTCAATAAGATATTTCACACAAATATTTTGATTGTCATTTGAATCTGACAATAATAAATTTTTAATTGAATTAATGTTTATTTTTTTTAAATTTAATCCACTAGATATAGCAGTGGAGATAATATCTTCATCTTTGTTTAAATTCTTGTATGTTCTTGGGTTCTCTTGAATGTGTTTGTAAAAATAAGGTGATACCTTTATTATTTTTAAAATAAATTCTTTATTAATATCATCTGGTTTTAACAACAAAGTTAACAATTTATGTAATTTATATGTTGAAACAATATTAATACTTTCTAAAATGTAATCTGTATTAATAAATAATTCATTACTTATTTTTTTTCATTAATATGTTGATTTAATACTTCAAAATCTAAATGTTTCAATACTTTATTCATTATTGGTTTTTTATTAAATAAATTAAAAGGTAGATTAAATAGTGCAGTATTGCTAATATAATCCTCACCATTCATGTTTTTTGATGTAATTAACTGTAAATATTTATCTATTATTTTTGTATTTTCTTTATTGTCTTTGCTGAGCAAATGAAAGCAAGAAACTATAGATAATTCATTATCATTAGAAGAATAAGCATGATATTTATTAATTAGATATTCAATTGTTTTAGGTGAGTTAATGATTTTTTTAATATCAATATAGTAATTATTATTAAAGTCTTCTATTTGTAATTTGTAAAGAAGTTTAATCGCTTTTCAAATTTTTAACTCTATATATTAAAGAATTTAAACTCTCTCTGTATTCATTAAATATGGTGGTTAGAATAGTTGTTTTTCCTTCGTTTAATATTAGATATTATTTTGTCATGAATTTCTTTAGAACTAAAATCTATAGAAAAATTTTCATTTTTTATTTTATGTTTTTTATTAATCAACAAATTATTTAATGGTTCACTATTTATATCAATAAGTGCAATTTTAAAACTATCAGAATCAAGAAGATTTTGATCAGTAATTTTAATTAATGAAATAAAAGATAAATATTTTTCATCAAGTGAATTTTTTGATTTTATTATGTCATTAAATTTTTTAATAACAAAATTTTGATTTGAATAAACATCATTATTTTCTTCTTTCCAAAAAAACTTTTCATTATCTACTATTTTTTCAGAATTAAAAAAAACAGTAGATAGTTTAGAAAAGGTTACATCTTTTGCTTCGTCAATATTTAATAATGGATTATTTAAAAGTTTTTTACTTTTAATGAAAATAGAATTATTACCATCTTCTGGAATATTAATCATGGTGTATTCTTCTTGTTGATAAATGTTTTTAATATATTCATAAACCCCTGAGTTGATTGGTTGATTATTATCTAAATCAATATTTACAATTTTGGGTTCACTACTATTTATTATATAAAGAGCTAAATCTTTATATAATTGAATTGTTTTGTTTTCAGAAGGCTTAAATACATTAAGTTGTCTAGGTTTTTCAACATATTTTTTCAATTCAGAAAAATCTATTTTAAAATCTTCACCTTCAAATGATATTAAATCAGTTATTGGATTAATTATTTTTAAAAGTTCTTTTGTTTTTATTTTTGTTATCATAATATTTTTTAAACAATTGGTTTAATATAATTAAACTAAGTTAAAGTTAGCAATACAATTAAGGTTAAATTTAATTGACATTAAATACATGTTGAACTAATGTTTAAATTACTTTGAAAAGATAGTATATGAAAAAAATATTAGTTATAACAGCAATGTTTGCAACATCAGCAATAGCTCAAATAAATGTAAATGAATTAAATGGTGTAAATCTTGCTGGTGGTGTTGTAGTTACTCATATAAAAGTTGGTAATGGAGAACATCCAAAATACGATTCAATTGTAAAGGTTGAATATAGAGGAATGTTTAAAAATGGACAAATATTTGATCAGTCAACATCACCTATTGAATTCAATTTAAACCAGGTAATACCATGTTGGACAACAGGGGTTCAAGCTATGAGGGTTAGTGGCATAGCAAAATTAGATTGTCCATCAGAAACAGCATATGGAATTAGAGGGATGAATAATATTATTCCACCCAATACACCATTAGTTTTTGAGGTAAAATTAGTTGGTTTTAACTAATTCAATTAATAATAATTTCTTCAGCAGGAAGAGGTTTACCAAGTAGAAATCCTTGAATTAGTATTCCACCATGTTCTATAAGCCAATCTAATTGTTCTTGATTCTCAACACATTCAGAAACAATACTCATGCCAAGATTTTTACCTAAAATAATTAAAAAAGAAATAATTTGATTGGTTTTTACATTTTTATTTATTTCTCTAATAAAAGAACCATCAATTTTTATTTTACTTATTGGCATTTGGCTAAGATATGAAAAGGATGAATATCCTGTTCCAAAATCATCAATAACAAGCTCAATACCAAGTTGACTAATTTGATTTAATTTATCAATAATAAAGCTATTATTATACATAAATGAATCTTCAGTAAATTCAAACCCAATATATTCTATTATGTTGAAGTCTTTACTAAATCCATATTCTTCTGGATGGCTTTTAATATAATCAATTTTGTTAATTAAAGTATTAAAAAAAATAAGATCATTAAGTTGTTTTGGTGAAACATTAAAATAAAGTTTTTTCTTTGTTTTAGATAAAAACTTAAGACTTTGATGGAATATATGAAAAAACAATGATGTCATCAATTCAAATTCTTCAACAATTGGGATAAATTTAGCTGGTGAAATTAATCCTTTTGTTGGGTGAATCCATCTAGCTAAGACTTCATAACTAACTATTTCTTGAGTGGTTTTATCAACTTTAAATATTGGTTGAAAATATGGGACAATTTGTCCACTATTACAATAAGTTTTATCTATATTTTTAAGGAAAATAGATTTATCTTTAAGAATACATCTTACCTCGTGTTCATATGAAAATAAATTATATTTTTCTTCATTATGAGCAAGTAGAGTTTCATTAAAAAAGAAAAATCCATTTTTTCCTTTAGATTTAACATTATACATAGCTAGGTCAGCATATTTAAGTAAATCATCCACAGTTTTTGCATCTTTTTCGTAAAGAGAGATGCCAATAGAAAGAGTTAGATAAAACTCATCTTTAATATGTTTGTTGTTATAAATTTTAAATTCTTCCTGCAAAGAATCTAAAATTTTATTAGCAACAAGAACAATATTGTTTTTATTGATAAAATTTCTTAATACAACAACAAATTCATCGCCACCTAACCTGGCAATAGTATCCTGGGCACGAAGTAATGATTTTAATCTATTGGCTACAGAAATAAGGAGTTTATCTCCAATAGAGTGTCCAAGAGTGTCATTAATGTATTTAAAATTATCTATGTCCATAAATAAGACAGCAAAAGGTTCATTGTATTCAATATCTTCATTAAGGAGAGAATTTAGAGATAATCTGTTGTCAAGACCAGTCAAATAGTCACGTTTTAATAACATGTTTAAATGTTGGTTCTTTTTCTTACTTTGAGAAATGTCGGTAAATAAAGAAGTATAATATAATATATTTTTATCGTTATCTCTAATAACATTCATAACAATTGATTTTGGATAAATTGTCCCATCTTTTCTTTTATCCCAAATTTCTCCACACCAAAAATCATTATTTATAAGAGAGAAAGAAATATTTTCATAAAAACTTTGATCATGTCTTCCAGACTTTAAAAAATTTGGTGATTTACCTATCACTTCTTCTTCAGAGTATCCTGTTGTTTTTTCAAAAGCATTATTAACTTTAATAATAATATTATTTGAATCACAAATAAGAATAGCTTCTGTAGATGTTTCAAAAAACATAGAAGCTAATTGAGAAGATAATTTGTTACTTTGTAAATTTTTAGTTGTCATATATAATTTTAAGTATCAGAAGTAGAAGAAGTATAAACTATAAAATTTTTAAAAGCAATAAAATAAATAAGATGAAAAAAATTATTTTCTTAGTGAAGATAAGGATTGACACTGATTTTTGTGATATAATCATTGAATAGTTAATCAATAGAGTCAAATCATGCAAATCCAAAATATTCCATCCAAAATCAAGCATTTTTCAACCATGTTGTTAGCTCATCCATTTCAAGATTACATGGGTTTTACTACAATGTATCGTGGATTTGAGGTTCCAAATCTTGAAGAAGATATTAAAATGAGTTTATTGTATAAGCTAAGTCCATCAAATTCTTTAGAAATTCCATGTTTTCATGACTTTTGGGTTTGGTTTAGGAAAAATCATGGAATGAAGTTAGCTACTCAAATGTCAAAATATTTATTTCCTGGTGAAGACCCTGAGGGTCAGAAAACAATTAATAAAATGAGAAACAATAAATCTCATGCATTTTGGAATCATATTAAAGCTAGAATCTATAAAAAATGGTGTTCAATTGTAACTGAAGCCCAATGTGTTTATGCAACTGTTCAAGGAATTGAAAAGGAATCACTTAATTGGAAGGTTTTAGCTAGTGCAGAATTAGATGCTGTTGGAATTGATTTTGTTATCGTAAATGAAGAAGAAGTTCTTCCTATTCAAATTAAGAAAAATAGTTACTCTAATTATTCTAAAAACTAAAAAATATAGATACCTCGCTTTACATTCAAGAATGTCAGACACAGATAAAAGAATTGGAGCGATATCATTTTGGAGAGAAAATCTTTAATTGTTCAAGTCAAAATTTAAATTAAAGTTTGTGGTTTTTTTATGTCCAAATTTTTTGGGGTCTGGCTTAACTTTATTTTTAATCTTATTTCCTGAATTGTCTCCATAACTGCCTGTTTTCCTTTTTTGAAAATTAAATCATTTTGCTCCAGACAATCCAATCTTTCTTTTAATGTTTTAGGTGAACTTGACATATTTTCTTCCTCATATTTTAATTTTAATTTATTTATATAATAGCAAAAATTCACAATATTACAAGTTCAAATTAAATATTAATTAAAAATTATTAGCCATCTTTTAAGCAAGCCCATCTGAAACCTTGTTGAAAAACAAGTCGCTTGGTAGGGGTTGTTAAACCAAGCTGATAAACCTACACTTCCAAAGATAGCTTATGCTAGCTTTGGTTCTACTCAAAAGGATTAATCTCTTGAGTAGATTGAGGTTTAACTACCGTAGGTTGAATATAATTCATTATGTTTTTATACCAATGATTTCTATTCTTTCCTAAAGCTGAAGAAACTTCATTCCATTTCAACTCACCTACAAACAACCTATTGTACAAGGTTTATTGTTGAAATATGGTTTGATGCAAAATCGTAAGCTTCCATATACCTATTTGGCACAATATGAAAATGGTTTTGTTTACTTTAAAGGTGATAAATTAATTGAGGAATTAAAAGAGTTATTTTATAAAGGAAATAATGAGGATGAATTGATTGATTAAAATATATGGGTTGTTTTATTAACCTAAAAATATTAGTTAGTTACTTGTAAAAGTGAAATATTTATTACTATTTGAATTGACAAAATAATAAATTTGAAATAGATTTCAGGGTAATAATAATAA
>Ga0100399_1003033_pt1 | contig 11784 bp, 13 predicted proteins | sample CryGeymeta201523_FD_81545 | JGI IMG/M metagenome (GOLD analysis project Ga0100399, IMG submission 81545) | Groundwater microbial communities from Crystal Geyser aquifers in Utah, USA - Crystal Geyser metaG 2015-23 | ecosystem: Environmental > Aquatic > Deep subsurface > Groundwater | place: USA...
TAAAGGGTATATTTAAAGTCGCAGCAATCCGTTTTACCAGTTCCACAAAAGTTTTGCGGCCTTCATGAGTGGCAGTGATATCCAGAAAAACCAGTTCATCCGCACCATCGGCAGCATATTTGGCGCCCAGTTCAACGGGGTCGCCCACTTCCTGAATATTGATAAAATTGATTCCTTTAACAGTTTGTCCGTTTCGGATATCCAAACATGGTATAATTCGTTTTGCTAACATAGGAAGCCCTCAATTTCCTTCAAAGTTATTCTATTCTCGTAAATGGCTTTGCCCACAATAACTCCGGGAACACCCATTTCATTTAATTTTAATATGTCATTCATTGTGGCAATTCCGCCGCTGGCAATAATTTCAACTTCAGGCAAGGTTTTCAAGATTTCGGCATAAAGTTCAAATGACGGTCCGCTCAACATTCCGTCGCGACTGATGTCAGTTGAAATTACTTTACGGATGCCTTTTTCAAAATATGCTGAAATAAAATCAATTACAGGAAGATTGGTTGTTTCCTGCCAGCCACTTACCGCAATCATTCCATCTTTTGCATCAGCACCCAAAATAATTTTTTCGCTGCCATATTTTTCGAGCCATTTTAAAAATGTGTCCTTTTCTTTCACAGCAATACTTCCTCCTGTAATCATTGAGGCACCCGAGTTAAAAGCAATTTCCAAATCTTTGTCTGATTTTAATCCACCACCAAAATCAATTATCAAATTGGTTTTTGTCGAAATTTCTTCCAGAATTTTATGGTTAACAATATGTTTTGCCTTTGCCCCGTCCAGATCGACCAAATGTAAACGACGGATTCCGGCGGCTTCAAACATTTTGGCCACCTCCAGCGGACTTTCGTTGTAAATGGTTTTCTGCTTGTAATCGCCTTGTGAAAGACGGACACATTTTCCGTCTATCAGGTCAATGGCCGGAATGATTTCAATTTTATTGTTTGCCACTAATTTTTAATTATCGCCACAGATTCACAGATTAGGAAGAATAAAATCAGTGAATCTGTGGCATTTGATTTACAAATCTTCAAGAATCATTTTCAGAACAGCCTGTGCAGTAACTTCGCGGTTGGCTGCCTGTTGAACAACGATAGAATTCTTACTGTCAATAACTCCATCGGTTACCACTACATTCCGGCGTACGGGCAGACAGTGCATAAATTTGGCATCGTTGGTGAGCGCCATTTTTTCTTTGTTCACCGTCCAGCCAAAGTCTTTAGAAAGAATTTTCCCATAACTGGTGTATGACGACCAGTTTTTGGCATAAATAAAATCAGCGCCTTCAAAGGCTTTATTTTGGTCGTATTCCACTTTTACATTACCCATAAATTCAGGTGCAAGTTCGTAACCTTCAGGGTGAGTAACCACCAAATCGTAATCGGTTTTGCTCATCCATTCAACAAACGAATTGGCTACTGCCTGTGGTAAAGCTTTTGGATGTGGCGCCCAACTAAGTACAACTTTCGGGCGTTCTTTGGTTTTGTGTTCTTCAATGGTTAAAAGGTCGGCAAAACTTTGCAGCGGGTGGCGGGTAGCGCCTTCCATACTTACTACCGGAACTCCTGAATACTTTATGAACTGACTCAGGATTTTCTCAGCATAGTCATCCTCACGACTTTTAAATTTTGCAAAGGCACGTACACCAATCACATCGCAGTAGGAACCAATTACAGGAATCGCTTCAAGCAGGTGTTCGGGTTTGTCTCCGTCCATTACTACGCCTAATTCCGATTCCATCTGCCAGCTTTCTTCGCCAACATTCAGTACCATCGTATTCATTCCCAAATTCATGGCGGCTTTTTGGGTGCTTAACCTTGTTCGCAAACTCGAATTAAAAAATAGTAAAACCATGGTTTTATTTTTTCCGAGATGCTGGTATGCAAACGGATTTTTCTTTACGTCGAGGGCCACTTTTAATGCCTCTGCTAAATCGGGGATATCGTTAACTGATGTGAAATGTTTCATTTGTAAAAAGTTGATTTGTCGACTGAAGTCCAGCAGTTATTCCTTTAACTTCTGTTCAACTTCAGCTTTTAATTTTGGAATATGATAAACGACAATGCTCCATATTAAATCATCGGAAACTGCATCGTACCCGTGAATAATCCGGTTTCTTGTCCTAATAATTTTATGAATGTTTTCGAATGTGAATGCTTTATCAATTTTAAGTATCCTGTTAAAAGCTTCACCAATTATTTCAAGGTCGCGTTCAACAGCTATTTTCGTTTTTATATCAGAAATATAATCCTGAAATATCATAGGCTTTTCTGAAAAATAACCCTCAATTTCACTGATTGCCTTGTGAATATCAAATAAACAGGTTTTTATCTCATTATTCATAAATCATTTGTTTGGTTTTGTTAATCGAACTAATCAAAAAAGGATTATTCAGAGCTTTCGACTCTAATAAGTCCACTTTCCGCTTAAATATTTCTTCAAGTGCCGACTTCAAATTGAAATAATTATCAGCATAATCATAAAGTTCAACATCTTTAAAATCAACAAGTAAATCAACATCACTTTCACTATTGAACCTGTTGGTTACAGCCGACCCAAAAACAAATAAAGACGCAACTTTGTGATGAACACATAATTCCCTTATTCTGTCAATATTTCGTTCAATAATTCCCATGTTTCAAAATTAGCAATTATTTTGGCCTCACCTGTCCGTCGCCTTCCACAATCCATTTGTAACTGGTGAGTTCTTCCAAAGCCATTGGGCCACGGGCGTGAAGTTTTTGGGTGCTGATACCAATTTCGGCGCCCAAACCAAACTGGGCGCCATCGGTAAAAGCGGTTGAAGCGTTGGAATACACCGACGAAGCATCGACCATCTTTCTGAATTTCTGAACGTTTTCGAAGTTTTCAGAAATAATTGCCTCACTGTGTTTCGAACTGAATTTGTTGATGTGATCAATTGCCTCATCGAAATTGACAACAGTTTTAATTGCCATTTTCAGCGACAGGAATTCAGTGCCAAATGATTCTTCGGTTGCTTTGTGAAGTAAATCATACGGATAAATTCCTGCTAATTTGCTAAATGATTTTTGGTCGGCATAAATCTCAACGTTTTGTTCTTCAAGCCTTTTTGAAAATTCAGGTAATTCATCCAACCGACTTTCGTGAATAATTAAACAGTCGAGCGCATTGCAAACCGATGGGCGGCGGGTTTTGGCATTGAAAACGATTTCAGCGCCTTTTTCGGCATCGCCAAACTCATCGAAATAAGTATGACAAATCCCTGCGCCGGTTTCAATTACGGGAATCCTGGCATTTTCCCGCACAAAGTCAATCAGCGCCTGGCTTCCCCGCGGAATAATCAAATCGATGTATCCATGCGCCCGTAACATTTCGTTGGTTTCTTCCCTGCCAGCAGGTAAAAGTACAACTGTATTTTCATCCAAACCGAACTGTTTAAGTACATTTTCTATAACCGAAACTATGGCAGTATTGGAATAAATAGCATCGCTGCCGCCCTTTAAAACACAGGCATTCCCAGATTTAAGGCATAATGCAAAAACATCGAAGGTTACATTTGGCCGGGCTTCATAAATAATACCGATTACGCCAAACGGCACAGTGACTTTTGTAATTTTCAAACCGTTTGGGCGAACGGTTTCTTTTAAAACCTTGCCGACCGGGCTTTCCAGTCTGGCCACATTTTCAATGTCGGAAGCAATTCCTTCAATTCTGTCTTTGGACAGTTTCAGCCGGTCATATTTTGGGTCTTGCGGCTCCATTCGTTCTAAATCTTTCTGATTCTCTGCCAGAATAAAATCACAATTTTTACGTGCCTGTTTTGCCAGTTCCAGCAATATTTCAGTAACCGTTGTATTTTCAACCAGATTGAGTTTTCTGGAAGCCCCTAAAACGTTTTGCAGTTGTTTTTCAATTTTCATGATTTCACTTGTTTTCCAAATACAAATAATCGTAATGAACAATCGGCTTTTGCTTTTCCGACCCTTTTTCGGTTTCAATTTTCGCAGAACCATAACTCGCTTTTCCAACGCCAATTAATTTGCCCGATTCGTCAACAATGCGGATTAGATCGTCTTTTTTGAATTCTCTTGACACCTTGACAATTCCAACCGGCAGCAAACTAACCGCTTTGTCGGAATCGAGCGCTTTTGCGGCGCCCGCGTTTATTACCACCTCACCTTTTGCAAATCCATCAGAATAACCAATCCATTTTTTCACACCGCTCGATGCTTTTGCATTGGGTACAAACCAGGTGTGTTTCAAATCTTTTTGCTTGTCGAGCAAATCAATCAACACATTTTCGCGCGTTCCGTTGGCCACGTGAACCCCAATTCCATCGCCGGCAACTTTTTGCGCAATCCTGAATTTTGTGATCATTCCACCACGACCAAAATCGGACGAATCGCGAGAAATTCCATTTTCAGGTTCGTTGTCGTTAAATTCAATTTGTTCAATCAGTTTTGCATTTTTGTTTTTTGGATGGTCGCTGAAAACCCCGTCAACATTGCTTAACAGAATGAGTGCATCGGAATTTACCATCGAGGCGATCAACCCCGAAAGTTCGTCGTTGTCGGTAAACATCAGCTCGGTTACCGAAATGGTATCGTTTTCGTTGACAATTGGAATTACTTTATTTTCGAGTAAGGTGGAAAAACAGTTTTTCATATTCAGGTAATGCGCCCTGCCCGAAAAGTTTTCCCTGGTGGTTAAAACCTGGGCACAAACAAGACCGTGTTCATGAAAAAAGTCGGAATAACGGCTGATGAGTTTTACTTGCCCCAACGCCGCCCACAACTGACGTTTGGAAACTGCATCGGTCTTTTTCAGCGGCTCAAGAACGGCGCGACCTGCAGCCACTGCCCCCGAAGAAACCACCACCACTTCGACCCCGTTTTTTCGGAGAAAAGCAACCTGATCGACCAAATGTGCAATCCGTGCTACATTCAGCGTTCCATCAGGTTTAGCCAGAACATTGCTACCTATTTTTACCGTTATTTTTTTGTACCTGAAATGCATTTTATTTTTTCGTGTGTGCAATTTTTTTGTACGATGCCATCACACCCTGAATAAGCGATGAGCTAAAGCCCTTGTGCTCCATTTCATTCAACCCGGTGATGGTAACTCCCATAGGTGTGGTTACTTTGTCGATTTCCCGCTCGGGATGGTTGCCACTTTGTAAAATCAGTTCGGTGGCGCCTTTTACCGTTTGGGCTGTAATAAACTGTGCCATTTCGGCGCCAAAACCAATTTCAATTCCTCCCTGCATTGCAGCCCTGATATAACGGAGGGCATAAGCAATTCCGCATGATGAAAGCACCGTTGCTGCCGCCATCAGTTCTTCGCCAATTTCGATGGTTTTGCCTAATTTGTCGAACATTTCGAACACATATTTTTTATGCTGGCCGGCGTTCTCACTGGGAGTAATGCAGGTTAGCGATTCCTGAAGGGCGATGGCCGTGTTAGGCATTACCCGGAAAACGGGAAGATTTTCTCCTGCCAGGTTTTCTATTTCTTCGATACATACACCGGCAACAATCGAAATCAGTATTTTATCCGGATTCAGCGCTGGTTTTATTTCTTCCAAAACATGGGCGATGTGATAGGGTTTCACAGCAACAATTATTACATCAGACTTTTGTGCAGCCCAAAGATTATCCTGGGTAACTTCAGCCCCCAACTGTTCCATTTTTGCCAGCGAAGCTTCCTTGTGGTCGGATGCAATGATATCAGCAGGCATCATAAAACCCGATTTTATTAAACCTGCGGCTATGGCGCTTCCCATATTTCCAACCCCGATAATGGCTATTTTTTTATTCATCTTTTTTTATTTCAGTTTGAATATAAATTCATTTTTCTTATTAATTACGAGCCCGAAATTTCGTTAAAAACTTTGGTAAAAGCAGTAATAAACTGGTCGGCCTGTGAAATGTTTAATGTTAAAGGTGGCAGCAGTCGGATGATATTCTGCCCGGAAAATCCCGTGAAAACCCGGTGTTCAAAGAGCAGTTTATTCCGAAGTTCTTTTACCGGAAACTTCAACTCAATCCCAATCATCAATCCCTTTCCCCTGATTTCGTATTGGTTACTGAACGCGGCGAGTTTTTCCATGATGTAATTCCCCACTTTTTCAGCATTTTCAACCAGTTTCTCCTTTTTTATGATATCCAGAACAGCAATTCCGGCGGCACAGGCCAGGTGATTTCCACCGAAAGTTGTGCCAAGCATCCCATACCACGCTTCAATTTCAGGATGAATTAAAACCCCGCCTATCGGGAAACCATTTCCCATTCCTTTGGCAACAGTAATAATATCTGGTTTGACATTGAAATACTGATGCGCGAAAAATCTTCCGCTGCGCCCGTATCCCGATTGTATTTCATCTAAAATGAGTAAAGCATCATATTTTTTGGTTAGAATTTGCAGTTCCTCCAGAAAATTTTTCCACGGAACATTTATTCCACCAACACCCTGGATTCCTTCTACAATTATTGCTGCTATTTCGCCTTTTTCGAGTTCGGCTTTTACTGCTTTACTGTCGTTAAAAGGCAAAAGAACTGCATTTTCAGTTTCATTAACCGGGGCAATAATTTTCGGATTATCCGTTAAAGCCACTGCTGCAGAAGTTCGTCCGTGAAACCCTTTTGTAAAGCTGATAAATTTCTTTTTTCCTGTTGCAAACGATGCCAGTTTAATAGCATTTTCGTTGGCCTCGGCTCCTGAGTTACATAGGAAAAGCTGGTAATCGGGGCAACCTGACAGTTCTCCCAGTTTATGCGCCAACTCCTGCTGCAAAGGATTTTGCACTGAATTGGAATAAAATCCAATGTCGGAAAGCTGATTTGTAATTTTTTCTATGTAAAACGGGTGGCTATGCCCGATTGAAATCACAGCGTGCCCGCCATACAAATCGAGGTATTTTTTTCCTTCCGAATCCCAAACATAACAGCCTTCGGCTTTTACCGGGGTAATATCGAAAAGCGGATAAACATCAAATAGTTTCATTGTTATATTAAAATTAATGGCTAAAGCCGGGTTTTGTTATTCATTTCAATCACCAGGCCAAAGCCTGGTGTTATTTTTTAAAAAGCAACCGGCTTCAAATTCAATCCGGCTTTTTCATCAAGGCCAAACATCAGGTTCATATTCTGAACTGCCTGTCCCGATGCGCCTTTAATTAGGTTATCAGTTACGCTGATTATAACCAGTTTGTTACCGTGTTCTTCAAGATAAACCACTGCTTTGTTTGTATTTACCACCTGCTTAACTCCCGGATTTGTTTTCGTTACAAATACAAAAGGGTGCGATTGGTAATATTTTTCAAATAAATCGTTGGCATCCTCAACCGTACCTTTAAAATTAGTGTATGCCGAAACAAAAATTCCACGGGTATGGTTTCCGCGAATGGGCACAAAATTGAAATCGCTGGTAAAACCCGATTGCAACTGTTTTAAACTTTGCAGGATTTCGCCTTCGTGCTGGTGTTCGAAAATTTTGTATGCCGAAACATTGCCGCTACGCCAGCTAAAATGCGAAGTTTCAGTGGGTTTTTGTCCCGCACCAGTTGAGCCGGTAATCGCCTGAACGTGAACCTCATCAATTAAAAGATTGTTTGCTGCCAGTGGCAAAAGCGCCAATTGGATTCCGGTTGCAAAACAACCCGGATTGGCAATGTACTTGGCAGTTTTAATGGCTTCGCGGTTCAATTCGGGCAACCCGTAAACAAACTCGTTACCTGCTCTTTTCAGCCTGAAATCGTGACTGAGATCGATTACTTTCAGCGATTTGGGAATGTTGTTTTGTTGCATAAACTCTACCGATTTGCCGTGACCCATGCAAAGAAAAACTACATCCACGGTTTCGAGTGGCATTTCAGCAGTAAATTTCAAATCGGTTTCTCCAATCAAATCATCGTGAACATCCGAAACCAGGTTTCCGGCGTTGCTTGAACTTTGTACAAAAACAATTTCGGCTTCAGAATGATTCAGCAGAATTCTGATTAACTCCCCCGCTGTATAACCCGCGCCACCTATGATTCCGATTTTTATCATTTGATTCAATTAATCATTTTATAAAATTTTACCAATTCTACAATGTGGTTAAAACCCCGTTTCAATGTCCATTAATCTTTCCGTTCACTAAAGTGAACGGCAATTAAATACACAAATTTTTGTTGTTTTTATTGCCGTCAGCTTTAGCTGACGGATAAATCAAAATTTTTTATTGGGCTTTAGCCACATTTTACATTACAGTTTTAATTTGCCCTTAAAAGACTATTTCATGTTGACTTTGTGGTATATTTTCAGCGAATTCGAAAGTATTTTGGTAAACCCTTTCACATCATCTGCTGTCCAGGCTTTTACGGTTTCGCCATATTCGCCAAAGCCCGAGTTCATCAGGTCGTATTCCGATTCAATTCCCTGCAATTCGAAATAATAAGGTTTCAGTTTTACAAATACTTTACCGGTAACATTTTCCTGGGTTGATTCCAGAAAAACTTCAATATTCCGCATCACTGGTTCGTGGTACATGGCCTCGTGCAGAAACATCCCGTACCAGTTGGCCAGTTGCTCTTTCCAGTACGCTTGCCATTTGGTGAGGGTATGTTTTTCGAGTAAATGATGCGCTTTTATGATTAATAACGGTGCGGCTGCTTCAAAACCAACCCGTCCTTTAATGCCGATAATGGTGTCTCCTACATGAATATCCCTGCCAATGGCATACTTCGAAGCAATTTCTTCCAGTGCCTGTATGGTTTTTGGCCCGTTTACATAGGTTTGCCCATCGATGGTTTTTAATTCACCCTGCACAAAACCAAGTTCAATCATCTTTTCTTCTGTAGCTTCCAACTGACTTGGATATGCTTCCGAAGGCAATCCTTTGTGCGATGTTAAAGTTTCTTTTCCGCCAACGCTTGTTCCCCACAAACCCTGATTGATTGAATAGCCCATTTTGGTATAATCTTCAACCACGCCGCGTTTTTTCAGGTAGTCGATTTCTTCCTGGCGGCTTAACATCAAATCCCGGATGGGAGTGATTATTTCTATTTCAGGAGCCAAAACCTGAAATGTGAGGTCAAACCGAACCTGGTCGTTTCCCGCACCGGTACTGCCGTGTGCAATGTACCCTGCACCAATTTCCTTGGCGTAATTAATGGTTGCAATGGCCTGAAAAACCCGCTCCGAACTCACCGAAATGGGATAGGTATTATTGCGCAAAACATTGCCAAACACCATGTAACGGATACATTTTTCGTAATATTCTTCGGTTACATCGAGGGTTACATGTTTTACAGCGCCCAACCGATAAGCGCGTTCTTCAATGGTTTTCAGTTCTTTTTCAGAAAACCCGCCTGTGTTTGCAATGGCGGTGTAAACGTCAAAACCTTTTTCTTCTTTTAAATATTTTACACAAAACGAGGTATCTAAACCGCCGCTAAATGCCAAAACCAGTTTTTTGTTCATGTTTATTTATTTTTTAGTAAAACATTGCATGAAAAATCCGTGCAATAATTCTCCCGTTTTTTCCCTTATTTTCCTTGTTATTGTTTTGAACCCTGTTTTTAGGATTGAGTTTTCTGATGATATCCATTAGACTGCGTTTTTTTATTTCCGGTTCGTTTACTTTTGTGGTTTTCTCCCATGCCGGATCGTACAACATTCCCGTGCAAAGACACTTCGAGCGCTCAGTACGCGTTAAAATGTCGTAATTTACACAACTTTTGCAGCCATTCCAAAACTGGTCGTCCATGGTCAACTCCGAAAAAGTTACCGGACGATAACCCAACTCGTGGTTGATTTTCATCACAGCCAATCCGGTGGTGAGCCCAAAGATTTTCGCTTCGGGAAATTTCTTTCGCGACAGGTCGAATGCCTTGTATTTAATTGCTTTTGCAAGTCCCAACCCACGGTATTCATCAACCACAATCAACCCCGAGTTAGCAACAAAGTTTTTGTTTTGCCAGGTTTCAATGTAGCAGAAACCTGCCAATTTTTCACCATCGAGTGCAATAATTGCCTTTCCCTCCGTCATTTTCCCCGAAAGATATTCAAAAGTCCTTCTCGCAATACCCGTCCCGCGCTGCTTGGAAGCAATGTCGATGGCATTATTGATGTCATCAACATATTTGATATGCTCTTCCGTTGCAACTTCAATTTTGATATTTTCCAGTGTTTTCATCTCTCCAAATAATTAAATTTTGCCTTCCAGTTTTGGCATAATTAAAATTAGTGCATTTATTAAATCAAGTTTCGAAATTCCTTCTTTCATAATAATCAGGATTGTATCGTCGCCGGCAACTGTTCCTAAAATTTCCCAGGGTTCAGCTTTATCAATCACGGCGGCAATTGTGTTTGCATATCCCGGCTGTGTGCGAATTACGGCCAGGTTACCAGAAAAACGCAAATCCCTGAAACCATCGGCCAGATAATTTACCTGATTTTTTCCAATGGTTAATGCAGGTTTCGTTTCTTCTGAAATAACATAAACATAACCCTTTGCCGGATGCGCAACTTTTGCCACCTGCATCTCTTTGAGGTCGCGCGACAGGGTTGCCTGCGTTAAATCGAAACCCATTCCTTTTAATTTAACCAGTAATTCATCCTGACTGTGTACATTTCCCTTCTGAATTATCTTTTTGATTTCAGTCTGCCTTTTAAACCGATTTTTCATTCTGAATATTTATTCATTTCGGCTGCAAATTTATACAATTAATTCAGACTAAAAGAAAAAGCCGGTAAAAAATACCGGGTTTTAAAAATCAGATTATTCAAATGCGGAAAGAATTTTATACTTTTGAAGAATTGTTAATAACTGATGAAATGACTACTGATACACAAATAAGAAACCAGCTAATTCGACGAATTCAAAAAATTCCTTCCAATAAATTAAAAGAATTAAATGAATTAGTGGCAAAACTTGAGCTCAGCTCCCCGAAAAAGGATAAAAACCTCTCTTTTGCAGGGGCTTGGGCAAATTTAGATTCAGAATTATTCCATAATTTGACAGAAAAGCTCATCGACAACCGCCAACGAAGTAAAATAATTTACTAACTCTGGTGACCAATAACGAAAAACACTTTGCCCGGATTCCCGGTTTAAAAATTGAAAACTGGAAAAAGAACATGTACTGACTTTTGGCAGCATGAACAACAATATTAACTGGATCCGGAGGCACTTGCCGATATTCAGAAAATATTAAATGTCTTAAAAAACACAGTTGAAGTTTTGGCGGTAATAAGCACAAACCGAAACCCTAAAATCTGGGTTGAAAAAACGGGGAAGCATTTATCTCCTTATACTGAAGTAAAAAAAATAGTTTGTCGTTTTGCATAAGGCTATTTTTTATATTTGGGGAAAATTAACCTGACATAAATTAATTACTACCCATTTCAAAATCAATCATCAAAGATTTCCCCTCAAAAAAAACCGAGGAAAAGCGGAAGAAGTGTGTAATAAGTTCGGGGAATTACATAGTTACAGGCAAGCATAAAAAGTATTGTACAACAATTGAAATTAAAATATGAAAAGACAAATTACGGAAACAGAAAAACAAGAATTACTAAAAAGTTGTCGTAGAGACGATGGTAAAATTTACTGTTTCATTGACAATGAACCTATTGACGATGAAAAGAATATTCATTTTGACCATATTGACCCTTTTGCAAAAACTGAAGATTCTTCCCTTGATAATATCGCACCTGTTTGCAAGAATCACAATCTAGCAAAGAAAGATATGTCACTCACAGAATATCGTGACAAATTATCAATAGAAAAACTATTTAAGGCCAAGGAAGAA
>Ga0100399_1003036_pt1 | contig 11779 bp, 11 predicted proteins | sample CryGeymeta201523_FD_81545 | JGI IMG/M metagenome (GOLD analysis project Ga0100399, IMG submission 81545) | Groundwater microbial communities from Crystal Geyser aquifers in Utah, USA - Crystal Geyser metaG 2015-23 | ecosystem: Environmental > Aquatic > Deep subsurface > Groundwater | place: USA...
ACCTGGGTACAGTGGTGGACATGTTAAAAACCCTTCGTACAGGGAAGTTAGCAATGAAACAACCGGGCATGCCGAAGTGGTGCAAATAACCTTCGATCCTGCAATTGTAAGCTACACCGAAATACTGGAAGTGTTTTTTGTAACTCACGACCCGACAACATTGAACCGCCAGGGAAACGATGTGGGCACACAATACCGTTCGGCCATTTTTTATCATTCGGAACAACAAAAACAAACAGCTCTTAAAGTGGTTGAATTGCTAACGAAAGATAAAGTTTATAATAAACCAATTGTAACCGTAGTAACCTCTTTCAGCGCCTTTTATCCGGCTGAAGATTATCATATTAATTACTTTGCCCGAAATAAAAATCAACCTTACTGCCAGTTCGTGGTAGCGCCAAAAGTGGATAAGTTCAGGAAGGTTTTTAAGGAAAAAATGAAATAGAAAAAAAGGTTGTCAAGGTTCTCTTTGTTGGGTATGATTTTCATTGTTTTTATTATCAAATGCTTAAACGTGTTACAGAAGTTGTCAGTTTTAAGTACCTATTTTGACCCATCTGCGTTGTATGACAAATCAATTTAAAAAATTGTGGATCAATCATCTGGCAACCTTATTTATCCTTGTTTTTAACCTTAGTAACAAGTGATACAGAGTCCATACAAACCTTATTAACCTGCCTACCGTCAGGCATACCTTAATTCCAGTGTATTCCCGATTTTTAAATGATGTATTTCCTACAGTAGATTATAAGAATTCATGGCTGACTGAATCATATCAGAAGAACTTTATACGAATAAGATAAATAAGGGTTATTATTTTATAAATAATTGATTTTCAGAAAAACAATTCATTTTAGATCAGTCATTCCCACAAAAATATCAAGCGGTCCCTGATGACCTGAATGGGACAGTTTCAAGTATCAAAAAAAATATAAAAGCCCGATAAAATTCGGGCTTTCATTGTTCTGATATTTTCTGTTTTTTATTCATCGCATGACTTAAAGTCATATTATGAATAAAAACTATAATTCGCGAATCCAGATATTGCGGTAGCTAACCGGATTGCCATGATCCTGTAATTCAATACTGCCGGGACCATGTTTTTTAACGGTGTATTCAGGTATCCCAATATATTCGGTTGGGCCGCGCATTTTCACGTTATTCTGCACCAAAACTCCATTGTGTAAAACTGTGATTGTTGGCGGTGTAAAATAGGTAATTCCATCGTTGTTAAAGCGCGGAGCTGTATAAATAATGTCGTAGGTTTGCCACACTCCGGGCGCTTTGCAGGCATTTACCAGCGGCGGGTGTTGTTTGTAAATACTTCCGGCCTGGCCGTTTCTGTAAGTACGGTTGTTGTAATTATCCAAAACCTGAACTTCGTAAATCCCCTGCATAAAAATACCGCTGTTTCCACGCCCCTGACTTTCGCCAACCACTTCGGCGGGAGCACGCCATTCAATGTGTAACTGGTAATCGTTGAAAACCCTTTTCGTTTTAATGGTTCCGGTTCCCTTTTTTACGGTAACACAACCATCGGCAACAATCCATTCCGGTTTTTCACCTTTACCGTTTGTCCATTCCAACTCCAAATTAATGCCATCAAACAATACAATTGCATCGGATGGTGCCTGGGCAGGAGTTTCGCCGGGTGTAATTATCCGGATTTCAGGGTCCCAGATTTCTGTCATTTCGGGTTTCATTTTCATAAGTTCCGGTGTTTGTGCCATTAATTGGGTTGCAACCAACAGCAAAATAAATACAGTTGTAATTTTTCTCATTTTTTTTGATTTTTATATAGTTTATTAATTCAGTTTAAATTTAAAGTCCTAACTCTTCCATTATTGCTTCAATTTTTTCTTCCGCTTTTTTCTCAGCTTCATCAAACTGACTGCGCGATTCGAGTTTCCCTTTTACTTCGAAATAAAATTTGATCTTTGGTTCCGTTCCAGAGGGACGAACCGAAATTTTTGTTCCTTCTTTAGTAAAAAACTGCAATACATTCGAAGTAATTTTCTGGTCGATTTTCTTTTTTTCACCGGTAATCAGGTTTTTGGCAATGTTTGTTGAGTAGTCTTTTACCCATTCCATTGGCGAACCGCCCAGTTCTTTTGGCGGATCATTGCGGAATTTAGTCATAATTTGATGAATTTCTTCAGCACCCGATTTTCCTTTGCGAACAACATATTTCATTTTTTCTTTTGAATAGCCGTATTCGAGGTAAATATCCTGCAGCAGTTCGTACAATGTTTTTCCCTGGTCGATTGCCCAGGCAGCTATTTCGGCCATCAAAGCACACGACGAAACAGCGTCTTTATCGCGCACAAAATCGGCTGGCAAAAAACCAAAACTTTCTTCACCTCCGCCAATGTATTTTTTCTTACCCTCCTGTTCGCGAATAATTTCGGCAATAAATTTAAACCCGGTAAAAACATCGAAATATTCAATGTTGTTCCGTTTGGCAATTTCAGCAATCAATTCGGTCGAGACAATTGTTTTTACAACATACTCATTACCTTTCAATGTTCCGGCTTCCTTCATTTTTGTGATAATATAGTAAATGAAAAGGAGCGCGGTTTGATTACCGTTAACTATAATGTATTTCCCTTTGTCGTTTTTCACGGCCACACCAAGTCGGTCGCCATCAGGATCTGTAGCCATAACAATATCAGCATCAACTTCCTCAGCCTTTTTAATTGCCATTGTCATTGCAGCTACTTCTTCGGGGTTGGGCGAAATTACTGTTGGGAAATCGCCACTCACCACATCCTGCTCGGGAACATTAAAAATGTTAGTGAAACCAAATTTACGGAGCGCTGCCGGAACCATTTTTACCCCTGTTCCGTGTATCGGTGTGAAAACAATTTTTAAGTCCTTGTGTCTTTCAACAACATCGGGCGAAATGGAAACGGTTTTTACTTTTTCCAGGAATTTTTGGTCCATCTCGTCGCCCAAACTTTCAATTAATTCATCAGTACCGTCGAATTTAATGTCTTCAACTTTTATTTTTAAAACCTCGTCAACAATGTTTTCGTCGTGCGGGCCAACAATTTGCGAACCATCGTCCCAGTATGCTTTGTAACCGTTGTATTCTTTGGGGTTGTGCGATGCGGTAAGAATTATGCCGCTTTGGCAACCCAACTCGCGAATGGCAAACGAAAGCTCGGGTGTTGGCCGCAAATCTTCAAAAAGATAAGCCCTAATTCCGTTAGCGGCGAAAATTTTGGCACTGCTTTCGGAAAACAGGCGACTGTTGTTGCGGCAATCGTGAGCAATAGCCACCTTTATTTCAGGCAAATCAGCAAAGTTTTTCTTTAAATAATTGCTCAAACCCTGAGTTGCTGCACCGGCGGTATAAATATTCATGCGGTTAGTTCCCACGCCCATAATTCCGCGCAAACCACCGGTACCAAATTCGAGGTTGCGGTAAAACGAGTCGATCAGTTCGGTTGGGTCTTCGTTATCGAGCAGTGCCTGAACTTGGCCCCTGGTTTTTTCGTCGTAAGTTTCAGAAAGCCATTCCTGTGCTTTGGTTCTTACTTCCTGTAGTAATTCATTATTTTCCATTTTGACTAATTTTCAGTTTAAAAATTTTCAATGAAAAGTATATTTTATTCAATTATTCTTTTGGTTAAATATCTTGGAAATATCCTTTAAATCAGCCTTAGCTTGCGAAGTCCAATTTATATAAACCATTTTTTTACTTCATATTCAAGTCCAGCTCTTAATTTTGTCTTTGTCAACATTTCGTTTTTTTTATTACGAATGTACGATTTAAATTGACGCCATTTATTCTAAAATCTTCGGTATTATGATAGTTCTTGAATGCAATATTTCAGACTTTCTCTCCAGTAAGGAATAGTTATTCCGAATGTATTTTTAATCTTCGATTTATTCAATACACTGTAATTCGGTCGTTTTGCAGCAGTTGGAAACTGATCGGATAGAACCGGTTCAACATTGCAATTCACTTCCGAAATTTCGAAAACAGCCTTTGCAAAATCATACCAACTGGCCACTCCTTCATTTGAATAATGATAGATTCCGGGCATAAAGTTTTCAGATTCTTTTTCGGAAATTTCGATAATTGCAAGAATCGCACCTGCCAAATCGGCGGCATAAGTTGGCGTTCCAACCTGGTCAAAAACCACGTTTAACTGACCACGTTCTTTACCCAACCGGAGCATTGTTTTTACAAAATTGTTTCCAAAAGCAGAATACAACCACGAAGTACGGATAATAATTGTATCCCGATTTTCTTCGAAACAATTTTTCTCTCCCCGCAATTTGGTTTCGCCGTAAACACTTTTGGGATTTACTTTATCTTCTTCGGAATAGGGCAGAAAAGATTCGCCATCAAAAACATAATCAGTTGAAACATGAATCAGTCTTGCACCAATTTTTTTAGCTTGTTTAGCCAGTAGTTTTGGTGCCAGTGAATTTACCCTTTCTGCTGTTACAATGTCAGATTCAGCTTTATCAACGGCGGTATAAGCTGCACAATTAATAATGTAATTTGGTTTATTGTTCTGAAACCAGGTATCGAGAGCTATTTCACTTGTAATATCCAACGAATCGACATCGGTAAATAAAAAATGCCAGTCAGCGTATTTGGCAGACAGGCTGTTAATTTCATTACCTAATTGGCCATAAGATCCAGTAACTAAAATCTTCATTTTAAAAAGGTAAAATTCATTTCAGCATCAGAAAATAATGGGGCAACTTTGTCTTTATCAGACACTTTCCATTCCGGTTCACTCAATTGCCAGTTAATTGCAAGTTGCGGATCGAATGCGTTTAATGCACGTTCATTTTCGCGGCTGTAAGCATTATCGCATTTGTACGAAAAAATAGCGGTTTCGCTTAATACCGAAAAACCGTGAGCAAAACCGCGTGGGATAAATAACTGTTTTTTATCGGTTTCGTTGATTTCGAGGCCAAACCACTGCCCAAAAGTTGGCGAACCTTTGCGAATGTCGAGTGCAACATCGTAAACTGCGCCCTGCACAACCCGCACCAGTTTTGCCTGGGCTACCGGATTTAACTGATAATGAAGACCACGAACTACCCCCCGCACTGATTTTGATTCGTTATCCTGCACAAATGGTATCTCAATGCCAATCTCCTGATAACGATGTAAGTGATATGATTCGTAAAAATATCCACGCTGATCGTTAAAGACAGAGGGTTCGATAATTAACAATCCCGGAAGCGGTGTTTCAATTATTTTCATTTTTCGTGATTAAAATGGGAAGACCTGTCTTTCTGTAAGGTGGATTAAATATTGTCCATACTGGTTTTTGCTCAGCGGTTTGGCTAAATCAAATAATTGCTCCCTGGTAATGAACCCTTTTTTATAGGCAATTTCCTCAATGCACGAGACTTTCAAACCCTGTCGTTGTTCGATGGTTGCAATAAAATTTGAAGCCTGCAGCAAACTATCGTGCGTACCTGTATCAAGCCAGGCAAAACCACGCCCAAGCAATTTCACATTCAGCCGACCTTCATTTAAATACAACCGGTTTAAGTCGGTAATTTCAAGTTCTCCGCGTTTTGATGGTTCCAGGTTTTTGGCTTTTTCAACCACGTCATTCGAGTAAAAATACAAACCTGTTACCGCGTAATTCGATTTAGGTTTTTCAGGTTTTTCTTCAATACTGATTACTTTTCCGGTTGCATCGAATTCAACAACGCCGTAACGTTCAGGATCGTTTACATAGTAACCAAAAACAATGGAACCATCTTTTAATTCTGCGGCCTTTTCCAAAGTACTTCTAAAATTATACCCGTAGAAAATATTATCGCCCAGAATCAAACAAACATTATCGTCGCCAATAAACTCTTCGCCTAAAATAAAAGCCTGTGCCAATCCATCAGGAGAGGGCTGAATTTTATACGAAATTTGAATTCCAAGCTGTGAGCCGTCTCCCAGCAGGTGTTCATACAACCCAATATCCGTTGGAGTAGAAATAATCAATATTTCCCTGATTCCGGCAAGCATTAAAACCGAAAGCGGATAATAAATCATGGGTTTATCGTACACTGGTAAAATTTGTTTCGAAACCGAACGGGTAATCGGGTAAAGCCGCGTTCCAGAGCCGCCGGCAAGAATAATTCCTTTCATATTATTTTTTGTAAATATTTATTTTGGTTTGAAAATACAACGTTGTACTATTCATTTGACATATTACAAATATCAAATGAGGCTCAAAAATAAGAAAAGAAAAAGAGACTGCAATATTATTACACTGATTTGCCGGTGTTAATTAAAAACAACAAACCTGAAATAAATTTACAAACCTTTTGAAATAAATGAATTAAGTTCTATTTTTGCGCGCGTTTTAAACAAATATAATGTCTAACTCATTAATTTTATTTGAATTACATGACTGAAATGAAAAATGAAAATCTTGAATCAGAGGTAAATGAAACCCCGGTTCAGGAAGAAAACCAGGTTACTGAAACAGTAGCCGAAACCACCAGCGAAGCAGTTGAAGAAGTGCCTGAAACCACCGAAACTGTTGAAGAAATTGTTGCCGAAGCGGTAGCTGAGGTAAATGAAGAAATTGTTACCGAAGTTGAAAATGAAACAACAGAAGAAGCAACAGAAGAAGTTGTTGCTGAAGCTGAAACTGAGGCAGCAGAAGAAATTGTTGCTGAAGAAGCAACAGAGAAAAAACAAAAACCCCGTTATCAACCCAAGGAAACATCAGCCGAACCCGAAGAATTTGATTGGGCAAGTCTTGAAGTTGGCCTCGACGCTTACTCTGAATCTGAAAGAGATAAGCTATCTGGTTTGTACAACGACACTTTAAACACGGTATCTGAAAAAGAAGTTTTAACAGGAACCGTTATTTCATTGAACAAACGCGAAGTTGTGGTGGATATCGGTTACAAATCTGACGGTATTGTTAGTATAAACGAATTCCGCTACAATCCTGATTTGAAAGTTGGAGACACAGTAGATGTTTACATCGAAAGTCTGGAAGATAAAAAGGGCCAGATGATCCTTTCGCACAAACAGGCACGTTCAACCCGCTCATGGGACCGTGTGAATGAAGCGCTTGAAAAAGATGAAATTATTAAAGGTTACATTAAATGCCGCACCAAAGGTGGTATGATTGTGGATGTATTTGGAATCGAAGCATTCCTGCCAGGATCACAAATTGATGTTAAACCAATTCGCGATTACGATGTATTTGTTGGAAAAACCATGGAATTTAAAGTGGTTAAAATCAACAATGAATACCGTAACGTAGTTGTTTCGCACAAAGCGCTTATTGAAGCCGAACTCGAACAACAGAAAAAAGATATTATCGGTAAACTCGAAAAAGGACAGATACTCGAAGGAGTTGTTAAAAATATAACTTCGTACGGTGTGTTCATGGATCTTGGCGGAGTTGATGGTTTAATCCATATTACCGACCTTTCGTGGGGAAGAATTGCTCATCCAAGCGAAATTGTTGAATTAGACCAGAAACTGAATGTCGTAATTCTTGATTTCGATGACGACAAAAAACGCATCGCACTTGGGTTGAAACAATTAACTCCTCACCCATGGGATAACCTCGACGAAAAACTCAAAGTTGGAGATACAGTAAAAGGGAAAGTGGTAGTGATTGCCGATTATGGCGCTTTTGTTGAAATTGCAACCGGGGTTGAAGGTTTAATACACGTTTCGGAAATGAGTTGGAGCCAGCATTTGCGCAGCGCTCAGGACTTCCTGAAAGTGGGCGATGAAGTGGAAGCTTCAATTTTAACCCTCGACCGCGACGAACGCAAAATGTCACTCGGAATCAAGCAACTGAAATCGGATCCATGGGAAAACATAGAAACTACATTTGGCGTTGGAAGCAAACACAATGCTACAGTTCGTAATTTCACCAACTTTGGCGTATTTGTTGAAATTACCGAAGGAGTTGATGGTTTGATTCATATTTCAGATTTAAGCTGGACGAAAAAAATCAAACACCCATCGGAATTTACAGCAATTGGCGATGAAATTCAGGTTGTTGTTCTCGATATCGACAAAGACAACCGTCGTTTAAGCCTCGGCCACAAACAACTGGAAGAAAATCCATGGGATGTGTTCGAAACCATTTTCACCGCAGATTCAATTCATGAAGGAACAGTGGTTGAATTAATGGACAAAGGCGCTGTAATTGCCCTTCCTTACGGTGTTGAAGGCTTTGCAACTCCACGCCACCTGGTAAAAGAAGACGGTACGTCTGTTAAACAAGATGAAAAACTCGATTTCAAAGTTATCGAATTCAACAAATCGGCTAAACGTATCATCGTTTCGCATTCACGAATTGCTGAAGACGAAAAACGCGCAGAAGGTAATGCCAAACGGAAAACCGCTCGTGTCAGCAAAAAAACGGAAAACCCGGTTACGGAAACGCTCACAATGGAGAAAACCACCTTGGGGGACATTAGCGAATTGGCAGCGTTGAAAACGCAGATGGAAGAAAATGAGAAAAAAGATAAGTAATTAATGATGTATTTTATTTTGAGTTTCGTAAATTGACGCATGTTCGAAATTCATAAAAAAGGAAATCACACCTTTATTAAGGTAGATTCCGACAGGCTTGACACAAATAACGCACCCGATTTAAAATCGGAAATGGTTGTTGTTAATAACAAAGGAGAAAAGAACATCATTCTCGATTTAAGCAGTTGCAGCTTCTGCGACTCATCGGGTTTACGTTCGGTTCTGGTAGCCAACCGGTTATGCGAAGATGCAATTGGAACGTTTATTTTGTGCGGGCTTCAGCCCGATGTGGAAAACCTGGTAAAAATTTCGATGCTCGACACCATTTTGCTCATTACAAATACGGTGGAAGAGGCGGAAGATTTACTGGTGAAAAAGGAAAATCTATAACAGGAAATGCCTTTTGAATTAACCATACTCGGCAGTAATTCAGCTTTACCCACATCAGACAGATATCCAACCTCCCAGGTATTAAAAATGCCTGGGAGGCTTTTTTTGATCGATTGTGGCGAAGGAACTCAAATGCAAATCCGCCGTAACAAATTCAATTTCAGTAAAATAAAACACATTTTTATTTCGCATTTACATGGCGACCATTATTACGGGCTAATCGGATTAATTTCAACCCTAAATTTGCTTGGGTTAAAAACCGAAATCCATATTTATGCTCCATCAGAAATAAAAAACCTGTTGCAACCTCAACTCGATAATATTAAGGGAGGAATGATTGTTAACCTCGTTTTTCATCCGCTGAACTTCAAAAAACCACAACAAATTTATTCCGACAAACGAATTGAAGTGATATCTTTTCCTCTTAAACACAGCATTTCAACCTGCGGTTTTTTATTCCGCGAATTGCCAAAACAGGCCAACATTAAAAAGGAAATGATTGGATTTTACAAAATCCCGGTTGCCAGGATAGGAGAAATTAAGAATGGGGCCGACTTTGTAACAGCCGATGGAGAGGTAATTCAAAATGAAATATTAACTACTCCGCCACCAAAGCCGGGCTCTTACGCGTTTTGCAGCGATACGGCATTTCACGAACCCATTGTTGATGTGATAAAAGATGTTGACCTTTTATATCACGAAGCCACTTTTCTGGAAGCGATGCGCGATTTTGCAGATAAAACACTTCATTCGACCACCATCGACGCCGCTAATATTGCAAAACTTTCCAACGCAAAAAAGCTGCTCATTGGTCATTTTTCGGCCCGTTACAACGATATCAAACTCTTTGAAAAAGAAGCCAGAACGGTTTTTGAAAATACCGAGGCTGTAAGTGAGGGGAAAACGTATAAAGTAATTTGAGCTATTGGATTTAATTATATTAATCGACTTTTTTTGAACACTACAAATTCGGAAAGTGCATAATTTACAATGCCTGATATTAACAAGGCCACAAAGTTGCAGTAAACAACATCCCAACCAAACAGTCTTTCGAACAACAACAGAAAAACCATTTTAACAATAAAACTTAAAACGCAGGAGATGTTAAAACATATCCAGTAGTATGAAAATATGAAATTGACAAAAACCGCGACTTCAAAAGAAATAGTTGGTGCCACTATGTAATTCCCAATATAGGAGGAAAAAACGTATGATGAAAATACCCATAAAACCAGTGTGTCCACCAGCGTGCCAATCAACCGGCTTGCTGCGAATTTGATATATTTAACTGCCATAAATTATGCTTGTAGCAGTTTAGTATTTAGGAGGGTCAATTTTTGCGAATTTATTGATGTCCTTAAAAAAGGAAACCAGATAAATAATAAAAAGAATAAAGGCAACGCCAATCCCTAAAATATCAAAAATGCTTATGGAAACTCCCTTAAATGTAAAATTTTGCTTTTCTGATGGAAAGTATATAAAAAGGGAGTTAATAAGTATAATAATCAAACGAAATTCCGTGGGCCCTAACTTATCATAAGTGCTCAATATCAACAAAAACTATAAATGGTTTATCTGTTCCAAGGATTTAACCGAAGTCTAATTTGTCATAACAGCTATTGTTATGAAATTTCAGGTTAATGCGTAAAAAATAGTTAGCACATTTAGCTCTTTCACTTTTGCATTTGCGCCAGATTGATTATCAGGATGTTTCAGACTATACAATTTTCATATCGATTCCCGCAAAGTACATTGTCAAAATGATAATTCCCGCAACAATACGATAATAACCAAAAACCTTAAAACCGTGCTTTGTCAGAAAACTGATGAAGAATTTTATGGCAAGCATAGCAACTATGAATGCGACTATGTTTCCAACAACCAATAACTGAATATCGTGGCTTGTGAAACCGGCTTCGGACTGATAAATTTTAAGTAATTTATACGAAGTAGCTGCAAACATGGTGGGAACAGCCAAAAAGAAAGAAAATTCGGCTGCAGCCTTTCGTGTAAGTTTTTGGGTGAGCCCGCCGATTATTGTAGCTGCCGAACGCGATACGCCCGGTATCATGGCAATTACCTGAAAAACACCAATAATAAAAGAGCTTTTCCTGTTGGGCCCGCTATCTGGATTCAATTCGTTTTTTTCAAACATTTTATCAACAAAAAGAAGAAAAATACCTCCCAGTAAAAGTGAAATTGCAACAACAATCACATTTTCCAAAAGCATATCGATATAATCGCTGGCTAACAAACCGATAACAGCAGCGGGAATAAATGCGATTAAAAGTTTGATATAAAATTCAACCGATTTAAAAAAACTTTTCCAGTACAAAACCACAACCGATAAAATTGCACCAAACTGTATAATAACGGTGAAGTTTTTAACGAACTCATTTTCTGCAATACCCAGCAAAGAAGAGCCAATGATCATGTGTCCGGTGGAAGAAACAGGCAAAAACTCTGTCAGTCCTTCAATAACAGCAAGTATAATGGATTGGATAAAATTCATTTTGATTGTTTAAATTTAAAATGACAATAGTAATTTTTTTTCAGTTGCTCTTTTTGATTTTAAAACAAAAATTTACACGATTCACAATTAGGTAATATTTGCCAAATATAACAATATTCAACTTTTGCAGCTTAACCGGAATTTTCATCTTCAAAAAAACCTTTGTTGAAATTAACAAGGAAAAGTTTTTCTAAGGGCCGGGTAAATGCAGTGTACAGCCAGCGATAGAATTCAATGTCGAGCATGTCCTCGTTTACAAAACCAGGATCAACATAAACCGCTTTCCATTGTCCTCCCTGCGCTTTGTGGCAGGTAATAGCGTAAGCAAATTTTACCTGAAGCGCATTGTAATAAGGATTTTCTTTTACCTTTTTCCAACGTTCGCG
>Ga0100399_1003038_pt1 | contig 11775 bp, 10 predicted proteins | sample CryGeymeta201523_FD_81545 | JGI IMG/M metagenome (GOLD analysis project Ga0100399, IMG submission 81545) | Groundwater microbial communities from Crystal Geyser aquifers in Utah, USA - Crystal Geyser metaG 2015-23 | ecosystem: Environmental > Aquatic > Deep subsurface > Groundwater | place: USA...
AGCTTTCTACCATATTTATCACCAAGGTAGCCCCAAAATGGGACTGCTACAATAGAAATAAAATAGGGTCCGGCAAAAACTAAACCACTCCATAACTTGGCAGATTCCATATCCTTTATTCCAAGGTCGAGTATGTAAAGTGGCATAAATGGAACAATAGAACTCATTCCAATCATTGTAATAAATTGTGAAAGAGAAATAAAGAATAGATTCCTTTTCCAGGCTTCGCATAGGTTTGGTAAGTATTTTTTGTGTTTGTTATTAAATTCTAAGGGCATAGATTTATAAATTACGGTGCAATTTCCTAATTTTTAAAATTTCCTGAAACATACGTATTGAATCTTTTACAGGGCTTACTTTACTTCTATTGTCATTGTACCATTCTACGGGTATTTCGATCATTTTATAATTTAGCCTTCTTGCTAGATATATCAATTCTACATCGAAGCCAAATCCGTTAATTTTGGCAATTTTGAAAATTTCTTCTGTTGCCTTTGCCGAAAATCCTTTAAAGCCACATTGCGTATCTTTGATTCCTTTTACCACCAAGTATTGAACAATTTTATTAAAGGTTTTGCCCATAAATTCCCGATAAAAGGGTTGGTGTAATTTTATCATAGAATAATCTACCGCACGACTACCCAGGCAAATCTCATAACCCGTTTTAAATTTAGAATATAATTTTACAAATTCATAGATTGGTGTTGACAAATCTGCATCGGTGAACATTCGAAAACTGCCCATAGCTTCTAACATCCCTCTTCTTACTGCAGCCCCTTTGCCTTGATTTTTGATTTGAGGTATTACTTTTATATTTTGGAGGGAATTTGCGACTTCGATAGTAGAATCGGTGGAGCCATCGTCCACCACAATTATTTCATAACTAAGAGTAGTGGTGTCGAAATAATTAACCAGCTTTGCCAAAGTTAGTCCCAGACGGTCTTCTTCGTTATAAGCAGGTATAATTATCGATATTTCTGGATTCATAGTTTAAAATATATTTTAATATTGATCAGTTATGAATTTATTTGTATAATATTGTTAATTCCTACTTTATTTTGCCGCCGTTCCTACTTTATTTTGCTTAATATTTTGGCAACATTTCTATTCTCGTTCCTACTTTATTCTATAAAACAGGCGTTATCTATGGACACAAATATAACATTATTTGATTTAACTATTCCTACTTTTTGATATATTTCCCCACTACTAACATCCGGTGTTAATGTTAGCACCTTATCACCTAAATATATTGTTTTGCCAATATCAAGTGTATCACTTACTGCTATTTCATATCCTGTTATTGCTATTTCTATTACACTATTTGCTCCACCTGGTGTGATACTAATTGCTTGGGCTGGATGATTAATATTATCGGATAAATATGCCTTCCCATCAACCGATATATATATAGGTTTACCACTGCTTATTACTTCCCCTGCTGTTATATATATCTTTGTTTGGTCTATATTGTTATTATTCAATATAAGACTACTGCCACCTCTTCTTTTTCTAAGATGGGGTGGTAATTGTGTCTCTACTAATCCATTGGCTTGTATGATTTCTTTACTTGGCATTATATCACCTTTAGTATTATTTCTAGCTCTGCTATTTCTTCTACATAATCTATGGATGATGAAATAATATACCATTCATCATAATACATTGTTTTTCTTGAGTCTATCTGAGAAAGGTCAATAATCAGTTTAGTATTTGGATTATCCCAAATATAACCATTAGCTCCACCAGCTATAAACTGTGTTAAATACTCTATCCTTGTTTTTATTTTCGCTGTATGTTGTTCTTTTTTGCTAAACACCTTAAGCAGATTATCTGCTAATATTTGTGGGGATGATTTCTCTTGTAATTGTACCACAATTGCTTCCTTATTAATAAAGTCATTTGCAGTTAAATCTAATGGTACATGTGGAGTATATCCTTCTGTATAATTACCCGGCTCTAATAGATAACTTGCATATTCATGCACTCTAAATAATTCGGGATTTGAGCAAAATGAGGGCTGCTCTTTATAATATAGTCCAAATCTTCTATATTCGTAACCTCCAAATACTTTTGAATCCGGTGTAATCCCTATTGAATTCAACCACAATCTTGGTGTAATATCATCCGGCAATCCTCTTTTTACTAACCAATCCCATTGCATCCAACCATCCTGAGTTGGCATTGTATTAAATAATATTGGGATTGTAAATTCATTAGCATTTCTTGATGCTGTTAATTCAGCTGGGAAATTATCAATATCCTTTATTGTCTCTCCACGACTTTCAGTCATTGATGAAGTTACTTTTTTTAGTAAACTACTCATTTGTTTATATGATATTTCTACCTTATTCAAATCTACAGTTGCTATTATTTCACTATCTGTATAACCAAACAATGGGGCTGATTTTATACCATCTTCAGTAGTCCATGCTCTACGTAATGTATTTTGATAATAATCAGTTAAAAAATCCCATAATGATTGGTAAGTTTTATTTATTGAATCTTCATCCTCATTATTGTAAAGCCCATTTACTGGGGTAACATCAAAATACATCGTTGTAAGCAAATATAAATCACTTTTAGCAAGAAGTGTCCCTTTATTACCCGTTCCATCGTAAAGTTGTCTGTAGATTCTTGGTATTGGCAAATCAATACTATAAGTTGGGGCAGAATCCCTAATCAAATCTCTATACAATGTTTGTGTTATCATATTTATATAAGTTTCTAAGGTTGTAAATGGCTGGAATAAGAAACTATGCTCTGCCTGAGCAACGTGTAATAATGATTTGTTTGTTGTAGAATTTATATAATAATCAATATACCCTTGTCTTTCAACATCATCCAAATTGTTTATTGCGGCCAAATCTACAAATGATGTTTGCGTTGCTAATACCCTGTTTATATCTTCTGCTTTTAGCTTAAATATTCTTTCTAAGCTATTTGATGATTCATTCTCAAATTCCTCTTGGAATATTCCGACCATAATTTTGCGAAATACATTTACTGATTCTTCTGCATTGTTATTATACTTAATGTAAAATTCAATAATTGTACCAAGCAAATAGGTTGTAGGAGTTACATATATAGTTTTGCTATTTTCCAATACCGGATTATAAAGCATGGTAATAAAATCATCATAATTGGAAGATTCCAGCATCGATAGATTTATTTCTGCTTCTAAAGTCTTTGCTGAATGTAAGCCAATAGGATATTTATCATATTCCCATTTTGTTAATTTTAACGTAAAGCTACCTCTTGGTAGTTTAATTTCAGTAAAATCACTTATTGGGCTTGAAGATGCTTTTTTAAATACTACCCTATATTCCCAGCCCGTTCTTTTACCAAACCAATTATAACTATATATATTCTCCATATTATCCCCATTAATGTTTTATTCCCAATGTCTTATTTCCCCCCTTAATATCCCCCTTCACCTCCCCTTTAGTTCCCCTCCTTAGTAAGGAGGGGATAGGTGTGGTAAGTTCCCCACCACCGCCCCTTAGGTATCCCCTCCTTATTAAGGAGGGGATAGGTGTGGTCTGCAGGGGATAGGGGTGGTATGGGGGTTAGAAGAGGTTTCCATTACATCTTCTTGATTATCTCAATCATTTTATCCTTAATGGCATTATACTCTAATCCATCAAACAATGGCTCTAATTTTGAGTTGGTTATAATTAACATATCAGTTAAACAATATACCTTTTCAACATCTTCATTTTTGTAAAAATTAATATTCACTTCAATTTTTTCTTCATCCATATTACACCAACGGATTAACTGCTCTAAAAGTAAGTGTAACCCTAGTCACACCATCTTCATAAATATTTTCTACTGATGATGTTCCGGCTACCATTAAGCATTTACCATCACTATGTGGAGACCAGTTCTCAAAATCATAAGTACCTTTGTAGTAATAAATATATCTATGCTTCAATACATCTTCTAATTCTTCCCTTTTATGCTCATCATCTGGAAAAATAAAATCATCTAATTCAACTTGAATCATCTTTTTTTGTGCCCTTATATGGTAAGCCATACCAACCATATCCCCGACATCAGACAATTGCACCCTTTTCACTGGCGAACCTATCACATCAAATTTTTTCCATGCTGCTGATGTCATAGGGTCAGAATAACCCATATCCAAAAGTGAGACTTCCGATAAACTATCTGGCTCATAATAATAATCTATGCCCAATAATGCTATAGTCCACATTAACTACCTCTTACTTTATCATATTTTTGTTGGTTTACTCTATTGATTAATTCTTTGTCATTTACACTTATATCAAGTTCTACTTTGCTATGATCTTTACGTAAGTAATTGCCCTTCTTCACCTCATCTCTTACATTCCTGGTTTCATCTATTAACCGCAACATTTCCATCCTATTTGCGTTACTTTCTTTATAGCTTTCAATTACAACTTCATTATGATAATCAAACCTGTCATTTTGTATTGTATTGGTATTTATTCTGTCAATCATTTTGCTGTTTTCTACCACTGATAAAATTGCTTCATTTATCCTTTCATCATTTTGTATGGTCTTTAAGATCATACTTGTAAATGGTTTTGGATTTACTTCAGTAAAATATTGGAGTGGCGAACCACCTGTTTGATTTTGCCACTGGTAAAGCTCTTTACTGTATGGTGCTAATGTTGCATCTGCTTTTAATACAGATTCACCTACAGATAAAAATCTAACATTATCATCACTAGTTTTAGTTCCTTTACCCTTAATATCTACTTCACCTGTTTTACGCCCCAATTCTGACTTCGCTACTCCTAATGCTGCATAAACTACACCAATAGCACCAGTTGCAGCAACTAAACCTAATGGACCCATCCAGCCCAAAAATGATGCGTAAATTTGTGGTATATAAGTAAGAATTGCACTTTCTGCAGTTTGCAACAAATTAACCAATATTCCCTTCCTGAATGCAGTTCCAAAATCTTCACCCGCTGCCAATAATGCACCGAAACCAGCCACGGCACTTCCTACAGAACTATAAGCAAAATTTGCCATTTCTTCTGATGTACCTTTGAATATATCGGATAATGAAGCTGTTTTATCTTTGCCTTCTTTTGATAATTTTTCAAGATTTGAAGCAACTTTTAATCTCATTTTTTCTGATGCAGTTCCCGCTTGGGTTTGCATATTTTTACTTACGGCACCCAAAGAGTTTACTACTGATTGTTGAAGCTCTAATACAATTCTTGAAGTTCCACCTTCTCTTATTACGTCAGTTTCTTGCTTTTTCTGATTGAGAGAAAGTAACTTATCATTAAATTCTTTTGTTGAAAGTTCCCTTCTTTTGTAAGATTCGATTAATGCTTTTTCCTCATCCTCAATTGCTTTGGTATCGGCTTCTCTACCTTCCATATTGTTGAATTCACTTACTTTGCCTTTCAGCTTTTCAATTGCTTCAGCTACTGGGTCTATTTGAGTAGAAATTAATGATTCTGCAAAGGATTGCATAAATTGCTGGGCATTTATTAAAGCAATATCTTCCAACTTCATTGATTCATTCAAATACTGCTGATCAATGTCCAACTTCCTTTTTATATGCTCTAAATATGCCTTTTCCAATAAACTATTATTCGTGCCGGCATTCTTCAAATCTTCTTTCAAAGTCTTTTCAGATTCTCTCAAATTGATTTGTCGGCTTCTTTCTGCCAAATCCTCAATCTTATTTATTTTGTCAGTAATTGAACCCTCAAATATTTGCTTATTTAATCCGGCTAACTCATAAGTTATCTTATTGATGGTATTCACTAGCTTAGTCTGCTCTAATGGGTCAGTTTCTACATTCAATTGTTCAATGGCAGCATTCAAATCTTCATTTAGATTCTTTATTTGAATCCTAATCTTATCTGTATCAGTTGCAATATTTGCCTTTATTTTCAAGTCAATTTCAGATAGTTCTATTTCTCTCTTAATTTTCTTGATTTCCTCCTCTTTCTTTTCAGCATTGATTTTAATCTGCAAATCAAACTCTATAACATTACTTTGAGCTTTCAATTGAGCTGTACTTAATTCCTCCAGCTTCATTTTTGCATCTTCATAATTCTTACTTGTTTGTTCACTAATTTTATTCTTTTTTTGCTCTATATCATATTGCTTTTTAGCTTCATTAAATACAGATTGATAAGAGAATATTTGTCTCTCGGCTTCAACTGATAATTCCTTCAATGACATTAATTTTTCTTGGTTCAATTGCATTTGATTGAGTATTATACCTTCTTTCAATCTACTCAATTTCAATTCTTCATTTTCTTGTTCACCAAGTTTCTTGATTGTGTCATTCTTACGATTAAACAAATTAAGCTCTATTTGATATTGATTCTTTTTCTCTTTTGTTGCTTGTTTTTCCTTCTCGGAATATACAGCCGTTTCAATTAAACCCTGTCTCTTTAATGAATTATATGCTTTTTGACGCTGGTTAATTTCATCATTACTTTGCTTTATCTGGTCATTGCCATCTTTGATTTTCTTGTTATAATCCTCTACCGATATTTTCCCTTGGTCAAACTCATATTTTGCTTGCAACATTGCTTCTTTAGCTTTTTGCTGTTTTTTCTTAATATCAGATAATGAATCACCCCAACCCTTTGCTGCTTTATCAGTATCCTTAGTTTCTTGGGTTACTTTCTTTTGCTCTGCCAAGATTTCTTTTACTCTTTGCTCTGTTATCTTATGTTCACCACTTATCTTTTTAATTTGGGCTTCGGTTACTTCACCACTCTTTGCAGTTTCAAGGAGAATATCTTTTACAACCATTTCTCTTGCTTCCTGGTCTGATATTTTTAGAGCTTTTGCAATGTTGTTTATTGCCTGCTCTGTAACCATTCCAGCTTTACTACCATCAATAAAACCCTTTACAAGAGTTTCTTTATTCTTTGTTAGTAATTTCGATTCTTCAGTATATTTCTGTAATAATTCATCCTTTTGTTTGGGGTCATTAGTTTTCTTTATTTGAAGCTCTAATTCTACTAAACGTTTTTTCTGATTATCATAAATACTTGCTTGACTGCTCAACGCTCCCGAATACTCATTTGCCCTTTGTTCCATTTGCTCAAATAGTTGCTTGCTCTTTTCAGCCATATCCTTAATGTCATCACCAGTTGCCTTAATTTTAATTTCTGCTGGTTTTTCAGTTAATAACTTACTTATTGTTTCACCTGTTTTCGCCCAGTCTTTTTCTTCAACTTGTTTTGCTACACTTTCGGAATATGCTTTTCCAGCACTATCCCCTGCACTAGTGAAAGCACTAACTGCACCGCTAAAATCTAATTCAATCAATTTTGATACTATGTCAATAGCAGAATTTACCATTGATTCAAAGCCCGCTCTCATTGCATTAACAACTACTACTACCGAATCAATTTTACCCTTTACCAATGTTACAGCATCCTGAATACCTTTCATAGCTTTTTCCGCACCATTACTAGCACCTGAAATCCCAATAATTTTGCCGATTAAATTACCAATTGCACTACCTATAGTAGAAATTATTCCCCACATTATCTTAAATGGCGTAATCCATAAATCAAATATCAATTGACCAACTGGCAATAAAGCACCGCCAATACTCCCAATTACTTCAATTATTCCGCCAATTAAATTTTTGATAAAATTGAATCCCGTATCGAATGCTTTTCTAACCGGCTCTACATTTTCATAGAGTAAATACAATGTTCCGGCTAATGCTGCAACTCCTGCTACTATCCAACCGATTGGCGAAGCTAAGAATGCTGTATTTAAACCCATTTGAGCTAATGTAGCTGCTTTTGTTGCCAATGCCTGTACTCCTTTGGCTATTACGTCAGCTTTAGCGGCTGCCGAAGCATACAATTGAGATGCACCAACTTTCAAATTACTCATCGATAAAGCATTTGTACTAATTACAGTTTTGCCTGTTATAGCATCCGTAGTTATTAGCCCCGGTATCAATTTATTTACTATTGCACTTGAATAACCAACTATCCTACCAATCGCATTCTCTGGTATTATAGCCCCTATTCCTTGTATTGTCATTATCACCGGAGCCAATTGTTGTGCTGCACCGACTGCCATCGAAAAACCAGGTCCAAGTATCTCATTGAATTTGATAAATACATTCTGGATTATATTCTGCAAGGAATTCATTGTGTTTGCTATGCCTGAACTCATATCTTCATAAGCGGATTGTGTTGCTCCTGCTGAATTCCCAAATGCTAAAACAGTCTCATTTAGTTTACCTAAATCCTTTGTTAATACATTAAAGGCTGCTGAAGATTCTGTAGATGAGAATGCCTGTGTAGCAGATATTCCTGCGTCTTTAAAAGCTTTACTCATATCACCAAGAACACCAGTATAGTCACCTGATTTTATCCTTTCCCCAAGTTGCTTCACTGATAAACCAGCCTTATCAAAAACTGATGATAATGCTGCACCAGGCTTTTGAATTTCAATTAAAAGAGCATTTAATTTTGTCGTTGCCTGTGCTGTTGGAATACCATTTGCAGTCATTAGAGCAAGCGATGCCCCAACGTTTTCGAACTCCAACTCCATAGCAGCGGCTGTTGGAATGACCTCACTTAGTGAATGGCTTAATTCTGGCAAACTTGTTTTACCCAAATTTACAGTTGTGAATAATTCATCACTTATCCGTGCTGTTTCCGATGCCTGCAAACCATAGGCATTCAAAAGTGAGGACAGAACGTTGACAGAATTTCCAATTGTTTCAGCACCTCCAACTGCCAATTTTCCAGAAGCTTCCATAAACTGTTTTATATCTTCTTCTGATGCTTTTATACCTGCACTTAATGCCTCGTATGTCGCCGATGCAATTTCACCAGCAGAAATTGGAACTGATGAGGATAATTCTAAAGCTATATTCTTAAAAGCAGGTGCTAATTCTTTGGCAGCTCCACCTAAAGTTTTTATTTTTTGCGTTGCTGTATCCAAAGCAATATAACCCTCTGTAAAGCTACCTAAGCCATCTGATATATTTTTTAATCCTTGTGCTGCTAATCCAAATGTTGCCATTCTACTTTGGAAAGTACTACCCAAATTAGATGCACTATCATCTACACCTTTTACTTTATCCTTCAGGTCATCAATTTTATTACCAGCTTCATCTACATCTTCCAATAAACCATCAAAAGCACTATCCGATTTTTGTTTAAATTTCGACATTGCTTTTTCATAATCAGATACATTTATTGGTTGAATGCTACCTCCTAAATTACCCATACTTTTCTTAAGTAATTCTAGGATTGAATTGAATTTGTTTAAATCCAATTCAGGGGCTAAGTTTATTTTAATTGTGTAACTCATAATCAAGTGCCTTTTTGAACATTAGAATTTCATATATATCAAGTAATGACCTTTCTTCGTATAATTTAAAAAATGTTATACTATCGTTGTTCGATGCATTCCAGCATAACATTTTTATTTTGTATTCATATTCTTCCGATGAAGAATAAAGCTCTTCTGTAGTTGGCATCAAATTAAAAGCATTCCATTTAGAATGCTTTTCTTTCTTTTTGTTTGAGTTATGTTGTACTGTAAAAGCTGGTGCTTTTAGCAGATTGTCTATTCTTTTATCCTGTAATCTTATACTTTGTACGAAAGGAGTTTACTATTTCACCCACCTGTTGTATATCACAGTTTTTCCAAAATGGGGATGATGTATCGCTACTCAAAAATGTAACTGTTTCACCATTCAAATCCATTTTATAGGTGTTTGCTATCAGTTTTAGAGTTTCAATATTTTTTTCATCATTGAAATCCCAAGTTTTCAATGTATAATTTTTGTTCTCATCTATCATCTTTTCATCTCCCAAATCGCTTACGAACTTCAAATAGAGTTGATTAATTATAGCATTCTTTTGGTCAAGGCTCAAATTTGTCGCTTCAGTTTCTACTTCTTTAATTTTATTACTTAATTCTTTTTGCATTTTAGCAACTTTTGAATCTTTAAATTCAGCATTGAACTTCTTTTGATATTCAGAATCCATATTGAATATTAGAGTTCTTAATTGATTACTCAAGAACTTTAATTCAAATTCGATAGTAACTTCTTTACCATCTACAACACTTTGTAAATTATATTTTTCCATTTTTATTCCTTAATATCCCCCTTTAGTTCCCCTACACCTCCCCTTTAGTTCCCCTACACCTCCCCTTTAGTTCCCCTCCTTAGTATGGAGGGGATAGGGGGGTGGTCTGCAGGTTAGGGGTGGTTGATTGTTAAAATAATTAAACTACACTGCCTTAGTTACAAACGCACGTTCGTAGCAAGTGCCTTTGTTAATCTTTGGTATTTTTGTTCCTACGTCAGTTGCATCCAATACAGTTGCATCAAACAATGCAGCTATAATTGTTAAATCATATTTAGCTAAACTACCTGTTATTTCAAAAGTTGGTTCTGTCCATTCGTTATATTTGTCAGTGTGTGAACCAGAAGTTGAACTTATTGAGCCAATCCAAACCGTTGTTTTTACACCATCGGTTGCTTCCTCTCCACCGTAGTAAACAAACAAGCATAAATTTGATGATGATGAACCACCAACTTTATTACCATCTTGTAATGTTCGTTCTGGTCTTACTGAAGATGTTGCCCCTGGCTTCGCTAAAGCATTTAATACATTATTCAATGCGCTATCGTCTGCTAATTGCTTAACATTTAATTTAATAGTACCATCTTCCTGGTACTGAATTGGCGCTTCCTCAATCATATCCAACCTATACGCCTTCATAGCATTGGTCGTTGCTGGAATACTACCGGTCAAATCCGATAAAATACTATATCCCGTGCCTGTGTCGCTTAATCTGTAAATGTCTAATTTATTATTAGCATTTCCTACTGTTTTACTCATTCTAAACTCCTTTTTTTAATATTATATTGGCCGATAATGGCGTTTCTTTTGCAATACCCTAACTAATAATACAAGGGATTTCATTATAAATTACTCCTTCTATTCTGAATATATCAAGGTTATTTTGTGCATTCACGTCACAAAATACACACACTTTATTTAATTAATAAAGCGTATGAATAAGATTTTAAAATAATTTCTTTCGTATCATAATTGCTTGCTATTTGCAGGGTGATCAAACTATCCCCTTCACTTTTGAAAATACCTCTCATATATAAGTGAGAGTAATTCCCATCTACCATATCAAAAATATATTCTGACCCATCATCCATAACATCTGGTACTCCACTCATAAAGCTTGGCTGTATCAATGCCGGGCTCGTGGTTGCTGATGTAGCCTGTAAGAAAGGTCTATATATAAATGGATCTGTAGATGCTGTCATTAATTTTAACTTTGCTGCATTAGCTCCTAAAGCTACTCTTGAAATCGACAAATTAAACTCTAAAATATATGCAAAACCTGCTTTTACGGTAAACAATAAGTCTGTATTCATATAATTCATCGTCGATTCTACTACATCACCTAACTGGTATTTTATTTTATTGGGGTTTTCCCAGGTATAATTCCCCATACCATCTGTAGAAAACACTTGACCTGCTGAAACCTCACTGCTTGGAAAATTTATTTCATCTATCTGTATCTTTCCTGCATATTCAACCCCTGTGGATAGGTCTATCTTTTGTACTAATTTGCTCATTTTATATTATCAAATTTGTTATTCGTGCATATTTCGTCTATCTCTAACTCTGTTTTTGCATTTTTTATGCTACTATCAAGCCTGTAATATTCTACCCTAAAGTCATAACATAATTGTCTTATCTTACGCATTACACTATCATCATATAA
>Ga0100399_1003044_pt1 | contig 11762 bp, 10 predicted proteins | sample CryGeymeta201523_FD_81545 | JGI IMG/M metagenome (GOLD analysis project Ga0100399, IMG submission 81545) | Groundwater microbial communities from Crystal Geyser aquifers in Utah, USA - Crystal Geyser metaG 2015-23 | ecosystem: Environmental > Aquatic > Deep subsurface > Groundwater | place: USA...
ACGGAGAGGAAAGTGTTTCGACTTCCTCGGGTGGTTAAAGTGACATTCGGTTAAGACAGAATGCCTGAAATTTTCTCGAATTTTTACCGAAAACCTATTGACAAAAATAATGCATTAGTTTTATACTATTCTTGACGATTAGAACCATAAGGTTTTAGGAGAACTAAGCTATTACGGGTTTAATATACAAGTATAAAAAGGAGGCGAACTGTGGGAAAGTTAGACGGTAAGGTAGCAGTGATTACTGGTTCAGGAAGAGGAATAGGCAAAGCGACGGCAATGTTATTCGCTCAGGAAGGAGCACATGTAATCGTAAATGACGTTGACTCAATTCCAGCGGACGAAACGGTAAAGCAGATAGAAGCTAAAGGTGGAAAGGCTGTGGCCTGTGTTGCCGAGATAACTAAGCCAGAGCAGGCTCAGAAACTGATGGACACCGCTGTGGAGAGGTTTGCCAAGATTGATATACTGGTAAACAATGCCGGCATAACTAGAGATGCCCTAATACACAAGATGACTGATGCCCAGTGGGATATCTGTATTGACATCTGCCTTAAGGGGACTTTCAATTGTATTCGAGCAGCTGCCAAATACATGATGAAAGAGCATCATAATGGCAGGATAGTTAACATATCCTCAGTAGCGGGGTTGATGGGCAACATCGGGCAGATCAACTACTCTAGTGCTAAGGCGGGACTTATCGGACTAACCAAAACTGTAGCTAAAGAATGGCAAAGATTTGGTATCACCTGCAACGCTGTAGCTTATGGATTTGTTGATACCAGACTAACCAAAGAAAAAGAAATGGGTAGTGAAGTTGCCGGAGAGAAGGTAGGAGTTCCCAAGAAGATCAGAGATGCTATGGTTCAGCAGGCTGCTGGTGCCATTATGCAGCCGGAAGATGCTGCCAAACCAATATTATTCCTTGCTTCGGACGATGCCCAGTTTATCACAGGTAACGTCTTGAATGTATCTGCCGGACTATATATGTAACGACCTTGGGCAGGGGGCTTGGCTTAATAATAAATATAAGATGAGGAGTTTGCTATGTTAGGTAATAATGCTAAGAACGGAATTATTGCTTTTGGCGCTTACATCCCTTTATATAGAATGGGACCGGGGACAAAAGGGTGGAGAGGAAGTAATGAGAAGGCCGTTGCTAACTACGATGAAGACAGTCTAACTATGGCGGTAGCCGCTACTATGGATTGTCTCACCGGCATAGACCGTAACACGGTGGACGCTGTGTATTTCGCTTCAACTACGTCGCCTTATTTAGAGAAGCAGGCAGCAGCGACAATTGTGGCTGCTGCTGACCTCCCTAAGGAGATATTTACAGCAGACTTTGGTAATTCTTTGCGGAGTGGGACAATAGCTCTAAAGGCTGCCCTTGACGCCGTACGAGCCGGCTCATCAAAGCGAGCATTAGTGGTAGCCTCTGATTTGAGAGTGCCGGGGGCAGGCTCTGAACTTGAGGAGGTTCTTGGTGATGGGGCGGTCGCCCTTGTTTTGGGAAGTTCAGATGTTGCTGTCGAGATAGAGGATTGCTATTCAATTTCTGATGAAATACATGATGTGTGGAGAGCACAGGATACTAGAATACACGCTGCTGAGGATCGCTTTGCCCTGGAGAAGGGTTACTTTGACATCCTACCTCAAGCTGTATCGGGACTCTTGAAGCGTAATAACTTCACCCTGAAGGATTTTACCAAAGCCGTTTTCTATGGTCCTAGCCCAAGAAGACACACTGAGATGGTCAGAATGTTGGGTCTTGATCCCAAAAATCAGGTTCAGGATCCCCTTTTTACTTCAGTAGGGAATACCGGAGCAGCCTTTACTCTGATGATGCTAGTTGCTGCCCTAGAGAAAGCCAAGTCAGGAGATAGGATTCTCCTGGCTAACTATAGCAATGGAGCTGATGCCTTCAGCCTGAAGGTAGTGGATGAGATGGAAGAAATAAAGGGTAAGCTCGGTGTAAAGGGGCATCTCCAGTCTAAAAAGATACTGGACGACTACCAGAAGTATGCTCGCTGGCGGGGATTAATCGAGATTGCGCCGGCAAGCACCCGCCCAAAGATGGAAGTCCCTTCCACCTCAGCACTGAGGCGGGAAAGGAGCAAAATCCTGTCATTATACGGTACCAAGTGTAAAAATTGTGGTTACCCCCAGTATCCACCGCAGAGGGTATGTACTAAATGCCATGTTAAAGACAGCTTTGAGCCTTATAGATTTGCCGACAAGAGGGCTAGGCTGTTTACCTTTGCCGGTGATTTCCTGGCCGAAACACCCCATCCTCCACTTATCGTGGGGATACTCGACTTTGAAGGTGGCGGCAGGATAAAGTGTCTGGTAGCCGATGCTAATATGAAAGAGTTGCAAATAGGGATGCCAATGAGGATGACCTTTCGGAAGCTCTACACCACCGAAGGTATTCAGCACTACTTCTGGAAGGCTGCACCTTAGCAGTATAGATCAAGGAGGTTATGAAAGATGGAAAGCATTAAGGACAGAGTTGCCATAGTTGGTATGGGGTGCACTGAGCTTGGGGAGAAATGGGATAAGAGCAGTGATGACCTGGTAGTAGATGCCTGTTACGAGGCTTTTGAGGATGCCGGAGTGGATCCACAACGTGACATTCAAGCTGCCTGGGTGGCAAGTTGTTTTTCACAGTTCACCTCTGGCTACACTGGTCAAATACTCTCTATTCCTCTGAAACTGGAATACAAGCCTATTACTCGGGTAGAGAACTTCTGCGCTTCGGGAACTGACGCCCTAAGAAACGCTGCGTATGCCGTAGCCGCCGGTATGTACGATGTAGTTCTGGTCGCCGGTGTTGAGAAGTTGAAGGACAGTGGCTTTGCTGGGCTCCCATATGTGAGTGCCATACCTGACCCCTCTGTAACTGAGATGATGCACCATTCGGTAGCACCAGTTCATTTCGCCCTGGCAGCCACCAGATACTTCTACCACTATAATCTAAGCCCCGAAGAGGGGAAGAGAATTCTGGGGAAGATAGCGGTTAAGAATCACCACAATGGCACCTTGAGCCCCAAGGCTCATTTTCGGAGGGAGGTGACCCTAGAGCAGGTTATTAATGCTCCCATGATCGCCTGGCCTCTAGGGCTCTTTGATTGCTGTGGCAATAGTGATGGGGCAGCGGCAGCCATCATAACAAGGGCTGAGCTGGCCAAAAACTTTAGACACGATTATGTACTTATAAAAGGACTGGGAATGTCCGTGGGAGCAAAACAAGGTGAGCTCCAGGATGACTACGATTTTGTGCATTTTGAAGAGACTGTAACTGCTGGACAAGCAGCTTATCAGGAGGCAGGGATAACCAATCCTCGAGACAAATTAGACCTGGCTATAGTACATGATTGCTTCACTATCACTGAACTCATAATCTACGAGGATTTGGGATTCAGCCCGAGGGGAAAAGGAAAGGAAGATGTCGATTCCGGCTTCTTTAGTCTGGATGGCGGGTTGCCAGTTAACACTGATGGTGGACTGAAATGCTTTGGGCATCCCATAGCTGCCAGTGGGTTAAGGATGGTATATGAAGTATACAAGCAACTACAAGGTAAAGCTGGCGCTCGTCAGCTGAAAGACCCCAAAATAGGGCTCACCCACAATTTAGGAGGCGTCCCGGGAAATTTCAGTACTTGTTGTGTTGCCATTCTGGGGCGTCCAGATTATCCTGAAACAGTTCAGGATTGAAGGGAGGTGCAATGCCAGAATTTGGATTTAGCGAGGCACAGGAGATGCTCCGCCGCGAAGCGGAACGCTTTTGCCAAAAAGAAGTCATCACCGGTGCCAAAGAGAGGGACAAGAAGGAAGAAATCCCTCGCGAACTGGTCAGGAAGATGGGGGAGAACGGATTGCTGGGTCTGAATGTACCGGAGAAATACGGTGGGCAACCGGCCGATTGGATTTCGGTCGGTGTGGTGGTCGAAGAGTTAGGCAAAGGCGACCCTCTGATAGCCCTATATTGCCTTTATCCTACCCTGTTTAGCATAGCTCTTAAGGATTGCAGTGAGGAGGTAAGGCAAGAATGGCTTCCTGCCCTAGTCAAGGGTGAAAAGATTGGCTGTTTTTCACTGACAGAGCCCGATTGCGGCTCAGATGCCGGTTCTCTGAAGACAAGGGCTATCAGGAAAGGTGACTATTACATTTTCAATGGTGAAAAGACTTCAATTAGCTTCGGTATGATGGCTGATGTAGCGTTGGTATTTGCCAAGACCGACTCTTCAGCACCTCGCAGTAGAGGAGTAAGCTGTTTTTTAGTCCCACTCGATCTACCCGGAATAACACGTTCCAAGTTCGCTGACATGGGCTTGAAAGCGGCTGGCAGGGCTTCATTAATAATGGATGATGTAAAAGTGCCAGCTAAATACCTGGTCAGTGAAGAAGGGAAGGGCTTCAAGATGGCTATGGAGCATATGGACTTCCTGCGCGTTGGCGTATCGCTTGCCCCATTGGCGCTTGCTGAGACTGCGCTGAATGAAGCTATGAACTATGCCAGACAGCGTACTGCTTTTGGTAAACCGATAGCCAAGTTTGAAGGTATTTCCTATAAGTTAGCCGAGGCGGCTACGCTTATCGAGACAGGCAAGTTGCTGTGCTACCACGCCTTCTGGATGATGGACCAGCATATGCCCAACACCAAGGAAGTAGCCATGTGCAAGTGGTGGTGTCCCTGGGTAGCAGCAAAGGTGGTCCATGACTGCCTGCTCATCTTCGGACACATCGGATATAGTGAAGAGTTTGCTATGGAACGCCGTTTGAGGGATGTAATTGGCTTCGAGATGGCGGATGGCACAGCCGATATTATGAAGCTAATTATTGCCAGGGAACTTTTAGGCAGGGAATTTCTCCCCTATTGAGGCATAGCCAACCGATTCCACTTACCCGTCTCTGCAGGCTGCTTTGCTCCCTCTCCTTGAGCAGTGGGATTAGCAACGGCAAGTTAAAATATCGTTTTCGCCAATTTAAAAATAAGCACTTTGCCCTGTAAAACAGTCTCTTTAGAGGGTTCTTGCTTTTAAAGGAAAACAATGCCAAAATAAATAGCCTGTAATTATGTATTCTGGAGGTAACTCTTACTGAGATAACCAAATTGCAAATCTACTGACTTTGTAAAAATAAAAGGAGGAGATTATGTCACAGAAAGTAACCAAAGTAACTAAGGAAGAGCTTTTGGCTAAAGCAAAGAAACCAGCGAAGGATGCCATGAAACTGCATTCGGATTATCGTGGCAAGATGCAAACAGTGCCCAAATGCCAGGTTCGTGATTTTAATGATTTTGCCATCTATTATACTCCTGGTGTTGCTGAGCCTTGCCGAGCAATAAAGGCAGATGTGTCAAAGCTTGGCGAGCTAACTAACAGATGGAATACTATAGCCGTTGTTTCTGACTGCACCAGGGTGCTGGGACTCGGGGATATTGGTCCTAAGGCGGGCTATCCCGTAATGGAAGGAAAGTGCTTATTGTTTAAGTACCTTGGTGGTGTAGATGCTGTGCCTATTTGCCTGGATACTAAAGCCCCCGACGAAATCATTCAGGCAGTTAAATGGCTGCAGCCATCTTTTGCCGGCATTAACCTGGAAGATATTGCTAGTCCTAAGTGTTTTTATATTCTTGATTGCCTAAGAGCAGAAGCTGAAATTCCCGTATGGCATGATGACCAACAGGGAACAGCTACGGTGATGCTAGCCGGGTTGATGAACGCTTTGAAAATTGTGGGCAAGAAGATAAGCGAGGTAAAAATTGTTTTCAACGGTTTTGGAGCTGCCAACACTGCCAATTTCAAACTCCTTTCTAAATATGGAGCCAAAGAGCACAATTGCCTTGTGGTTGATATTAAAGGTATCTTTCATAAAGGCATGAAGGACATAGAAGTCAGAAAGGAGGAATTCCCTCATTGGTGGCAAATCTGCCAGATTACGAATCCGGAAAGAAAAACCGGTAATCTAACCGAGGCATTGAAAGGTGCTGATGTGCTAATCTCTTATTCCAGGTCTGGTCCTGGTGTAATTTCACCGGAGCAAATTAAGCTAATGGCAAAGGATGCCATATGTTTTGTCTGTGCCAATCCTATACCTGAAATCTGGCCTTGGGAAGCTAAAGAGGCAGGAGTTAAAATTGTAGCCACTGGCAGATCCGATTTCCCCAACCAGATAAATAATTCTATAGGTTTCCCCGCTATCTTCCGCGGTGTTCTTGATGTACAAGCCAAGACTATTACTGATGAGATGTGCATTGCCGCTGCTGAATCGCTGGCGAAGTATGCGGAAGAGAGGGGAATAAACGAGGAGAATATTGTAGCGAGAATGGATGAGCGAGAGGCTTATGTTCGTGAGGCAGTAGCGGTGGGAATGAAGGCTCAGGAATTGGGCATTGCTAGATTGAAAGTTAGTGCTGATAAACTTCGCAAAAAGGCTGAGACCATGATAGCGAGTGCCCAGGGGCAGGCTGATGCCTTAGTAAGGGATGGCTACATTGCTAAGGCAATAACTGATTAAGGAGTGTCAGGATTATGAGAAGAATTAAAGTTGCCGCTATTACTGAGAGTGTGGCCCATTTATTCGAGCATTCTTGTCATTATCTTCCCGAGGATGTCGTGGCTGCTCTGAAACAGGCACGAGGAAAAGAGAAATCCCCCGTTTGCCGCGATGTGTTAGACAGGATACTGAAGAATGTGGAAATTTCCGCTAAAGAACAAATTCCACTGTGTCAGGATACAGGTTTTTCCGTAGTCTGGCTGGAGTTAGGTCAGGAAGTTCGCATAACTGGTGGCGACCTTTATGCTGCACTGAACGAAGGAGTACGTCAAGGATATGGTAACGGATATTTGCGTAAATCTGTGGTGCGTCAGTGTTTTTCGGCTAGAGTGAACACTAAAGACAATACACCGGCTGATATTTGGACTGAAATAGTTCCCGGGGATAAGCTTAAAATTACTGTAATGCCTAAAGGGGGAGGCAGTGAAAACATGTCTCGCTTGACTGTGCTATCTCCAGCGCAAAGTCGCCAGGGAATCATGGATTTTGTCGTAAATCGTGTTGATGAGTCCGGTAGTAATCCCTGTCCCCCGGTTATCGTTGGCGTCGGTATAGGAGGGACAACAGAAAAGACCATGATGCTGGCTAAAAAAGCATTATTGCGTAAGGTAGGTGAGCCAAATCCCGATTCTGAGGTTGCCGGTCTAGAAAGGGATATCTTAGAGCGAGTTAACAATTTAGGTATTGGTGCTATGGGATATGGTGGTACAGTTACGGCACTGGGAGTCCATGTCGAGACTTTTCCCTGTCATATTGCTAGTTTACCAGTAGCAGTTTGTTTGATGTGCTGGTGTGGTCGGCATGAGGAAGCAATTCTGTAAATGGAGGTCAGAATGCTCGACATCTACATCATGGGGAAAAGGTATCAAGTTCCTGAAGGGCTTACCATTCAAGCAGCAATGGAGTATTGTGGCTACAGGCTGATTCGTGGTTGTGGCTGCCGCGCGGCATTTTGTGGTGCCTGTGGCACAGTGTACAACTTTAAAAATGACCCAACACTAAGGTACGCCCTTGCCTGCCAGAAGCTTGTGGAGCAGGATATGTATTTAACGCAGATTCCATTCTTCCCCGCTGCCAAGCCTAGTTATGATTTGGAGAAGATGGAACCTACCGGTGAACAGATATTGAAAATTTACCCTGAGTTGATTACTTGTTTTGGTTGTAACAATTGCACCAAGAGTTGCCCTCAGGATCTTGAAGTGATGTGGTATATGTCTGATGCCTTAAGAGGCGATATTAAAGAGGTAGCCATTAAGTCTTTTGACTGTATCATGTGTGGCTTGTGTGCTGCTAGGTGCCCACAGGGACTTGTGCCCTATAATATAGCTTTGCTATGTCGGCGTCTATATGGTCGCTATGTGACACCTCGCTCTAAGCACTTAGATGACAGGATAGCTGAGATAGAGGAAGGTAAATTTGATGCTGAGATAAAGGAATTGCAAAACATGAGCCTGGAAGAGCTACGGCAGCGGTTTGATAAACGGAAAATCCTGAAAGAATAGTAGGGGGTGATCGATATGCCATATCCTTCTTATATGGAAGAAAGTATCAGGAAAGTAGAGGCTACTAGAGAGAGACGGTTAAAGGAGGAACTTCCTCGCATTCCCGTTGGTGAGAGGATGCCTGTATTAAAGGCGTTTCACCCTGACTTTATCAAAGCCTGTATGCGTGAGCTATTAGTAGGGCCGAACAAAGGTGAGCGCACGCCCAATGAGCTAGCTGATTTATTGGAGGGAAATAGCCGCATTGACCCTGATAAAATTGACCCTGAACTTAATTCAGGGGTTGACTATGATGTGGATGTTTTGGTGATTGGTGCTGGTGGGGCTGGGGCGTCAGCGGCACTCATAGCTCAAGAAACTGGTGCCGATGTCCTGTTAGTGACCAAGCTGAGGTTGGGAGATGCTAATACTGTGGGATTTCAAGGAGGAACACAGGCAGCAGATAGACCCGATGATTCCCCCGCTCTTCATTACTTAGATACAATGGGTGGCGCTCGGTTCACTAACGACCCTAAATTGGTAGAGGCATTGGTAAAAGACGCCCCCTCAGTGATTAAGTGGCTGGAATCGCTGGGAGTGATATGGGATAAGAAGCCAGATGGCTCAATGGCTGAAGTAGCTCTTGCTGGGGAGTGTGTTCCACGGTGCCACTGTTGCCGAGATTATACTGGTCTTGAGGTAATGCGTGTTCTGCGTGATGAGGTCAAGTCTCGGGATATAAATTATGTGGAATTCGCCCCAGCGATAGAACTAATAATGGATGAAAAGGGACAGGTGGCTGGGGCGGTATTGGTGAACCTGGAGACCAACGAACCCCTCTTGGTGCGAGCCAAAGCAGTAGTCACGGCTACTGGCGGCATTGGAAGGTTGCATATTCAAGGTTTCCCTACAACTAATCATTATGGGGCCACTGCTGATGGGCTGGTATTAGCTTATCGAGTAGGCTGCCCCATTGTCGATCTTGATACCATGCAATACCATCCCACATGTGCTGCCTATCCTCTGGCAATTCTTGGGCTGCTAGTTACGGAGAAGACAAGGGGTTTAGGAGCGCAAGTGCTCAATATTGATGGGGAGCAGTTTGCCCATCCCTTAGAGCCCCGAGATGTGCTAGCCGCCTGTATTATTCGAGAATGCAAAGAGCGCGGCAAAGGAATAGCTACACCCACAGGTCAAGTAGGTGTGTGGCTTGATTCACCCAGGATTGACATGATACATGGAGAGGGGACTGTTGCCCAGAATTTGCCGGCTATGGTTCGCCAATTTGGCCGCTTTAATATTGATATAACCAAGGAGCCAATGCTGATTTATCCTGCTCTCCATTACCAAAATGGAGGCATTAAGTTCAGCCCCGATGGTAGCACACCCATACCGGGGTTATTTGCTTGCGGTGAAGTTGAAGGTGGGGTGCATGGTAAGAATAGGCTTGGTGGCAACTCAACGCTGGATTTGTTTGTTTTTGGAAGGAGGGCAGGCAGAACGGCAGCTAAATATGCTAAAGGGGTGAAACCAGGCAAACTTACTTTAGACCATGTGCGCCAATGGCAAAGGGAACTTAAAGAGGCTGGCTTAGCGGAAGTAAGGCCTATTTCACCAAAACTTTTACCGGATTATGCCAGGCAGCCATATGATTATTTGGCCGATTATGTTACCGAAAGATTACAGCCTGGTCAGATAAAAGTAGCTTAAAAGAAAATCAAAGATTAAAATGAAAAAATCAAAGATGAATTTTGACTTTTGAGCTGTCATTTTGATTTTTAATTTTTGACTTTTGATTTAGGAGGCTTATATGCCGCTGCGTGAGCAAACAGATGTTAAGGAAGTTGAAACTATCTTAAATAAAATCTTGAACATTAGTAGCCCACCCGTAGCTCGGTGTAGGCTCCTTTCCAGCGGCTTTAATCCCGGCCACGCTCTAAACATAGCTGAAGATATTGCGGGACATAAAGAATGCCTAGGCTGTGGCAGTTGTATAGATATTTGTCCCTTTTTGTTTCGCGAACCCTCTCGCCGCCAGAAGACAGAGCAGAGGACATCCATGGCGCTGGAAACCACAGTTGGCGCGGATTGTGACCAATGCGACGCTTGTGTTCTGGCCTGTCCCCAAGTAGATACCACCATTAAGAACTACATAGTCAATCGCCGTATGATAGAAGTAATGTCCCGGCTGGAACAGCGAATAGGGGATGAAGATGAGCCCGATTTAGATTTATTTACGGAGGAAGCTTTAACCTAATGAAATGCAAAAAGCAAAAATAAAAATGCAAAATGACAGAGCAAAGTTAAAAAATTTGCATTTTGAATTGTAATTTTAATTTTTTATCTTTGATTTTTGATATTTGCAAGGGGGCCTAGATGGACTTCGAGATATCTGAAGAAGCGAAGATGATTCAGGGGTTAGTGCGTGATTTTGTTGTTGAGCAGCTTAAGCCTTTGGAAAGAGGTCTTCTGGGACGAGCGGCTGACCTCTCCGATGCCATTATGTACCTACCGCCAGAAAAAGAACAAGAACTAATAAAGATGGTAAGGGATATGGGGTTGTGGGGGGTTAATGTACCACAGGAGCTTGGCGGCGCAGGATTGGATACTCTGGGTAATTGCCTCGTTGGGGAAGAGCTAGCGCAAACAATTGTCCCCTTTAGTTTTGGTGATGTTACTCCCCTTCTTTTTGAATGTAATGAAAAACAGAAAGAAATTTATTTCTCACCAGTATTCAACCGAGAGAAATATGCTTACCTGGCGTCCCTCGCCAGATATGGGGAGTTGTCGGGAGGGCCACCTTCTACTCGGGAGATGACGGCAGAGAAAATGGACGGCTACTATATTCTTAATGGTAAAAAAGCATCCTTTTCCCAAACAGGTAAGGATTACTTTGCTATAGTTTTTAGCATTTCTGTAGTGCGAGCCCTGAACTTGATTCAGGGTAGCCTCGTGCAGGATAGTCGCATTACTTCAGGCGAGGCAAAGAAAAGAGAAGGGGCGAGCTGTTTTTTAGTAGATAAAGACACTCCTGGATTTACTGTGGGCAATGGTGAAGAAAAGGCGGGATGGGAAACTCGTATGAGAAAACCAATCTACCTGAATTTCGAGCATTGCCGGGTGCCAGCAGAGAATATTTTGGGTGAAGAAGGGAAGGCTTTCTCTTTAGCCCAGAAGTGGCTTCCTTCAAGACGAATTGTCAGGGGTGCCCGATGCGTTGGCGTAAGTCAGCGCATACTTGATGAGTGTACAATACAAGCCCAAACCTGGACATCATTTGGGCAGGTTATTTCAGGAAGGCCGAGTATTCAGGCAGCACTGGGTGATATAGCCACAAATATTCATGCCGCCAGACTCATGGTTTATGAAGCTGCTTGGAAAGCAGACCAGGGGAAACCAATAAAACGGGAGTCAGCCATGGTGAAGTTATTTACCACACAGATGATTCATTTTGTTTGCGACAACGCCAGCCATATTTTTGCTGCCCCACCTTACATTGCCGGGCTACCTATGGAAAGATTTTGCCGTGATGCCATTGCCATGAGTGCTACTGACTTTGCCTTACAACTCCAGAGAAACATAATTGCTAGAGATATGCTAAAGGGATTAAAAGTGTGACAAGGAGATAAAGACATGGCGTATAAGACTATTATCCTTGAAAAGAAGAATGGGGTGGCTACTTTATTTCTTAACCGCCCAGAAACATTGAATGCCTGGAAT
>Ga0100399_1003045_pt1 | contig 11762 bp, 16 predicted proteins | sample CryGeymeta201523_FD_81545 | JGI IMG/M metagenome (GOLD analysis project Ga0100399, IMG submission 81545) | Groundwater microbial communities from Crystal Geyser aquifers in Utah, USA - Crystal Geyser metaG 2015-23 | ecosystem: Environmental > Aquatic > Deep subsurface > Groundwater | place: USA...
CTTAAAATCGCATCCGATAAACAAAGGATTTCCTGCAAAATGGAAAACTCCCGATATCGAATTATATATTTATGCACGCGGACCGGCTGAAAACATTGAAGTTTTATCTTTTACTTTCGATTCAAAAACAAATAAAAACTGGCCAGTTGACTGGGTGGTAAATTACGGGAAAGGCCGGGTTTACAATTCGACTTTTGGCCATTTATGGAACGATTTAAGAATGCCTCCCAGTGTTCAGTGTGTTGGTTTTCAAACCACTTTTCTCAGGGCAGTTCAGTGGGTAGCAGGTAAAAAAATCACGGTGAAGGTTCCGCAAAATTTCCCATCTGAAAATGAGGTTTCATTAAATCCCTTCGAATTGGTGTATGATGAAAAAGATGGTTGGGAAGATTTGTTTAACGGGTTAAATCTGGATGGCTGGGAAATCAAATGCCGGGCAGAAGATAAGGGGAAAGAATTCTGGACGGTAAAAAACGGAGTAATTGAATGTAACTCGATTGGAAGGCCCGACCATCACTATTTCTGGCTGATGCATAAAAATGAATATTCCGATTTTAATTTGAGGCTTAAATTCCAGATTTTCAAATCTTCCACCGGCAACAGCGGAATTCAGTTTCGAAGCCGCTACGATAGTTCGGAAAAGGCCCGCGAAGGAGGTTGGCTAAATGGACCGCAGGTTGATATTCATCCTCCAACTCCATTTCGGGCCGGATTAATTTACGATGAAACCGACGGTGTAAATCGTTGGATACACCCTTCAATGCCCGATTGGAAAATCAGCGAAAATGATGTACCAAAATCAGCGCTTCAAACCAAATTGGTTTATGCCGATGAAAATCAGGATGCCTGGAATACGATGGAAATCGTTTGCGAGGGAATGAAAATCAGGACTTTTGTTAACGGAAAAATGGTCACCAATTTCGATGCAACCGGAATTCTGAATGATGCAGTTCATAAAGAAAAAAATGTTGGTACTTCCGGTCAAATTGCGTTGCAACTGCACTCTTCGGATGAGTTGCTGATTCGTTACAAAGATTTAAAAATCAGAGGCATTTTTAGCGATGCAACAATTGGTTGGTAGAATACACGAAAAGGAGATATTAACTGATGCACTTTCGGGTAACAAGGCAGAATTGATAGCAGTCTATGGCCGGCGCAGAGTGGGTAAAACATTCCTGGTTCGAAGTGTTTATAAAAACCATATTCAGTTTGTGTTTTCGGGCATCAGTAATACTCCCTTAAAGCAACAACTTCTCAATTTTCACTTAACTCTTTTCGAAAAGAAAACAGGTTTTTCTATCCCATCCGGTTGGATTGAGGCTTTTTTCCAGTTGCGGCAATATCTCGATTGGTTAAAAACGAAAACAAAAAAAGTAGTTTTTATCGACGAATTTCCGTGGCTTGATACACGAAAATCAAATTTTCTGGCTGCATTCGATAATTTCTGGAACAGTTACGCTTCAAAAAAAGATGACCTCATCATTGTTATTTGTGGTTCGGCTGCCGCTTACATGATAAAGAAAATCATTAAAAACAAGGGTGGGCTGCACAACCGATTAACGCAAAAAATTCATTTAAAACCATTTAATCTTTACGAAACAGAACTGCTTCTGAAAAATAACCGGATGAATCTTTCGCGGTACGATATTTTGCAGATTTACATGATAATGGGTGGAATTCCGAATTACCTTGAAAAAATAAAAACGGGAGAAATTGTGGATCAGGCAGTTGACAGGTTGTGTTTTCAGAAAGATGGATTTTTAAGGGGTGAGTTCGACAATATTTTTGCCTCTCTTTTTGAATATTCCAAAAATCATGAAGAAATCATTCGGGTTCTGGCAACAGTGCGTAAAGGGAAAACCCGAACTGAAATTATTTCAAAATTGAGCTTAAATTCAGGTGGCACTTTCACAAAAACGCTCGATGAACTGGTTGATTCTGGGTTTGTCGAAAAATACTTCCCGTATAAAGGCGTTAAAGATTCCGTTTACCGGTTAATCGATGAGTACTCCATGTTTTATCTGAAATACATCGAAAAAAGCAAACCTTCTGAAAACAATGTTTGGGTAAAACTAACGGCACAGCAATCGTTCAAAATATGGTCGGGATTTAGTTTCGAAACCATCTGTTTTAAAACATGCCGAACAAATTAAGGAAGGGTTGAAAATTTCGGGGGTAAATTCGGTTTACGGCAGTTGGATTCACAAGAATGTTGTCGATGGGGCTCAAATTGATTTGTTAATCGATCGCGATGACAATGTAATTAACCTTTGCGAAATGAAATTTTATAACACGGGGTTTACAATCGACAAAAAATATGCTGCTGATATTGCGCGAAAAGTGAATGCTTTTACCGCATCAACACAAACAAAAAGGAGCATATTTGTCACGTTTATAACGACTTACGGATTGGTTAAAAACGAATACAGTATTCAATTGGTGCAATCTGAGCTTACTATCGACCACCTTTTTACACAGTTATAAGTAGCCAAAACTACCATTTTTATAGTGGTTTTGGCTACTTACAAATCAAAAAACCTTTCTCCGTTTCTAATTAAAGACCATACATTTCAATTTCTTTTCTACCTTTGGTTTTGGCCTTAATTTAAAACGAAATCGAAATGAAATCATTTAATGACTTAGCTGGTCCGTATTCGGATGATAATATCGACAGTGCATTTTTTGCTAATCAGGAATTTATTTAAATTCGAAACAGAAATATTAAAATCACAACCATGAAAAAATCAAATTACCTTTTAGCTTTTCTGATATTGTTTTTAATGTCATGTCAAAGTCAAAATAAACAAAATTCGGAGTTAATAAAACCCAACATCGTGTACATCCTTGCCGATGATTTGGGTTACGGCGATTTAAGTTGTTATGGTCAAAAACATTTTCAAACCCCGAACATCGATAAAATGGCTGCCGGAGGGATGATTTTCACCCAGCATTATTCCGGCACCACGGTTTGCGCGCCATCCCGTTCCTCGCTGATGACAGGTCAGCACACCGGACACACGCCCATTCGTGGTAATAAAGGTTGGAAACCCGAAGGTCAGTGGCCGTTAAAAGCCGAAGCTTTTACAATGGCCGAAATGTTACAACAGGCCGGATATGCTACCGGCGCTTTTGGCAAATGGGGCCTCGGGTTTGTGGAAACCGAAGGAAGCCCCAACAAACAGGGATTCGACGAGTTCTTCGGCTACAATTGCCAAGGCCTGGCGCATAATTATTACCCCGGCCACTTGTGGGATAACGACCAAAAAGTGGTTTTGGAAGAAAACAGTGGCGACAAATTCGAGGTTTATGCACCTCATCTCATCCACCAGCGGGCTTTACAATTTATCGAAAAAAACAAAGACAAACCGTTTTTCCTTTTTTATCCAAATGTAATTCCACATGCCGAATTGCTGCTGCCCGAAGAAAATCTGGCTGAATTCCGGGGCAAATTTCTTCCCGAAATGGAATTTAAGGGAACAGAACCCGGTGATCCCCGATTCCGGGTTGGTGGTTACGGAACGCAACCCGAAAGTCACGCTGCCTTTGCTGCTATGGTTTCTTTGCTCGACAAACAAGTGGGAGAAGTGCTGGCAAAACTAAAAGAGCTGGGACTCGAAAAAAACACGCTGGTTATTTTTACTTCCGATAACGGCCCACACCTCGAAGGTGGAGCAGATCCCGATTATTTCGACAGCAACGGCCTGCTGAAAGGTTACAAACGCGATTTATATGAAGGTGGAATACGCGTGCCGATGATTGCTTTCTGGGAAGGAAAAATTGTTGCAGGATCCAAATCTGAACATGTTTCTGCTTTTTGGGATGTAATGCCCACTGCCGCTGAACTGGCAGGTATTCAAAAACCGGACAATATCGACGGAATATCATTTCTACCAACATTGATGGGAAAAGAAAATCAAAAGCAACACGATTATTTGTACTGGGAATTTCACGAAAAAGGTGGGAGGCAGGCAGTTCGTAAAGGCGACTGGAAACTGGTGAGATACGATGTTTTTACACCTGAAAAAACCTCCACCGAACTGTACAACTTAGTAAATGATATTGGTGAAGAAAACAATGTTGCAGCCGAAAATCCGGAATTGGTAAAAGAGCTGCTCGGTTTAATGAATTCATCAAGAGTTGATTCTGAAGATTTTCCGTTTAAGGCATCTGTTTCCAAAAAGTAAACTTAATGCAGATATTTAAAAAACAAATAAAAGCCGGATTCGGTGCCATTGCCAATCGTTTTGACAATACAGCCCTGAACATTCTGAAACTCTATCTCAATGCAAAAAATGCAAAAGGTGAACCCCTTTTTGAAACTGAAAGATAAATATGATGATTATGTAATTCTGCAGGCGCATCTAAACAACTGACCTCCGGAAAAGCTGGAACAGTTCAGTAAGATAATTGATTTTCTGCTTTCGGAAGGGTGCGAATTTGTGCTGCCACACGAATATTACAAGATTTCGACAAACGGTTAACCTGGTATTTTGGGACAAGCTGAAAGAAACAGGACGTTTTTGATAATTCAATAATTCAGGCTGAATCCATCCGGTGTTTCTTATTGTTTACTATTTTTAGCCTCAACTTAAAAACTCAATCAATTTTAAAACCCTTTATGGCCAAAAAAGAAACTACAACACAGGAACCCATTGAAAAACAGCTTTGGAAAACCGCTGACAAACTGAGAAAAAACATCGATGCTGCCGAATATAAACACCTAGTACTGGGTCTTATTTTCCTGAAATACATATCCGATGCTTTTGAAGAGTTGCATGGTAAACTTGTAGCAGGAGAAGACGATTATGCCGGCGCCGACCCGGAGGACAGGGATGAGTACCGTGCCGAGAACGTGTTTTTGTTCCTCCTTCTGCCCGGTGGAGTTTCCTGTTATCACGTGCTAAACTGCCTGAAATTGGCAAAGATGTTGACAGTGCGATGGAAACCATCGAGCGTGACAATCCATCGTTGAAAGGTGTTTTACCGATGGTGTATGCCCGCAAAACCTCGACCCGGCCAGTTTGGGAGAACTCATCGACCTGATTGGAAACATTGCCCTTGGCGATGCCAAAGCCCGGAGCGCCGATGTGCTGGGCCATGTTTTTGAATATTTTCTTGGTGAATTTGCCCTTGCCGAAGGTAAAAAGGGCGGACAGTTCTACACCCCGAGAAGTGTTATGCAATTGCTGGTTGAAATGCTCGAACCATATAAAGGCCGGATGTTTGACCCTTGTTGTGGTTCTGGTGGTATGTTTGTACAAAGCGAGAAGTTTGTAACCGAACACCGGGGAAGAATAAAAGACATTTCGATTTATGGGCAGGAGAGCAACCAAACTACCTGGCGACTGGCCAAAATGAACCTTGCCATACGAGGTATCGATAGCTCACAGGTGAAATGGAACAACGAAGGCTCGTTTTTGAACAATGCACACAAAGACCTGAAACCCGATTATATTATTGCCAATCCACCGTTTAATGTAAGCGACTGGAGCGGTGAACTCCTCCGAACCGATGGCCGCTGGCAATTTGGTACTCCCCCACCCGGAAACGCCAACTTTGCCTGGATACAACACTTTGTTTACCACCTGGCGCCCAACGGACAAGCCGGGTTTGTGCTGGCAAAGGGAGCATTGACTTCCAAAACATCGGGTGAAGGAGACATTAGAAAAGCATTAGTTGAAGCCGGTTTGATTGACTGTGTTGTAAATCTCCCGGCCAAACTTTTTCTGAATACACAAATACCTGCCTCGTTGTGGTTTATCAGCCGGAACAGAAAGGGTTCTTCACCCTTTGGGGGAAGCGGAGAAGGGGGCTTCAGAAACCGGACAGGTGAAATTCTGTTTATTGATGCCCGGAACCTGGGCGAACTGATTAACCGCCGCACCAAAGTTTTAACAGATGCTGACATTACTCAAATTGCAGAAACTTACCATAAATGGTGAAATCGTACAGACGTTGCATGCAACGTCTCTGTCGAATACCACAATATCCCCTGTTTTTGTGCATCTGCAACTATTGATAAGGTAAAAGAACTGGATTATGTACTCACCCCGGGAAAATATGTTGGTTTAGCCGACGATGAGAATGATTTTAATTTTAATGAACGGTTTGCACAACTGAAAGCTGAGTTTGAGGAACAAGTAAAGGAAGAAACATTTCTGAATAAACAGATTACAGAGAATTTACTGAAAATAAAACTGAATGATAAAAAGTAAAATAAGATTTCCGTTTGATTTTAAGTTTGAACTTATTGAATCCGATATTGATAGCATGGTGTCACAATTTGTGATACCTTTTATAATAATCAGGGAATTTGCCGAAATTAATTAATTCAAATATGACAAAAGATATCCAAAAAAGTGGTTTGACTGTGTTTGAGCAAATACGCAGAACCGATGAAAGTGGTAACGAATTCTGGAGTGCCCGGGATATGGCGAAAGTGCTGGAATATTCTAAATACAGGCACTTTTTACCTGTAATGGAACGTGCCAGGGAAGCCTGTAAAAACAGCGGACAAAATCCATCTGATCATTTCGAGGATTACCTCGATATGATAGAAACAGGCAAAACCGCTAAAAGACAGGTTGAAAGTGTTAGACTCTCGCGTTATATATGGATTAAGTGAAATTGCTAAATACCGCCAATTATGAATAACCAAATCGTACCCGTTGAAAATATTCAAAACCGGATTTTTACCATCAGGAATGTTCAGGTGATGCTCGACAGCCATTTGGCCGAAATGTATCAGGTGGAAACAAAAGTATTGAATCAGGCTGTTAAAAGAAATATTGAGCGATTCCCCGATTCCTTCAGATTCCGGTTAACATTGGAAGAATACAATAATTGTATGAGGTTGCAAACCGATACTTCGGTTTCAAGGTCACAAATTGTGACCTTGAACGCCAAAATAACAGATACAAAAACCAAACGCGGACAAAATTTAAAGTATTTGCCTTATGCCTTTACCGAACAAGGTGTGGAACTAAAAGACCTCGGCAAAAAATGGTTTGCCTTCTCAAAAATAAATACCGGCGTTGGAAATATGTTAAACCTTCTGAAAATAAAATCCAATGGGTGAGTGGAAAGTCACTACTTTAAGTGAAATTGCAGAAATTGAAATGGGTCAATCTCTAAGTGGTGACACTTGTAATGCATTTGGAGTTGGATTACCACTGCTAAATGGGCCAACTGAGTTCGGTGTTAAAAATCCTCATCATGTGCAATTTACGGGAGATTTAAAACGGGTATGTAGGCCTCGTGATATTTTATTTTGCGTAAGAGGTTCGACAACTGGTAAAATGAATTGGGCAGATAGAATATATTCAATAGGTCGTGGTCTGGCTGCAATAAGACATAAATAAGGTGAAAAGTACAGGTTTTTTATAAGAGGAATTATTGATTATAATTTAGATTTACTACTTGCAAGTGCAACAGGTTCAACTTTCCCAAATGTCACAAAAAAACAAATTGAAGAAATAGAAATAACACTTCCTACTCTCCCCGATCAACTCGCTATCGCCTACGTTCTCAGCAGTTTCGATGATAAAACAGACCTGCTGCACCGCCAAAACCAAACCCTCAAAAAAATGGCCGAAACGCTTTTCAGGCAGTGGTTTGTGGAAGAGGCGAAGGAGGAGTGGGAGGAAGGAAAGTTGGGAGATTTAGTTGTTGGCAAGTATGGCAAAGACCATAAGAAATTATTAAATGGAAAGATCCCCGTTTTAGGATTCGGTGGTGTGATGCGATATGCTGATACAGCATTGTATTATATTGATGGGAAACGTTGCATCATTCGGGGATTTGGGACGTTGCATCATTGGCAGGAAACGTTGCATTATTAATGGGGGGTGCGACCACGGCGATGGCGGCGCGGTAGAGACGTTGCATGCAACGTCGCTACATCATGACAACGAAACGCATCATGACAACTAAAAACGCGATAACAATTACACAACTAAAAACGCGACAACAACAACGAAACGGGACAACATGACAACAACAACACAATAATATCAAATCCTATAAACGAAATACAAAAAATACATTAAACGCAAAAAACGAAATTCAATACAAAACGATTCATTACAACCTGACGAAATTCAATACAATAAAAATGCAATACTATGAATATCAATAACAGAATAATACAACCCTTGTGATGGACAAATTTCAAAACAAATATCGCATCGGTTCTGCCCGATTGAAAAAATGGGATTACAGAAATGACGCTGCCTATTTTATTACAATTTGCACACAAGGTCGGGAATGTTTTTTTGAAGGTATTACGGATGGCAAAATGAATTTGTCAGCAATCGGGATTATTGCCGATGTTTTGTGGTATGAAATTACAAATCATACAAAAAATGTTGAATTGGGCTCATTTGTGGTCATGCCCAACCATATTCATGGTATTTTGATTTTGAATGGAAATGATATTCCCAAAACGGAAAATATTTTGGTTGACCGGGTTGCTGAAAACGATTGTGACGGCGCGATTGTAGAGACGTTGCATGCAACGTCTCTACAATCAACAAATGCAACGTCTCTACCACAAAACCTGCAACCACCAACACCCGAACCATCCCAAAAAAACGAATTCATGTCGAATATTTCGCCCAAATCTGGTTCGGTATCAACAATATTGCGTTCGTATAAATCCGCGGTAACAAAACATACGCATCGGTTGGCTTTTGATTTCGGTTGGCAGGAAAGATTTTATGACCACATTATCCGCGATGAACAATCTTTTCAAACTATTACAAAATACATCATCAATAATCCGTCGAGATGGCACGACGATAAATTTTACATGGAATAACCAAACTAACCAAAACCGATATTGAACAACTGGCCATCGTGGAATTAAAAAACCGCGGTTACTCTCACAAATGGGGGCCGAAAATTGCTCCCGATGGTGAACACCCTGAACGGGAAAGTTACAAAGATGTTCTTTTAAAAGTGTCATCGGGTGGAGTTGTTTTTACAACCATTCAAAAATTTCAGCCCGAAGAAGGGAATATTTACGAGGAATTATCGGCCAGAAAAAACATTGTGGTAATTGCCGATGAAGCCCACCGCACACAATACGGATTTCAGGCCAAAACAATAGATGAACTCGATTTTGAAGGTAACGTTGTTGGAAAAAGGGTTGTTTATGGTTTTGCCAAATATCTCCGTGATGCCCTGCCCAATGCAACCTACCTCGGATTTACCGGCACACCCATCGAAGGAACCGATGTAAACACCCCGGCAGTTTTTGGCGATTATATCGATATTTATGACATTGCCCAGGCCGTTGAAGATGGAGCAACAGTAAGGATTTATTACGAAAGCCGCCTTGCAAAAATCAGTCTCAGCGAAGAAGGAAAACAACTGGTAAAAGAGCTGGATGAGGAGTTGAAAAAAAATGACCTTTCGGATACTCAAAAAGCAAAAGCCAAATGGACATAACTGGAAGCACTGATTGGCAGCAAAAACAGGATTAATAATTTGGCCAAAGATATTGTTACCCACTTTGAACAGCGGCAGGAAGTTTTTGAAGGAAAGGGAATGATTGTGAGTATGTCGAGAAGGATTGCCGTTGAACTTTACATTGCTATAATTCATCTTCGTCCAGAATGGCACAGCGATGATTTGGGCAAAGGAGTAATCAAGGTTATTATGACAGCTGCCTCTTCGGATGGTCCGGTAATGGCCAGACACCACACCACAAAACAACAACGCAGGGCATTGTCGGACAGGATGAAGGATGACAAAGACGAATTAAAACTGGTAATTGTAAGGGATATGTGGCTCACCGGTTTTGATACCCCATCATTACACACCATGTACATCGACAAACCTATGCAGGGACATAACCTGATGCAGGCCATTGCAAGGGTAAACCGGGTGTACAAAGACAAACCCGGGGGATTAATAGTTGATTATCTCGGCATTGCATCCGACCTGAAAAAAGCCCTCTCTTTTTATTCCGACAGCGGTGGAAAAGGCGATCCAACACTGCTACAGGAACAAGCCGTTAGCCTGATGCTTGAAAAACTGGAAGTGGTTTCACAGATGTTTAATGAAACACCGCTGGCCGGGCATTCCGAGGCCTTCAAAAACATGGCTGCCGATCCTAAAATCAGGTACATCACAAAAACAGAAGGATTCAATTACCAGGAATATTTTGATGCCTCCACAACAGAAAAACTGCAAATTATTCTGGCAGCCGAAGAGCATATTTTAGGACTGGAAAATGGTAAAAAACGCTTTATTGATGAAGTGACAACCCTGTCAAAAGCGTTTGCCATTGCAATTCCGCATGAACAGGCAATGGATGCCAAAGACGAGGTAGCATTTTTCCAGGCAATTAAAGCCCGATTATCCAAATTTAATGGCGGTGGTCCGGGCAAAACAAATGAAGAACTTGAAACAGCTATAAGACAGGTAATTGACAAAGCGCTGGTATCGGAAAAAGTAATTGACATTTTCGATGCAGCAGGTATAAAGAAACCAGACATTTCAATCTTGTCGGAAGAGTTTCTGCTTGAAATAAAAAATATGCAGCACAAGAACGTTGCATTGGAAGTAATAAAGAAATTATTGAACGATGAAATAAGATCGAGGGCAAAAATAAACCTGGTTCAGAGCAAATCGCTGATGAAAATGCTGGAAGATTCGATTAAGCGGTATCAGAATAAAAACCTTACAGCAGCCCAGGTAATTGAAGAACTCATCAACATTGGCCATGAAATAAAACAAATGGACAAGGAACCCAAAGAAATGGGACTTACCCAATATGAATATGCTTTCTGTACTGCCGTTGCCAACAATAAAAGTGCGAAAGAACTGATGCAGCAGGATATGCTCCGGGAGCTTGCAATTGCGCTTACAGAACGTGTTAGACAAAACGCCACCATCGACTGGACCATTAAAGAAAGTGTCAGGGCCAAACTAAAGGTAATCGTTAAACGAACCCTTAGAAAATACGGTTACCCGCCCGATATGGAAAAACTAGCCACCGAAACCGTATTGAAACAGGCGGAATTGTTGGCAGAGGAGTTGATAAGTTAAAAACTGATTTCCCGGTTGCTGTATCCTAATTGTATATTTAACTTTAACGAATGCAATAAAAGACAAATTAATAACTGCATTTGGCAACCTGTAGAATAACCTGTATTTTTAAACTTTCAAAATTTTAAACGATGTCAACAATTACGGTAAAAATTAGCCGTAAAACCCGGCGCGGAAAATACTTATCCGACTTACTTAAAGAAATGGCCAAAACCGGAAAAGATATTAAAATAGAACAAACACCCAACGCTGACACTATAAAAGCAATGGAGGATGCTGAAAATGGAAAAGTTACAAGTGTGAATAGTGTTGATGAATTATTCGATTCAATTAACAAAAATGTTTAGCGTTAACATTACAGGCAATTTTAAAAAAGACCTGAAAATATTAAAAAAGCGTTCATCGAATGATTTTGAGGTTGTTAGAAACTTTGTAAAAATCTTTCTGAAACCGGTTTCGATGGTATAGACAAAAAACGCAAACCACACAAACTGAAAGGCAATTATTCCAGGCACAACGAATGCCATATTTTACCCGATTTACTTTTAATATGAATGGAAGATAAAACCACCATGATCATTACTCTGGTACGCACCGGAACTCATTCTGATTTGTTTTAGGAAACTTTAAAACAGGGTTAACTACAATAAAAAAAGGCTTAACTAATTGATATTCAAGCCTTAAAAGTACCCGGGGCGGGAATCGAA
>Ga0100399_1003056_pt1 | contig 11747 bp, 8 predicted proteins | sample CryGeymeta201523_FD_81545 | JGI IMG/M metagenome (GOLD analysis project Ga0100399, IMG submission 81545) | Groundwater microbial communities from Crystal Geyser aquifers in Utah, USA - Crystal Geyser metaG 2015-23 | ecosystem: Environmental > Aquatic > Deep subsurface > Groundwater | place: USA...
CCAGAGGTACAAAGTTTTGCGTCCACCAAACGGACGGATGTAGTGCCGCCCCTCCAGTAGCACGCTGTCTTTGAGCCGATCCCGGATGGTTCGGCTGTCGTATTTGATGCGAGCGGACAGCTCATTTGTCGTCAGATAGGTAATTTTTAGATCTTTCACTTGGCACTCCTGTATAAAGTTGCGATAATCAGAATCACAAAAAGCATTTCAATCTGTTTTTTTGTCATCCTGAACGCTATTATGCATCCTAAAATACCATTGTCAAGTGTTTTTTCTCATCCTGCATGAAATATTTTTATTGAGGACGATGTGATCAAGTGCCACCTATCCCGTTTGATGGGCGAAAAAAAGCTGAAGATCAGCGACGTCGCGCGCGAAACCGGCCTGCATCGCAACACGGTGACATTGCTTTACCAAGAGACGGCCACCCGAATCGATCTGGATGCGATTGATGCGTTGTGCCGTTACTTTGGCGTTCCGGTTGGGGAACTGTTTGAATTCATGGATGCGGCAACAACAGAAGGCACCCAATAGGCCGACATGACATCCCCAATGCAGGATGCTTGCCTGAGGTCCACCCAAGTCGAGCTGGGCAGGCTTATTGAATGCCCGGTTGCTGTGGCTGGCTGGTCAATGCGTACACCATGTCACCCACAAACCGCTTGAACGACTCGTTCTCGACAAACTGCTTGTAAATCTGGGTGTCGTCTTTCAGCAAGATTTGCATTGCCATGCCCAGGGCCTGGTCATGGGCCATGCGGGCGGTGTGCGGGGTGTTCTGCTTGGCGTTCTGGTACGCTGCATTGGCTGAGACGATGGGCGCCACCTCTTCCCTGATCTTTTTCACCACCCGGTCGGAGTCGGTGAACAGCGTTCCAAAGGCCTCGTTGAAGGCTTTGATGATTTTACTGAGGGGTTCCAGTTCCGGCTGCTGCTTGAATCCGCCACCTTCGCCCGTGCCGGGGCCAATGGCGGCGTCGTTGTCGGCCAGCGCGATCTTCATCGCCGCTTGCTTGTCCACCCGGTAGCTGTCCATGTCAATGGTGTCGATGATGCCTTTGGCCAAGTCTTCTTCTTTGGGGGCCGGCAGTTTTGCCACCAGAAGGTTCAGCAGGATGGACAGCTTTTCCCAGCCCGCATTGGTGCCGGGCATGATGGACGCCAAAAAGTCATAGGTGCGGCAAAACGCCTTGGCCTTGCCTTTGAAGTCCACTTGCTGGTCTTCGTCCAGTTTGGCTTTGTAGATCACCACGCAGGCGTCCAGGATCGGGTCCAGCTTTTCGCGCTCTACCCCTGCCAAAAACAGCGCCACAAACTGCTCCACCTGCTCGGGCGAATACACCTGTGCTGCATCCAAATCTCTTTTCAGGTCGTTGAGCTTGTTGGGGTCAGTCTCTTCGCTCAGGATCGTCGTGCGGAAATAATCCTGAAACGACAGCTTGATACCCTCGGTGTCGTTCTGAAAGTCCAGCACAAAACAATCCCCTTTCTTGGGGTGCGCGCGGTTCAGGCGCGACAGCGTTTGCACCGCCTTGATGCCCGACAACGCCTTGTCCACATACATGGTGTGCAGCAGCGGTTCGTCATACCCGGTCTGGAACTTGTCGGCACAAATCAAAAACCGGTAGGGGTCATCCTGAATCTTGTCGGCAATGTCACGGCTGGCAAAGCCGTTCAGGGATGACTCGCTGACTTTGGCGCCGCCATAGTCATGCTCGCCTGAAAACGCCACGATGGCCCGGTAAGGGCTCTTGCGTTCTACCAGGTAGGTCTGGAACGCATGGAAATACTGAATCGCCCGCTCAATGCCGCTGCACACCACCATGGCCCGCGCCTGGCCGCCGATCTTGCCAGCAGCCAGCACGCTTTCATGAAAGTGGTCCACCATGATCTCAGCCTTGAGCCTGATCGCGTAGTCGTGCCCCTCCACATAGCGTCGCAGCTTTTTCTTGGCCTTCTTTTTGTCAAAGAGCGGGTCGTCTTCCACTTTTTTGATCAAGCCAAAGTAACTTAGCACCGGCGTGTAATTCTTGAGCACGTCCAGGATGAAATGCTCTTCCACCGCCTGCTTCATGGTGTAGCTGTGAAACGGCTTGTGCCTGACCTTGCCTTCGGCATCGGGCGGCAGCGCATCGCCAAACATTTCCAGCGTCTTGTTCTTGGGCGTGGCAGTGAAGGCAAAGTAGCTGGCGTTGGTCATCATCTTGCGGGCCGCCATGCGCTGCTCAATGGCTGCGTTCACCACATCTTCCGCATCCGCTTCGCCGTCTTCACCATCGGCGTCATTTTCCGCAGCGCCCAAAGTTGCGCTCATCGACGCCGCCGTCTTGCCGCTTTGGCTGGAATGCGCCTCGTCGATGATGATGGCGAACTTGCGATCCCGGTGCTCATCGCCAATCACCTTCATGACATGCGGGAAAGTCTGGATGGTGGTGATGATGATCTTCTTGCCATCGGCAATGAACTGGCTCAGTTGCGCTGTCTTGGACGTGGCCTCGCCCGTGACCGCGCCCACGGTGGCACCCACCTGCATGAATTGTTTGATGGTCTTTTGAATCTGGTCGTCCAGAATGCGCCGGTCGGTCACCACAATCACCGAGTCAAACGCTTCCTTGCCCCCAAACTTCACGCCAATCAACTGGTGCGCCAGCCAGGCAATGGAGTTGGACTTGCCGCTGCCCGCCGAGTGCTGAACCAGATACCGCCTGCCCACGCCATGCTGGCGCACATGGGCCAGCGCCCGGCGCACCACACCAAGCTGGTGGTAGCGCGGAAACACCTGGCTGCGCTTGATCTTTCCGGTCTTTGGATTCTTGATCTCCACGATCTGGGCATAGTTTTCCAGAATATCTGTCAGGCCTGCCGGGGTCAGCAGTTCGCGCCACAGGTAGTCGGTCTTCAAGCCCAGCGGGTTGGGCGGGTTGCCTGCGCCGTCGTTGTGGCCCTTGTTCAGCGGCAAGAACCACGACGCCTTGCCTTCGAGCTGGGTGCACATGCGCACCTCGCTGTCGTCCACCGCAAAGTGCACCACGCAGCGGCCAAATTCAAACAGCTTTTCACGCGGGTCGCGGTCGCGCTTGTACTGCTCCACGGCGTCTTCCACCGTCTGCTTGGTCAGGCTGTTTTTCAGTTCAAAGGTGGCAATGGGCAGGCCGTTGATGAACAGGCCCAGGTCCAGCGCGCGGCGGGCCTCATCCAGACTGTAGGCAAACTGGCGAGTGATGACAAAGCGGTTTTGCGCGTGCAGCGCCTGCGCCCTGGCATTGCCCTCTGACGGCGTGCCGTAAAACAAGTCGAAGTGCCCGGCGGGGTGATGTTCTATGCCTTTGCGCAGCACATCAATCACACCGCGCTTGCCGATTTCGCTGGACAGGCGCGTCAAAAACTTGATGCGGTTGATGTCCTTCGTGTCGTGAACATCCTGTATCGCCAGCTTCTTGAACCTCTCGGGCTGGGTTGCGCGCAAAAATGCAAACAACTGGTGCACATCCAGCGCATGGGCGCGGTCATAGTCTTTGGGGCTGCCCACCTGATAGCCGGTGCCACCCAAAGGGGTGATCTGTCGGGAGGCAACATCGGTGGTGGGCGAGCTTCCCGTGCCAGTGGTGGCAGCAGGTATCAAACCATCGGTGCCGGTCATGTACCGCATGATCAGGGTTTCAAGCCCTTTTTCAGATGTATCTGTGCTCATGGGCTGCGTGCTCCTTAAAGTGGCAGTTCTATTGTCCGAATCAGCGGCACCAGGCTATGCCCATGGCAGGCCCACGCCTTCTCCCACGGGTCCACCTCAAAAAGTGTGGCGCTGTGCGCCTGCACCAGTTGCTGCCAGTCCGCATGGCGGGCAAAGGGTGCGCCCCGGTCTTGCATTTCATCAGCGTTCAAAAACCCAAGGTACACCAGCACCACCGGCACGCCCAGCTCCGTCAGCTTCCAGGCCCAGGCAAAGCGGTTGGCCATTTGGTAATGCCTGTCGCGTGAAAGGTGGCATGACGCCCCGGTCGCCAGCGTCAGACCTGCTGCGGCCTCGGCAATGGCCTTGCCGATGGTGCCATGGCTCGCCCTGCGGTCTTCGGATGCGTCGGCTTTCAGCAACCGGCCAGATTCTTCTTTGCGCAACTCCTGGGCGTGCGCCTTGGCCTCAACCAGCAGCAACCCTGGCACGCCGCCTACCGTGCAGGTGCTGGCAATATCAAAGTTAGGGGTTCTGGCCGTTTGGCGGTCTGGGGGCAGCCACCAGGCGCCCAGCGTCGCCCGCAGGTCCTCACTCAGCAAGAGTGACGCCTTGTTCAACTCGGCCTCCTGTACCTGCTCAAAACCAACTGGCATCCAGGCGTCACTCGCCGACACCGTGGCAAACGGAGCCACCACGGCGGTCAGCGCCGCCGCCACCTCGTCGGCCGAGCCGTGGGTCAACAGGTGGCAGCGCGGTTTGCTGCCACGACGCTCCTTGGGGTTCAACTGGTCGATCAGTGGATTCATGTGGCAGTTTCCTCGTCATCAGCTTCGGATTCATCCAGGGCGTCCAGGTCGTCGTCGGCATCAAGCGCATCGGGTTCATGGGCGGATGGCAGTTCGTCCTGCAGCAAGGCGGCGGCTTCCGCGCGCACATCGAGCTTGCCGGTCACCACGTCGGCGATCAGGCGGGTGCGGTACTCGCGCAGGAGGTCGATTTCGCGTTCCATCCGAGACATTGCACCGTTTACATCCGTGAGATCAATTTCAAGCTGCAACATGATCGCGTGCTGCTCCGTCAACGGCGGTACGGGCATTCTGATGTCATAGAAATCGTCTGTGTAGAGTCGCCAAAATCCCTGAACAATTCCTTTTGCACGCTGGCGGAGTTCTACCCGACAAGCGGGGGTTCGATAAACAGCCTCGAAATAGGTGTCCGCCATATCCCGTACTGGCCGAAGGACCGTGTAGTCTGGGCTAATCAGTCCAGACTGCTTTGCCAACGCAAAGACACCAAGGTGTGCTTTAAGGCGATTCAAAATTAAGTCACCTTTCTCGCACAACTTCGCCCCGACATGAGACTCTGAGACGAGTCGCCTTACCTCTAACTGAGAACTTGGAATGAGTCCAGACTTTTGACTCATTGACAGGTGAAGTTCATTACCGCTGACCGAACGGTCGTCAACTTCCTTGAATATGTACTTGGAGCGAAGAACCTCCCAATGCACCGGAATTTCCCCCAGCCACGCGATGCCAGAGGGCTTGAGGTGGACGGCGGGGTCCAAGCCAAGGGTGACGGCGCGGTGGATGATGGCCTGCTTTTGCTCGGTGAGCAGCGCGATCACCCGCCGCTTGGCCCGGATGGTGCGCTCCAGCCGGGCGTTGGCCCAATCCAGAAACCGCACGATGGCGGCTTGCTCTTCAGGAGGGGGAATTGCGACCGGCATCCGCTTGAAGTCAGAAAAGCCAAGGCTTTGCCGAAGTCCCGAGCCGTAGCCGTAAATCGCCTTGCTTGCATCCCAAACACTCAGAAACTGAAATCCAAAGTCAGAACTGACGCCACCTTGAAGGCGCAAGGCGAGGTATGCGGACGTGATGCATGCCTCGATCGCGCACCATGCCAATTCGCAGGCTTGTGTGATCGTTTTGCAGATCGGTTGTGCGGACCACGATGTCGCCCGGATTGACAATTTGATAGGTCTCAAACGAATCCGGGACGAGGCCATGCAGCTTTTCTGGTGGTTTGACGACGATTCGACCGTAGCTGAGAGACAGAACGGTCTTTTCCTTCATGCCGAAATTGCGCTCACGGTTTGGAACAAAAGCGCCAAATGCCGGCCTCACATTCCAGTGCTCCGGCACCTGCCCCAACCAAGCCAGCCCCGAATCCTTGTACGCTGCATACGGCCTGAGGTCGGCCATCATGACTTCGTTTCCTTCGCGATAGCCTTCACAATACGTGCCCTTGCAAGCGCACGATTAGCGAGTGCTACCTCCTCACCGGTCTGAATCAGCCATTCAATGAACCGCTGAACCCCGTGTCTTGTATTGGACTCATCGCGACAATTGGTGATGAATACGAACTGCACCTTCTGAATAGGATCGGCAACGAAGACACCGAACGGTGCTGTAACTACGGTCGCATCTGGAAATCCGAGCAACTTGGAAGCCTGGGTTTCTGTAGCCGTCTTGTGACATGCAATGACATGCACGGGGCCGCCTCGGTTGCTTCGGAGTGCGCCTGCCAAAAGGTGATCTCGCAAAAATGGCTGGCCAACTAATTCGCGAGCTGGTCCGACGCTAAGTGCGGCTGGAATCGCATGTGGTTCAAAGAGCACATCATGACCGGCCATACGGACAAAGACCTTGCCAGAGACATCCGTCGAATCCGTGCGAGCGAGAAGTGAATTTCGCAACACATCAATCATCTTTAGCTGCCGAGTGATGAAGTCCAGACGAGACCAATCCAACGCCTCCCCGCTGTGAAACTTTCCCTTTGAGGCATCACGGACGCCGGCCTGTGCCAAACACAATACTGCGTCATTTAGAGCCTCCTTCACACGCTTTGTAAGCTGATCGGCCGTGGTTACCGCTCCCCCTCGGAAAAGGCTCTGCTTAGCAACGTATTCTTGGAAGCGGCTGTTCCGAATCCCCTCGGCGGTGTCCGATAAAGGTACGTTACCTAGACTCACAAGACGAACCTTGGCATGCGCATTTGATAACCCAGTCATCAACTCCGCATGGCAGATACCGATTGCTCCGGCGGAATTGGCCCATCCTGCATTACCGTTGCTAAGAGCAATCAAAATGTCACAGTCTTTGACGGCTTCCATGCAGACATCCCACGAATCCCAAGTCCCACCTTGCGGAGGTACCTCTTCATTGATCCAGACTTCAAACGCCTTCTTGCCCGCGATCTCCATCGCCTCGATCTCTTTTTTCAGAGTCTTCCGAATACTCGACAGAGTCGTAATCTTTTGGTCAATCGGAAAGTAGTCGTCGCATCGACTAGAAATCATCACACGGAGTTTTGACAGTTTGGCCATAGTCAGCTCACTGAATTTAAAAGACTCTCTGGATTCCAGATCTGCTGGGCAAGCGCTCGGTACAGCGCACTACGTGCGTCGAGGTCGGCCTTCTTGAATTCGCCATGCGCCTTGAATGGCAGTCCACTGGATTGGATGAACTGCAGGAAGCCCGGGTTGTGGTCGTAGCACTGCTTGTGCAGCGAGCGCGCAAGCAGGTTTTGCGTCAGGTAATGCGGAAGTTTCTTCTCGTATGTCAGGTCACCGTAGCTGGCGTTGAACTTCTTTGGCAGCAGCAGGAGGCCGCCAATGCGGTTGCGGTATTCGGCAAAGTCAGTCGCATGACCAAATTCGTCCGTGTGCCGCTCCGCGTGGTCGGCCCAGATGTGCTCAACCTCGTACCGGTTGGGTCCTTCGGCCACAAGTTCGGTGTAGCGCGAAGGCTGCCCCGACTGGGTTTCCACATGGTCGGTGAGCCGTGCCAGAACTCTGTGCAGGGCGTAGCGATTTTGCTGGTGAACATAGAGGCGAACATTGCTGGCAAAAGTCTCTTTTTCCTTGACCAGGGATTCGTGCAGTTTGGTGGCCAGCGCGGCGGGGGCCAGGCCGCGAATATCGCGCATCACCAGAAACATGGCGTACTGCATGGTCGAATAGGCGATGCTGCGGAAGTTCCAGAGGCGCCAGGTCAGCAAAATGTCCACATAGCGGGCGGTAAGCCCCAGCTTGAGATCGACCGTGGCCGTATCGTCGTCGGGCGTCAACGGCGCCAGCAGCAGCATGTTCTGCAAGGTGAAGCCATGCTGTGCGTTGTAGAAAATGTGCTCCAGGCCGGCGACCATTCCGGCGCTGGCCTTGACGACACGAAGGTACTGTCGGCTGTAGAAATTGAAGTCGCGGTCGATGAATCGGTAAAAATCATCGCTCTGCTTGAGGCCAATGTCTTCGGCCGCATCACGCAGCCAGCGGTGGAACTCGGTGCCAATGCGGTCAAAGTCCTCTGGCTTCGCTCCTCGTTTGCGCTCCCGGATTTTGGTGGCGTGCTGGCTTCGGAACCATGCCTTGAAGCAGTCGGCCTCTACCTCCTTACCGGCATCGTTGAGCCCGCGAATGCGGTCCCGCCAGAGGGTGTTGGCGGCGGTGCGATTCTCCTGGGTCATGTTGGCCAGCAGATAGCCCTTGAGCATGTCAGTCGGACTGAGCGAAAGCCCGCGATCGTTCATGGTCTCGAAGATGGTGTAGGCGTCATCGTCGGAGTAGGCTGTGATCTCCACCAGATGCACGTTCTCCAGCAGCCAGTCAATAAAGTACGGCAGCGCGTCTTCACGCAGCTCATTCGGAAAAGCTTCTTCAAGATCGTGGTAGCGCTGAACAAGGTTCTGCACCGATTCAGGCCGGTCGGTGACATCAATGGGCACGCCGTCGTAGAGGGCAACCATTGCTGGTGTGCGTTCGTCCACATGGATGTTGAAGGATTTCTGGTCAAACTTTTCTGAGAAGATCAGTTCATCGACGTTCACCTTCTTGACGCGGTCCTTTTGCAGGTTGCGCAGCAGGATGAGCAACAAGGTGAGACTGGTCAACCGCTGCTGGCCGTCAACGATGAAGCTGGCACTCTCCTTCTCGCTGATGATGATCGAGCCCAGGAAATAGTGCGGGTAATCCGCGACCTTGGACCGCTCATGGCCAGGCTGGTAGTCTTCAAGGAACTTGCCGCTCAGGTCGTCCACCAGCTCACGGATCTGCTTGTCGTGCCACTTGTACTCACGTTGGTAGTAGTCGATCGAGTATTTGACGCCCTTGAGGAGCTCACGCACGGTTTTGGCCTTGCCGTCAATTTTCCTCATGCAGAGACTCCCTTGAGTAGCTCGTTCAACAGCCCGTTGGCCTCGTTCTCAATCGCCAGAATGTCGGCACGAATTTGTTCCAGTGTGCGCAGGGGCTGGGGTTTGTAAAAGTGGCGGGTGAAGCTGACTTCATAGCCGATCTTGGTGGCATCTGCCTTGACCCAGGCGTCCGGCGTGTAGGGCAACACCTCGCGGCGAATGAAGGCTTCGATGCCGCCAGACTCCAGCAAGGGCACCTGCTCGGTGTCGCGCAGGTCGGGGTCGGGTTCAAATTCCTGCACCACGGGCTTGCCGTCCACTTGTGCCGCGTACAAGCCATGCAGCGGATCAGCTTGAACCGTGGTCTTGGCGTTCTTGCCCGGCTTGTGTGTTTTGGCGACCACGGGTGGCGCGCTCTCTTCGCGCCAGCTCACGGCCTTGAGGATGATTTTGAGGTCGGGCGCGGACAGTTTGGTCTCGGTGCTTTTCAGCCAGGCCGCGACCTGCTCGCGGAAGATGTTGTGGTCTTCAAAGAGCTGGCCGCCCAGGGCGTCGCGCAGTTGGTTGGCAATGTCAAACAGCCGGCCATCGCGCTCCCAGGTTTTGGGGTCGAGCAGCTTGCGCTTCTTTTTCTCTGGCAGGCCTTTTTTGGCAGGCTTGGCATCGTCGCCGTCGTCGCTTTCGGCATCATCCTCAGCGTCGTCGCTGCCCCAATCCTCCACGCGCTTGAACAGGGCTTTTTCGATGCTGGCAAAGTGGGTGAACAAGGCGTCTTCAAACTCGTCAAATAGGGCGCGGCGGATGTCTTCATCACCACTGGCAAAGCGCAAGCCATCAATGCGCGGCACCGACAACTGGCTGTGCAGTCGCAGCGGGCGCTCCACGACCACCTTCCAGTAGCCAAACGCTTCGTTGGGGAAGAGCTTGGATTCCGGCGTTTCCTTGAAGTCAAAAAAGGTCTGGGTAATGCGGGCAATGTCCTCAACGCTGAGCTCGCAGTTTTTCTTGCCCAGGTTTTTGCGCAGGGGCTTGAACCACTGGCTAGCGTCAATCAGTTGCACCTGGCCCTTGCGGTGCGCGGGCTTGCGGTTGGACAGCACCCAGATGTAGGTGGCGATGCCGGTGTTGTAAAACAGGTTGAGCGGCAGGGCCACGATAGCCTCCAGCCAGTCGTTTTCAATGATCCATCGGCGGATGTTGCTTTCGCCCTGGCCTGCATCGCCCGTGAACAGCGAGCTGCCGTTGTGCACCTCGGCAATACGACTGCCCAAGGGCGACTTGTGGTTCATCTTGGCGGCCATGTTGACCAGGAACAGCATTTGCCCGTCGCTGGAGCGCGTGACTAAGGACAGTTCTTCACCCTGATGCATGACCTTGAAGCGCGGGTCGCGCATGCCGTCTTTGCCGCCCAGGGCCTCCAAGTCTTTCTTCCAGCTCTTGCCGTAGGGCGGATTCGCCAGCATGAAGTCGAACTCTTGCGCTGGAAATGCGTCGTTGGACAGGGTGGACCACTCGGCGCCGCCCACAATGTTGTCCGCGTTGGTGCCCTCGCCCTTGAGCAGCATGTCGGCTTTGCAGATGGCGTAGGTTTCCGGGTTGATTTCCTGCCCGTAGAGGCGGCAGTCAATCTGCAAGCCCGTTTTTTTGCCAATCTCGGTCAGCGTTTCCTCGGCCACGGTGAGCATGCCACCCGTGCCGCAGGCATCGTCAAACAGCAGGTAGGTGCCGGATTTGAGCTGACCCTCGATGGGCAAAAACACCAGGTTGGCCATCAGGCGCACGGCGTCGCGTGGCGTCCAGTGTTCACCGGCTTCCTCGTTGTTTTCTTCGTTGAACTTGCGCACCAGCTCTTCAAACACGGTGCCCATGGCATGGTTGTCGATACCAGCGGGGGTGAGGTCAATGTCCGGGTCAAGAAACTTGTTGATCAACGTGCCCAGCGCATCGGCTTTGGACAGGGTGGAGAGCTGGTTGCGGAACTTGAAGTTTTCCAGAATGTCCAGCACATTCGGTGAAAAGCCGTTGAGGTAGTCTTCAAAGTCGGCCAGCAGTTGCTGGTGGCTGCCGCGGGATTTGAGGTCGCGCAGGGTGAACTTGGAGGTGTTGTAAAACGCCTGGCCAGCGGTGGTACACAACACGGCGTTTTGTGCCGTGATGCCTGCATCGTCCAGCATCTTTTTGGTGCCGAGCACGGCCTGTTTGGTGGGCTCCAGCACGGCATCCATGCGGCGGATGACGCACATGGGCAGGATCACGTCGGGGTATTTGCCGCGCTTGAACAGGTCGCGTAAAACGTCGTCGGCAATGCCCCAAATAAAGGAGACGATTTTGTTGCTGGTTGTGGGGTCCACTATCTTCTTCGCTCCCTAATGCCTTGAAAAGGTGAGAGCACAGGGCTCTATCAAGGGGTGACTTTACTGCAAGCTCATGCGTTGCTCAGCAATCCGACCCGCCTTCGCTCAAAACAACCTGAATCAGCACTACAAGGTGGCAAGCTGTTTTGGGCCACGGACCGATAGTCAAATTGACCGCGACCAAAAGACGCATGGGCCACGGTTGGGCCATACATGGGCCACCGGTGGGCCACAGGATTTTCAGTTTTTTGGAGTGAATATTGGCCCCTTTTGGGCTTGATGTCTTAAATGACGATTGGTCTGTTCGAAAAAGATGCTTAAAACATCAATTTAGATAGCATCAAATCATTGACTGGTGCGGCTGGCGGGGATCGAACCCACGACCCTCGGCTTCGGAGGCCGATACTCTATCCACTGAGCTACAGCCGCAACGCTGTTTAAGACCAATACTCACATTTTCGCAGCACGCCAGGGTGACCATAGGCTTCGGAGGCCGATACTCTATCCACTGAGCTACAGCCGCAACTGGGAGTGGCGATTGTAGGTGTTAAAAAATACCCAACCCTATAATCCAACGCTGCCCTTCGCAC
>Ga0100399_1003064_pt1 | contig 11736 bp, 9 predicted proteins | sample CryGeymeta201523_FD_81545 | JGI IMG/M metagenome (GOLD analysis project Ga0100399, IMG submission 81545) | Groundwater microbial communities from Crystal Geyser aquifers in Utah, USA - Crystal Geyser metaG 2015-23 | ecosystem: Environmental > Aquatic > Deep subsurface > Groundwater | place: USA...
ACGCAGAAAACTACGTTTACGAAGGAGGTGTATTGCAGTTTTTCTCCACCGCTGAGGGTTACGTAGAGCCGAAAGGGCTTGGTTGGGAGTATGTATTTCAGTATAAGGACCATTTAGGGAATATACGACTCTCCTACGCAGACAGCAACGGGGACGGGGTTATTGCCCCCTTTGGGGGAACACAAGGGGGTGAGATACGGGAGGAGAACAACTACTACCCTTTTGGGCTGAAACACAAAGGCTACAACAATACCCAAACCGGCAAAGACCACAAGTTTGAGTATAGTGGAAAGGAGTGGCAGGATGAGTTGGGGCTTAATGTTACAGCTATGGACTTTAGAATGTATGATAACTCAATAGGTAGATTTATAAATATTGACGCACTCACCGATATTATGCCGGGAATTACTCCATATCGTTTCGCTTATAACAATCCAATATTATGGAAAGACCCAAAAGGCCTTATGGAGGATCCTCCAATACAACCAATTCATCTGCAAGAGGTAACGGTTACTGCAAAAAGAAAACCAATAGTCCATTCGACTGAGTCAAGCCAAGATATTCCGGCTATTTGGACAACTTCCTTTCAAGGGACTTTATCCGATTGGAACAGAATGATGGGAACAAACTTTACAGACTCCCGTCAGGCAGAAAAATGGCGGGTTGAGACATTCATTACAAAGCCCCGTTTAGAAAAACAAAAGAAAGAAATGATTGCCGCCATGCATTCAGCAACTTCAAAAGCCGCAAAAATAATAATGGTAGCTGCCGGGACAGCTGTTGCTGCACCTTATGTTTTTTCATCTCCCGTTTTGTCAGCAGCATTTTGGAGGGGAGCAACCGATGCCGGTACTCAATTTATTTTCAATAAAGGCGAAGTAGATTTGTTTGATGCCTCCCTTTCTGCGATTATACCAGCCGGAGGTAGCAAGTTGTTGCAGGGCTTAAAGTTTGGAGGACAAACGACTATTGATTTTACAAACACAGAACAAGATTTTAATAATATATTTGACGGGTCTAAATCATTTAGTGATTTTGCTGTAGATTCTTTCACAGGAGCATATGGGTAAGTTTTTTTCTGCACCACGCCCGAATAGTTCTTTATCAAATGAAGGAATTGGAAATATGGCAACGGGTTTTGCTAACTTAATGAATGCAATGATCAAAGATGAGATTAATTAATAATAAAGTAAATGTAAGTAAAGACAAATTTTTAATATCTTTAGTTATAGTTATTTTTTTTGTTTCTCTTACTTTAGGGAAACACAATAATAAAAACTTAATCAAAAATGATTATTATACCATAGGTGTAATCCTCAGAAAAACACACAGTAAAGGGTCTGACATGGAATATGTTTATTTTATAAAAGGGGAGAAAATTAAACAAACTGGATACAGCAGAGACAAAAAGAAGAGAAAAATCGGTGGCCGTTTTTTTGTTATTTCAACAAAAACAATCCAAAAAGTAGTGAACTTTTTGTCAATCTTCCTGTTCCTGACAGCATCCAAAAAGCACCTTATGGAGGGTGGGATAAAATCCCGATACCCGAATACCAAAAATATGTTGATGATTTTTTTAAGAAAGCAACGGATAACTGGTTTATGAAATTTATACCCCCATGGTAGAAGCTAAACTTGAAATCACAAATTTTGATATCAAGTTAAAACAATGAAAACATTAAATTATCTTTGTTATGATAAAACATACGATGATGAATATAGAAACCACAAAATTGGAGTTAATGCATCTCTTACTGCAAACGCAAAAAGAAAGTTTACTAGCGAAGCTAAAAAAGGTTTTTGACGAAGAGCAGGTAGATTGGTGGAGTGAAATGTCAAAAGAAGAACAAGAAGAAATTAAAACAGGTTTAAAACAAGCAGACAAAGGCGAATATATTGCTAACGAAACTGTAATGAAACGTTTTGATAAATGGCATTAAAAATTGTTTGGACACCACAAGGCGAAAGAGGTTTAGATAAAGTCATTGAATATTTAGAAGAAGAATGGACGATTAATGAAATCCTAAATCTTGAACAGAACTTAAAAGACCTTTTAGGCCGGATAAGTAAATATCCAAAAATCTGTCCAGCAACAGGACAATATAAAAATGTTCACAAAGGATTAGTGGATAAGAACAACTACATTATCTACAGAATACAACCTAAAAAAGAACTTATTGAAATCATTAATTTTAGAGGCACAAAACAGAAGCCAATAGAATAAACCCGATGGCGCGGATATGTCATCAGTAGGATAGCGCTGAATTCGGGAACGAATAAAAAAATTGATTACTTTTATCAGAAGCATCGAGTTGTTTTGATGTTGGTTGCGGGCACGGATTGCAAATCCACGCTATCGGGGTTGAAAGGTTACGCTCCCTTATTTTAACCAGAGGTTCGACATTAACCTTACCCCAGCTGCCGCACGAATCCTTTCGTGTGGTTTAACTCACCCGCTACCGCACGAAATTGCAGATTCAGCGGAGCTAAATCAAAGATCAGGCAAAGTCAAACCGTTAGGCTCAGCGTAGCAAATACCTTCGTGATATTTATCTCTAATAGCGCGATCCCGATAGCCCCGTCGGGATGTTTTCCATGCAAAAAAGCCCCGCCGGATTGGGCAGTGCTTTTAGATTCAAATCTATTTTAATGATGCAATCAGGCCAACACAGCCTGCACTTTATCGGCTGCTTCCTGAAATTGGATGGCAGAATGTACGGCCAATCCGCTGTTGTCTATCAGTTCTTTGGCAATATCGGCATTGGTGCCTTGCAACCGGACAATAATCGGTATTTTGATGGCATCGCCCATGTTTTTATATGCATCCACGATGCCTTGTGCCACACGGTCGCAACGCACAATCCCGCCGAAAATATTGACCAAGATTGCTTTCACATTCGGGTCTTTCAAAATGAGACGGAAAGCCGCTTCCACCCTTTTGGCATCGGCCGTACCGCCAACATCTAAGAAATTGGCAGGCTCGCCGCCTGCTTGTTTAATCAAATCCATCGTCGCCATGGCCAATCCGGCTCCGTTTACCATACAACCGACATTTCCATCCAAATCGACATAATTCAAGCCAACCGCTTTGGCTTCTACTTCAATCGGGTTTTCTTCCAGCAAATCGCGCATGTCCACATAATCGCGGTGGCGGTACAGGGCGTTGTCGTCCAACACCACTTTGGCATCGACGGCGAGTATTTTGTCATCGGAGGTTTTCAAAACCGGGTTGATTTCAAATAAAGACGCATCGGCATTGACATAAGCTTTATAAAGCGAGGTGACAAATTTGATCATTTCTTTAAACGCATTCCCATCAAGCCCGAGGTTAAACGCCACGCGGCGTGCTTGAAAAGGAAGCAGGCCAACTGTCGGGTCGATTTCTTCGGTAAAAATCAGGTGTGGTGTTTTCTCAGCAACCGCCTCGATGTCCATTCCGCCTTCAGTTGAATACATGATCATGTTTCTTCCTTTGGCACGGTTGAGCAAAACAGACATATAAAATTCGCTGGTTTCAGATTCGCCCGGATAGTAAACATCTTCGGCTATCAACACTTTGTGGACTTTCTTTCCGTGGGGTGGCGTTTGCGGGGTTATCAGATTCATCCCGATGATTTGCTCGGCGATGGTTTCAACTTCTTTGAGGTTTTTTGCCAATTTTACACCCCCGCCTTTTCCGCGTCCGCCGGCATGTATTTGCGCTTTGATTACATACCAAGAAGTTCCCGTTTCGGCAGTCATCTGTTTGGCTGCATCTACTGCCTCTTGGGCATTGTTGGCTACGATTCCTCGCTGTACGCGAACTCCGAACCCGGCTAATATTTCTTTTCCTTGATACTCGTGTAAATTCATTTCTTGAAGGGTTAAATTGACATTCTTGAATACGATACAAAAGTAGCAAACCACAGCTTATAAAACCAATAAATTTGTTTTTTAAGAAATCCCTGCCATAAAAAAAACCCGTGAGCTACCATACTCACGGGCTACAAACAACATTACAACAAAAACCAACCTAATTATCGTTTGCTATTTTTTTAAATATTTTTCAAAGTTGCGCGTCTGAACTTGACCCCCTAAGTCATGCAAGAGATTGTATAACCCAAAAAAGGTGCGATTGATATATAAAAAATGCTTAGAACCTCGATTGCCATTCATTTTCTTCAATTGGTTATCTTTGGAATACTTTTCACCTAATTGGGCTATCTTAACAAAAAAATCGGGATCTGAAAAATCAAACGTTTCAGCGTTAAATGGTTGTGTAAACAAAGACAACATTTCGTGAAATAATTTGGAAAAGTAAACCACTTCCTCCGGTGTATCATCGGGTTTGAGAATTTCTAATTCTCTCAATTTCAAATCAAAAATAACCGGATTGTCGATAGATTCTTTTTTGGCCAATTCGAAATAAGGCACATAAAATTCTTCAGGAACTTCTTTGATGCAACCAAAATCGATGGCAATCAAGTTGTAATCGCAGTCTATCATAAAATTACCGGGATGCGGATCGGCATGTACTTTTCGCAAACCATGCATTTGAAACATGTAAAAATCCCAAAGTGTTTGGGTAAGGCGATCCGCTATTTCTTTCGAAAAACCTTTACCTACGTAAGGAGATATATGATTTCCTTCCATCCAATCCATCGAAATAATCCGATTGGAAGAAAACTCAGGATAGTATGTAGGGAATTTTAATCCGGGAATCATCGCACAAGCCTCACTCATCTCGATACTTTGACGGATTTCCAACAAATAATCGGTCTCTTCAGTCAATTTGTCTTCTACCTCTTTAAAATATTTTTCCGAATCTTTGGCTTGAATGTTAAACATCTTCACGGCAAAAGGTTTTACCAATGCTAAATCTGAGCTGATGCTTTGAGCTACTCCGGGATATTGGATTTTCACAGCAATTTTTTTCCCATCCAGAGTAGCTCGATGAACCTGGCCAATGCTGGCAGCGTGGACAGACTCAGCATCAAAAGTGTCAAAAATATCTTCGGGATACTTGCCGAAATAATTTTTAAAGGTTTTCCTCACCAAAGGCACCGAAAGTGGAGGTACAGAAAATTGCGCCAATGAAAATTTCTCAACATAGGCGCGGGGCATGATGTTTTTGTCCATGCTCAACATCTGCGCAACTTTGAGCGCGCTTCCCTTGAGGCTTTTCAGCCCATCATAGATATCTTCTGCATTATTTTCATTCAACTCATCTTTTGATACGGTTGAATCGACCATCTTTTTTCCGTAATATTTGAGATAATTCCCACCCACTTTCACACCGGTTGTAACCAACTTACCGGCTCTTCCAAGTTTACTGACAGGGATGTAATCGATGGTTTTCATTTTTTTCTTGTGTTAAACGGTTGCTTCTTTCCATAAAAATTTACCAAAATCCAACAAACCGTCCAAAGGCGTGCTGTCAAAAACATCGAACACTACGCGAACAGATTTTTCGATGACCAAATCTGTTTTTTCAAACGAAGGTGAGCCATCTTTCAACCAAAACCTGAGTATAAACAATGTCTGTAACCAAGCGGCTTCTGAAAATATTTTCTCGGAGCGTTGGGTGAGTTTGTTCTGTTTGGTACTGTTGTCTTCCAAGATTAATTCTTCGGCAAAATGAACTACTTTCTTGCGCAGCTCAGACAGTTGCGACAGGGTTTTCATGCCGGCTTGATGTTCTTCCAAGACAAACAAAACATAACTGCGATTGGCAGTCAACATTTCAAAAAAGGTGTAGTAGAACGTCAACAATTTATCTTTGGATGCGTAGCCTTCGAAATCCGGATTCTTCTGTATCACCGCAAAAGTATGCTCGAAAAAAGCAACCCAAATTTTCTTTTCCAGTGTCTTAAATGAACCGAAATGCGCATAAAAATCTGCTTCACTTAGTTTACATTCTTTACAAAATGAATATACTGAACGAGGTCTTTCCGCTTTGGAAAGTAACAGATTCATGTACTTTGAGATAATCGATTCGGAAGAAATAGTCTTAGTGGCAGTCATGGCAGTTATGTTTTATCGTGCAAAGATAAGGTTATTTTGTTTAACTTTATTAAATATAAGTTAAACGTTCTATGCTTTCTAAAATAAATTTTGCCAAAACTTGAGGTGTCAAAATGACACTTAAATCAATATGGTATCTTAATTGATTAAAGGGAATCGATTCAATTTAAAACTTAAAAAATTATGTCCACAGTTAACATCAACGTAGCGGTCGAGAATATTTTTCAGTAGAGTGCTTTATAAAAGATAAACCCCGAAATTTGTTTTAACAAAATCGGGGTTTTACCAACTTAACAGAATAAACAGTTGAGGTGTAAGACTATTTGCACAACGATTTACTTTTTCAAAGTTTTAGATCAATATTCATAGAGGATTTGTGAATCATTATTGGATATCTTTAACAATACTTGGTTGCTACCTTGGATTTGTATACTAGTCAAATCAAATGAAATTATTTTTTCAACGATTGCTTCACAAATTTCCTCTGAAGATAAAGATAACCTTAGCGTTCTTTGCGGAGGGGTTGTCTGTGTTACTTCACCTGAGTCAACCAGCTTGACTATCCAAGTGTCTCCGTTACAACCACTCGAATTAAAACTTATTTTCAAACAATCTTGATTAATTTCCATTTTGGTTATTCCCAATGACATACTTGGACCATTCTCAAAAAAAACCGCATCTATCAATACGTTTTCATCACAAGCCTTACTGCCACTATCATCGCCCGAACAAGCACTAAGCGAGTATAAACAACAAAAAGCAAAAACCATATTTTTTATAATTAAAATAATATTCTTCATGACTAATAATTTAATGTTAACTAACTATAATTTTTTTGGAAAAGGACATACCCGTAGATGAAAACTTGACAAAATGGATACCGCTTTTAAGTTGAGAAAGATTTAAAACATTTGTCCTTTTTATATTCTTTTTTTCAAAGACCTTTGCCCCTGAAAAATTGTAAATTTCTATATCTACTGATTCAAAAACTGCTTCATTTGAAAGCATTTTCAAAATAGTTTGAACTTCGTTATCACTAAGATTTTTATTTCCATAACGAAATGACAACCAATCATATAAGTTTAAAAAATCAATGTACAAGTTATTTTCATTTGTTATAAAATATTTTTTTAAAGGCAAATCACTACTTATCTCGTATTCCTGATTGGAAGAAAGCACTGTCTGGGTTGACGAGGCTGAAGACACTACACCATAATATCTACTTATGCTATTAGACCAACCGGACGGACTGCCACAACCAGCTGGTAGATTTCGGGCTCTTGTACTAAGTACCAATGGAGAATATGTGTTCTTTTGAACTGTAATATCACCAGTTGTTGTATTAAAATAATATATATCATTGGGATCTTGAGACATAATATTAAACCCCCATTCGATGTTTGTGCAGTTTTGGCTGCAAATAGAATGTCTGAAAGTATATGTCTGACCACAACAAACAAGATTGAAAGGATTGTCAGGAGCCAAAACAGTTTTTGGTATCGCAGGCGTAGTACTACTAAGTATATTGATTGTTTTCTCCGAAACCGCAGATGAACCTGCTGATGTAACAGTAGCTTTTATCAACTGGTTTGTGCCGGGCGTAAAAGCACCAAACGATATTGTAGGTGTTCCCTGACCAGAAATTATATACATTCTGTTGGTGGGATATTCCCAATTAATTACCGCACCTTGCGGAATATTCCCAGTTAAAGTGTATGTCTCTGGAGTTCCAATACAAATCTGTTCAGAACCTTCTATCACCAATTTATTAGCTTCTACAACCGCTGCAAATGCATCTACAAGGCCATAGCCGACTTGGCTGTTCCAAGTACCGTTTGGCCTGCCCGATACATTAGTATAACTAAATGAGCTAATTTTTTGGGATGTTTTCTCAATAATATCCCTAACCTCTTTACCTGTTAAATTGGGATTTACTGATAGAATTAAAGCAGCAATACCTGAGACATGAGGTGCTGCCATAGATGTTCCACTTAAAGATCCAATCGTGTTATTAGGAAGTGTTGAGTATATACCACTACCAGGTGCAACAATGTCTAGTTGTGTACCAAAACCAGAAAAGCTTGATTTTGAACCGTCCGACATTATAGAGCCAACAGTCAATATATCAGGGTGAAACGTGGCGGGATAGTCCATTGCGGGTGCTTTATTCCCCGCTGCAAACACTACAATGGTGCCAAGTCCGTTTCTACCGTTATTAATAGCATTTAAGATTGCATCCTCTAAAAGAGTACTATGGAGATCCCCAAAAAAGACTCCTCCTTGATCACCCCAAGAGTTATTTATGATATCAGCACCGTTCTGCCATGCCCAACTTATACCATTGGCTAATTCTTCTGAAATAGTTGGAGATATAGTTAATTCATTGCTTATACTCATTATTGAAGAATTCGGAGCAATACCAACTACCTGTAAATTATTATTTCTTTCAGCTGCTATTGTTCCTGCTATATGAGTCCCATGTACTAGATTGCTAACAAACACACTAGGGGACATCCCTGTTTTAGTATCATAACTTAAAATAGAAATATTATCATTTAAATCATTGTGCGTTTTATCAATGCCATTATCTAATACTGCAACTTTTACTCCTACCCCTGTAGAAAGCTCCCAAGCTTGGCAAATATTAATATCAATATTGGGATTAGAATTGTTGTTTAAACCCCAAAGGAGATTAAAATTAAGGTCATTTGCACATGAATTGTTAAAGTCAAACATAAAAGCAGGATCAACGTCTGCAAATATACCTGTTTCAAAAAACATGTTTGAGAGTTTAAGAGAAGATTCTGTAGCATTTTCAGGAACTAAAATTTTATACCATAATGGCATAAATTCATTCTGATTAAATACTTTGACATTGTATTTAATCGATGTATCCAACAATAATTGGTAATCTTCAATTTTTTTTAATTTCACAAAGAAAAAATTTGACGCATGGCTTATTGACAACCCATCTCCTCGCTTAAAAAACTTAGAAACATTTTTAATATTTGTTGTGTTTTTTAATTTGTCAATTTCAGACAAGAAATTCTGATTAATTGGAACTTCCTTAAATTTAAGTGTGACAAATTTATCTTTCTTAAGAGTAGTTTTTTCTTCTTCGATATTAAAATCCTCAAAATATTTATTATCAATTTCAGATTTTTGAAAATTTTCATTAACAATTACAAATATTTGACTTCTATCCAAAGTCAACAAAATCTTTTCACCCTGATAGTAATAATAATCACTCTGAGCGTTCACGAGTATAATTCCTGCAAAAAATAATACAATTGAAGTAAATAATTTATTTTTCATGATTTTTAAATTAAGATTAATAAAAATTTGGGGGTAGTTGATGTTGTTTCTTAATCGAAATCACGGAGGGCGCATCTATCTTAGTTGGTAAAATGCAAATTCTATTTGGTGTAAGACCCGCTTCATTTTTAATAAAATTTAACACCATTTAAATTTACCGATAAAGAATAAGGTAAGTTTGATTTTTATGTTAATTTTATGTTAACTTCTTGCGTTTATAAAACTCACTTTCAATTCTGTTAAGGATTCTGTGTAATTTAAAAATTGCAGCGTTTTTACATTCTTTCGCGCCAAAATGAAACCATGTCAAATTGTCACACCCGCCGAATTGGTATCTTAATTGATTAAAGGGAATCGATTCAATTTAAAACTTAAAAAATTATGTCCACAGGAAACATCAATGTAGCGGTCGAGAATATTTTCCCACTGATCAAAAAATTTCTTTATTCTGACCATGAAATTTTCTTAAGAGAATTAATTTCCAATGCCACCGATGCCACACTCAAAATCAAGCATCTGACACAAATCGGCGAAGCCAAAGTGGAATATGGCAGCCCAATAATCGAAGTGAAAATCAATAAAGAAGATAAAACGCTTCACATCATCGATCAAGGAATCGGGATGACACAGGAGGAAGTCGAAAAATACATCAACCAAATTGCTTTTTCGGGTGCGGAAGAATTTTTGTCCAAATACAAAGACAAAGCAAAAGATTCGGGTATCATCGGGCATTTCGGTTTGGGATTCTATTCCGCTTTTATGGTTGCCAGACAAGTAGAAATCGTCACCAAATCATTTACCGATGCACCTGCCGTCCGTTGGGTTTGTGACGGTAGCCCCGAGTACACCATCGAACCGGCTGAAAAGACCGAACGCGGAACGGAAATCATCCTGCATATAGCTGAAGATTCGGAAGAATTTTTGGAAGAAAGCCGCATTCGCGAACTCTTGTTGAAGTACAACAAATTCATGCCCATCCCGATTAAATTCGGCACAAAAACTGAAATGAAAAAAACCGGCGAAGGCGATGAGGCAAAAGAAGAAGAAATCAAGGTTGACAACATCATCAACAACCCGAACCCTGCATGGACCAAACAGCCTTCCGAATTAAAAGACGAAGACTACAAATCATTTTATCGCGAGCTATACCCGATGCAGTTTGAAGAGCCTTTGTTTAATATCCACCTCAATGTCGATTACCCGTTCAACCTCACTGGAATCCTTTATTTCCCGAAACTGAGCCAAGACCTCAACATTCAAAAAGACAGAATACAACTCTATCAAAATCAGGTTTTTGTGACGAGTAATGTGGAAGGCATCGTCCCAGAATTCCTGACCATGCTGCGCGGGGTCATCGACTCGCCTGACATCCCGCTCAACGTGTCGCGCTCGTATTTGCAGGCAGACGGCAACGTGAAAAAAATCTCAGGCTACATCACCCGCAAAGTGGCAGACAAACTCCAATCTCTCTTTAATGAGACCCGTGAAGACTTCGAACAAAAATGGAACGACATCAAGTTGGTCATCGAATACGGCATGCTCACCGACGACAAGTTCTATGAAAAAGCACAAAATTTCGCCCTCTACCCTACTGTTGATGGCAAATATTATACTTTAGAAGAACTCAAAGAAGCCACCAAAACGCTGCAAACAGACAAAGACGACAAACTCGTTTTGCTCTATGCTTCCAACGCCGAAACACAACACAGTTATGTCGAAGCAGCGCAAGAAAAAGGCTATACCGTTCTGCTGCTCGATTCTCCGCTCAATTCGCATTTTGTACAAAAAATAGAATCATCCAACGAAAAATTGACCTTCGCACGGGTAGATTCCGACCATTTGGACAACCTCATCAAAAAAGAGGAAAACACCTCCTCAAAACTGAGCCAAGAAGAACAAGAGGCACTCAAACCAATCATCGAATCGCAAGTGCCTAAAAACTATACTGTTCAACTCGAAAGCCTCGACAGCACAGCCGCGCCATTTATCATTACGCAGCCTGAATTTATGCGCCGGATGAAAGAGATGAGCGCCACCGGAGGCGGGATGTTCGGCATGAGCAACATGCCCGAAATGTACAATTTGGTGGTGAACACCAACCACGAGTTGGTCTCAAGCATAGCGGAGACCAAAACCAAAGCCAAACAAGAACGATTGGTCAGACAAGCAATTGATTTGGCAAGATTGTCTCAAAATTTGCTGAAAGGCGAAGAATTGACTAAGTTTATCCAACGAAGTTTTGAGTTGATTAAATAGGTCTTTAGCTTTACAGCAATTTTGTCCGTTGATTGTCAATACCTAAACTACGTAACCCCCGAAAGGGTTTGAAACCCTTTCGGGCTTGCTTTCGGGCTTGTTGAAAAACGATTAAACAAATCCAAATGAAAATATAAACAAAAACCGGAGACACCGGAGACA
>Ga0100399_1003067_pt1 | contig 11730 bp, 10 predicted proteins | sample CryGeymeta201523_FD_81545 | JGI IMG/M metagenome (GOLD analysis project Ga0100399, IMG submission 81545) | Groundwater microbial communities from Crystal Geyser aquifers in Utah, USA - Crystal Geyser metaG 2015-23 | ecosystem: Environmental > Aquatic > Deep subsurface > Groundwater | place: USA...
GGGATTAAGGGGAGGGGGCAACATAGCGATTCTTCACCCCTACCCTGCCCCTCCCCCATCAAGGGGGAGGGAATATTTATAGTAATTCATAGTAAAGGTATTAAAGGGACATTCCACTAGATTTTAAAAATTGATATAGACTGCAAATTTACTGAAAAAGAGGTGGATTGAGTTAGCAAAAAGAGGGATAGAGGAGACAAGAGTTATGTATGATGGAAAAGCTGAAGAAATAAAAGTGGATCAGTTGCCTATGGAAGGAGTTAAGGATGGTTCTATTATGTACCATGCAGAGAGATTGGCAAAATGGGTTGTTGGTTTAAAATATCAGGATATTCCGGTAGATGTGGTTGAAAAGGCTAAACTCTGCATCTACGATTGGGTATGTATAACCCTATATGGTGCAGATTCCCCCTGGAGTAAAGCCCTTCTGGAGATAGTGAGAGAGACTGGAGGAAGGGCGGAATCTACTATTCTGGCACACAAGGATCTGGTGCCATGTAGCAATGCGGCGATGTTGAATGCGATTATGGCATTGAGCTATGACTTGAGTGATACGTATCCCCGGGTTGAACTCCATCCCAGTTGCAGTGTAATAGCTTCCGCATTGGCCGTGGCTGAGCGGGAGAATACGACAGGGGAAGACCTTATAACCTCGGTTGTGGCAGGCTATGAGGTTATAACCAGGGTCGCCTCGTCGATGAATAGAAGACCCCAGAGTTTCACTGCTGCCAGGGGCTTTGAGGCGAACTCCATATTTCCTCCCTTTGGCGCTGTGGTGGCCTCCGGCAAGCTTTTCAGTCTGAATCAGGAGGAGATGACCAATGCCATTGGTCTGGCAGGTGGGTCTATGGGGGCAGCAACTATCGATTACCTTGTTGACGGAAACTGGACTTACAGGTGGAACTCAGCAAGGGCATCCCATAACGGGATATTAAATGCCCTTATGGCAAAAAAGGGGTTTGTTGGCCCTCATGCCATATTTGAAGGACGATGGGATAGTAAAGGACGGTTCGGGGTTATAAATGCCCTCGCAGGAGACATGACTTTCCAGGAAGACCTTGTAGACGGTCTTGGAGAAACATGGAATATCAAGGAAATGGCTTTTAAATATTACGGATGCTGTCATTATAACCAGGGATATGCAGATGGGATAATCAAACTTATAAAGGAACATGGATTCGAAGCAGAAGACATAGATGAGATAACGGCCTATGTCCCACATTTTGCCCTCTTTCTGGGTGTCCCCAGAGAAGTGAAGGTCAAACCAAAGAATCTGACCATATCCCAGTGGAGCCTGCCTTTCATCTTAGCCACGGTGATTGCTGACGGCCATCTTTTAAATCCTAAGGAGCAGCTATCTGAAAAAAGACTCACAGACACCAGGATGCTTGATCTGGCGGATAAGGTGAAGATAGAAAGAGATAGGGAATTGGACAAGGCATTTATGGAGGATGGTATATTTAAATCCCCCCTGAAGGTCCGTTTGAAAAACGGGAAAGAATATGAGATTGCTTCCACGTGTAAAGGATTCAGCCATAATCCTTTGACCGGGGAGGAGATGGATAACAAGTTTGATGTGCTCACTTCAGGTGTGTTCAACAAAGAAAAAAGGGAAAGGATAAAGAAAGAATTGAAAACCCTCGAGGGAATAAAGAGCGTTTCCGAATGGGTAAGGAGTTGGTGATTAGAATTTAGTATTACCGGAATGGGATGCCAAAATTCAAATATCTTTGGCTAGCCTTAGGGAAGAAAAGTCTGGTGTCTAATGTCTTGAGTCCGGTGTCTGAATTGTGGGGGGATTGTTTTCCTTTGACAAGCCAACGAATACATGCTACTTTAGAATAGAATAAAAAGCTATGTTAAAAGAGGAGGATGATATGGATAAAAAAGGAATCAGATTTTTAAATGTTTCAAATAATTTAATAACAGGTAAATTATCCCTTCTGATATCAGCAGTTATAATGATTGTCAGCCTGACCCTATTCCCAGGTTGCGGTACTATCCTTAAAGATGTGAGTTCGAAAGAAGAGGCTACCGATGTAAAGCTTTTAAGTCCCCAGCCTCTGCCAGTATATTATGATTTTGAGGATATATCTATTCCCCCAGAGCTTACGCTGGATAAAGAGAGGTCGTTTATTTACGAAACATCCAAATTCAAAACCGGGATACTTGTATTCAAGGGGCGTATCGACGTTTCTTCCCTGGTAGCCTTCTTCCAGGAGAATATGAAGAAAAACAACTGGGTCTTTATAAACAGCTTCAAGTATAAAGGCTATATCCTGAACTTTCAAAAAGAAGACAAGAGCTGTTTAATCACTTTATACGACAATATATTTTATACTATAGTTGAAGTTAGGGTCGGCCCCCTGCATGGAACAGTAGAAGAGCCTAAATAGTTCATCCTGAAAAATGAAAAATTTCCTTTGGAGCGAACATGAGCAGGATTTTTGGGGCACCCATCTTAAGGAAGCGGAAGATAAGCATTTTCAGGTGTTTGAGCCCGAAGGGCGAGTTTCTGAAAATGCCTGAAGCGAGTCATAGATGGGTCAAAAAACCTGCACTAGAGAGCGGAAAAGGGAATTTTTCAGTGTGAACTAAATAGTAAGCATTCCGGGGGGGGGCTCGAAGGAGAACTTCATGCTAAAAGACAGAAAGATTGTCCTGGGTGTTACAGGGGGCATAGCGGCATATAAGGCGGTTGAGCTGGTAAGAAGGCTTGTCAATCTTAATGCCGAGATCAATGTAATAATGACTAAAAATTCCCAGAAGTTTGTTACCCCTTTGACTTTTCAGACACTCTCCGGGAATAGGGTAATCACAGGATTATTTGACCTTCTCGAAGAATCTAAAATTGGACATATCGCTGTAGCCCAGTGGGCGGATATTTTTGTTATTGCTCCGGCAACTGCTAATATTATTGGAAAGATCTCAAATGGCATAGCAGATGACTTTCTGTCAACAACTGTAATGGCAACCAGGGCCCCTGTCCTAATAGCGCCTGCAATGAATACAAATATGTACGAGAATCATACAGTTCAACGTAATATCAACAACCTGAAGTCTCTTGGCTGCCACTTTGTTGAACCTGCTTCTGGAGCGCTTGCCTGTGGAACAGAGGGTTTGGGTAAGTTAGCCGATGTTGATGATATTATTGAAGAGATGGAGTCCGTCCTATCGAAAAAAGATCTTTTAGGACAAAGGATCCTGGTCACCGCTGGTCCAACCACAGAGTTTATTGATCCCATAAGGTTCATCACTAACCGCTCTACAGGAAAGATGGGATATGCAGTAGCCAGGGTTGCCAGGAGAAGAGGCGCTGAGGTTACTTTAATAAGCGGCCCCTCTACGTTGTCTGTTCCTCAAAACATAAAATTCTTCTCAGTTAAGACGGCTTTAGAGATGAGAGCCGCTGTCCTTGACAGTCTGGAGGATTCCACTATCGTGATTAAGACGGCTGCGGTAGGCGACTATAAGGTTAAGGATGTCTGCTCAGAAAAGATAAAACGGGAAAGGGCAAATCTTATATTGGAATTGGAAGAAACTCCTGACATACTATCAGAGATCGGCAAGAAAAAGGGGGATAGGATTCATGTGGGGTTTGCTGCCGAAACAGAAGACTTAATAAATAATGCAAGAAGCAAACTAAAAAACAAAAACCTCGACTTGATTGTAGCCAATGATGTATGTATGGAAGGAGCAGGCTTTGAGTCCGATACCAATATAGTTAAGATACTGGATAAAGAAGGTAGCATAGAGGAACTGCCGTTGATGAGCAAAGAAGAGGTGGCAGAAAAGATACTTGACAGGGTTGTGAAGATTAAGACTGGTAAATCAAAAAGGTCTGAATGAAGGCGTTAAAGGATGACTGGTCAAAAAAGTCTACTACAAGATTTTAGGGAAATAGTACTTGATCTTAGAGAATATCTGAGTTATCAAAAGGATATGGGCATAGAAGGTTTTCCAACCAATCCTGAAAAGAGAGACAGTGTAACTAAGCGTAGTATCTTAAGTATTGACAACTCAGGTGTTGGAGTTTATGAAGGCCTGTCCGGATACGGAGAGGCAAAGGCAGGCAGCCTGATAACATTGGAAGCCATCAGAAAAGAACTGGTAGATTGTAAGCGCTGCAAACTCCATTCAGGGAGAAGAAATATAGTCTTCGGAACAGGCAATGAGAATGCCAGATTGCTCTTTGTGGGAGAAGGGCCAGGAAGAGATGAAGATATAAAAGGAGAACCCTTTGTAGGTAAGGCCGGTCAGTTACTTACAAGGATTATAAATGCAATAAATTTGAACCGAGAAGAGGTTTATATAGCCAATATAATCAAGTGCCGTCCGCCTGGGAATCGAGACCCTGAACCTGATGAAATAAAGGCATGTGAACCATTTTTAACCAAACAGATCCAGGCAATAAAGCCTGAGATTATATGTGCCCTGGGTGCATTTGCTGCTCAAACCCTGCTTAAAACTGACGAAAAAATCTCTAAACTGAGGGGGAGATTCCATAGTTATCACAGTGTTAAACTCATTCCCACCTATCACCCTGCTTTCTTACTCCGAAACCCCAATTTCAAGCGGTTTGTCTGGGAAGATATGCAGATGATCCAGAAAGAGTATCTATCATTAACCTCTAATTAATCAGAGACATACAAATACCATGTTCAATAGAAAATTTTGTTATACTGTATTGTTGCTATTCTCCCTTCTTGTCTTTTTACTATCCTTAACCCCTTATACTTCAGCTAAAAACCCTCATGTGAATGTTGCCAAAATAGACAGTATAATAAATCCAGTAGTTGTGGAGTTCATCGCAGAAATTATAGAAAGGTCGTCAAAGGACGGGGCAGAATGTTTAATCATCCAGCTTGATACCCCGGGTGGTCTCGACCTCTCAATGCGTAAAATAGTAAAGGATATGTTGAACGCTGACATTCCCATTATTGTATATGTTTCTCCAGGTGGTGCAAGGGCAGCATCAGCAGGGGTAATGATCACAATGGCGAGCAATATCGCCGCCATGTCTCCAGGAACAAACATTGGAGCGGCCCACCCTGTCACTATGGGTGGCCAAAAGATAGATAAAGAAATGGAAAAAAAGGTGGTAAATGATGCTGTGGCATATATCAAAAGCATTGCAGAAAAAAGGGGTAGAAATGTCAAATGGGCAGAAGATGCAGTGAGGAAAAGTGTATCTATTACTGAAAAGGAGGCATTAAACTTAAATGTAATTGACCTGATAGCTCCGGATATTAAAACCCTTCTTTTGGAGATTAATGGGAAGCAGGTCAAGACTGAAAAGGGCACCTTCACGTTGAATACAAAAGACGCAAAGCCTGTCTTTATCAACATGGGTATCCGTCATAATATACTTAATGTACTGAGTAGTCCTAATATCGCCTATGTCTTGATGATGATAGGGGTTCTAGGGTTGTATTTTGAGCTGGCCCATCCCGGCGTTATCTTTCCCGGGGTAATTGGAGCTATTAGTTTAATTCTGGCATTCTTTGCCTTTCAGACCCTGCCTATAAACTATGCTGGCATTCTCTTAATAGTCCTGGCTATAATACTTTTTATTGCCGAGGTTAAAGTGGCGAGTTTCGGGCTCTTAACCATCGGGGGTATAGTCTCTATGCTTTTAGGTTCTCTAATGTTGTTTGAATCTCCTGTGCCGTATTTACGGGTGTCATGGTCTGTGCTTATTCCTGTGGTCCTGGGCACCTCAGCCCTGTTTATCCTATCTGCAACCCTGGCATTCAGGGCTTATCTCTCCAAGCCCACAACCGGGATGGAAGGGTTAGTAGGGGAAATTGGGGCTGCCAAAACAGAGATATTACAGGAAGGTAAGGTTTTTATACATGGAGAGTATTGGAATGCCTACAGTGAGGAAGTGATTCCAAAAGAAGAAAAGGTTAGAGTTTTAAAGGTGGATAATCTGCGACTTAAGGTGGGAAGATTAAAATAACAGGGTTTTCTATCACGCTAAAGCGTGGCTTAGTTTTTCAACACTTTAAAAAGGGGGTTTTATATGATTGGATGGGTTGTATTAGTTATGTTTCTGGTCATTATCCTGAGTAGTGCTATCAGGATACTAAACGAGTATGAACGAGGTGTTATCTTCCGCTTGGGCAGAATAATTGCCACAAAAGGTCCTGGACTGATCTTCTTGATCCCGGTTGTTGATAAGATGCAGAAGGTCAGTTTAAGACTCGTTACCATGGATGTCCCTACCCAGGATGTAATCACCAAAGACAACGTCTCGGTGAAGGTAAATGCTGTTGTCTATTTTCGGGTCGTGGACTCCAATAAGGCTATCGTCGAGGTAGAGAACTTCCTCTATGCGACCTCTCAGCTTGCCCAGACGACCCTGAGGAGTGTCTGCGGGGAGGTGGAACTGGATGAAATTCTATCGGAACGGGAAAAGATCAATCTGCGCCTGCAGGATATCCTGGATCGCAGTACCGATCCCTGGGGGATTAAGGTAACATTGGTTGAAATCAAGCATATTGACCTGCCTGAGGAGATGAAACGCGCCATAGCCAAACAGGCTGAAGCGGAGAGGGAAAGACGGGCAAAGGTCATCAATGCCGAGGGTGAGTTCCAGGCCGCTCAGAAACTGATTGAGGCGGCAGCCCTTATGGAAACACAACCCATGTCCCTGCAGCTTAGATACCTTCAGACCCTGAACCAGATTGCCGCAGAGAACAATTCAACAACCATTTTCCCTATCCCAATCGACCTGTTCAGGCCGTTTCTGAAGCTGATAGATAAGGAAAAGTAGACATTTGTTTCTTGGGAGCTGGGGACACAACACTAACTATCACCAGACAGGAGTCTGGTGTTTTGACGGCTTAATTAAATAAATTAGTTCACACTGAAAAATTCCCTTTTCCGCTCTCTGGTTCAGGTTTTTTGACCCATCTATGACTCGCTTCAGGCATTTTCAGAAACTCGCCCTTCAGGCTCAAACACCTGAAAATGCTTATCTTCCGCTTCGTCAAGATGGGTGCCCCAAAAATCCTGCTCATGTTCGCTCCAAAGGAAATTTTTCATTTTTCAGGATGAACTAATTAAGTATTGTGTCCCCAGATTACAAGCATCGCCGAACCTGTCAGTCCGCCTGACCGGTGTTCCGCTATGCTTCATACCGGTAGGTGACTTTATCGCCAGCCCCCCCCAAAGGTTAATAAAAAAATGGAGAAAAGACATCCTCTAGACAACTTGATTCAACATGCCATCAATCTTGGGGTCAGTGACGCTAAGATTGTATCGGTGGAAGAGATTTCGGTAGAGGACCATCTTGCAAAAATGTGTGAAGAACCACAATGTGATGGCTATGGACAGACAATAAACTGTCCGCCTCATGTTATGAAACCTGATAGGTTCAGAGAATATATTGGTCAGTATAAGCTTGCCCTGGTCTTTAAGCTCGATGTCCCCACAGAGATACTTCTTACCGATGAGCGTAATGATGTAACCAGAATTATTCATGAAACTGCTGCAAGTATTGAGCAGTTTGCAATAGATGACGGACATGCAAACTCAAAAGGACTTGCCGCAGGTTCTTACAAGCGAATTTTTTGTAGCGGATATGATGAGTGCAGGGTTTTAAATGAAGGCGGCGATTGCAGGTTTCCTAACCTGGCAAGGCCATCCCTATCGGGGTTAGGAATTAATTTTTTTAAGCTGAGCAAGGCGCTAGGTTGGCAGATAAACAAAATCACCAAAAACAGCAATCCGGATGATGTCCCCATGGGAATGATGGCAGGGATAGTTTTGATAGGGGAGGGTGATTTGCGGCAGTAGATGCCTGCCGATAGGCTTTGTCAGAAATGGAAAGAGGAAAATAGAATACTGGAAAGGTTTTTATGAAGGGAATCAAAAAGTATATAGTTGTTTTCTTTGTCTTGTTTGTGTTCTTGCTGACCGCCTCTCCCACATGGGCGCTGAGTCTTAAAGGTCGCGTTGAGGAGCATACCCTGAAAAACGGCATGAAGATTCTCATGCTTAAGCGGCATTATTCTCCCACGGTATCCTTCTTCATGAGCTTTAAGGTTGGTTCTGCAGAGGAGTATTCCGGGATTTCCGGGACAGCCCATCTGTTGGAACACATGCTGTTCAAAGGCACAAAGGTGTTGGGGACAAGGGACTACATAAAGGAAAAGAAGGTATTGGATGAAATCGACAGGGTAGCTGTAAGGCTTGATAACGAAATACTTAAAGGCAAGAAAGCAGACGAGGCTAAGATAAGCAGGTTAAAGGCTGAATTGGGAAGATTGCAGAAAAGGCATAAAAGATATGTGGTAAAGGATGAGATAGATTCAATATATTCAAAAAACGGGGGGGTTGGTTTAAATGCCTCAACAAGCTACGATGTTACAAGGTACATGGTTAGCCTTCCATCGAACAGGGTCGAGCTTTGGGCTAAAATAGAGTCGGACAGGATGTTGAACCCGGTACTTAGAGAATTCTATTCTGAGAGGGACGTGGTTATGGAAGAGAGGAGGCAGAGGATCGAGTCTGACCCTGATGGGAAACTCTATGAAAACTTTATGGCAGCAGCATTTATAGCCCATTCGTATCGAAGGCCGATAATTGGCTGGGTGTCAGATTTAATGTTTTTAAAAAAGAGAACCACCGAGAGGTTTTTTAAGACCTATTATGCCCCAAACAACACTGTAGTGGCAGTAGTGGGCGATATAGAGCCCTCAAAAACTTTGGAGATTATAAAAAAATACTTTGAACATATTCCTTCTCAACCTATTCCACCGTTTATTCCCACAAAGGAACCGGAACAGATGGGAGAGAGGAGGATAAAGGTGAGATTCGATGCAAATCCCAGCTTGATTATAGGTTACCATAAACCAACTGTGCCTGATTTTGACGATTACGTATTCGATGTCATAGACAGCATACTGTCCAGGGGTCGAACCTCCAGGTTTTATAAAAGGTTGATAGAGGAGGAAAAGATTGCTGTCAGTGCAGAGACGGCTAACGGGCTTCCAGGCGCAAGATACCCCAATCTTTTTGCTGTATTTGCTACTCCAAGACACCCACATACCACTGCTGAGTTGGAACATGCCATCTATAGGGAAATAGAGAGGTTGAAAATAGAACCGGTAACGGAAAGGGAACTTAGCAAGATAAAAAACCAGTTACAGACTGATTTTATAAGAGCGCTTAACTCTAATTCTGGGCTAGCCGGTAAGCTCTCCTATTATCAGACAGTTGTTGGAGATTGGAGATACATAGAGGATCAATTGGATGTAATAGAACGGATAACCGCTCAAGATATAATGAAGGCTGCCGGGAAGTATCTTATCGAGGATAACAGAACCGTGGCGGAGCTGGTAAAAAAGGGCAAGGAATAGGGAAATAGAATGAAGAGAAGAAAGGCATCACTTATCTCGTTATCTTTGGTAGTCATAGCAGTAACAGCCTGCCTGTGCGTCGTAGTCGCAAGCAGAAAGGCATCTTTTGCTCAGGATGCTAATCCACCAAAGCATCCAGGGGATATGGTATTTAAACCCATGGCTTTTTCTCCTCCTAAAGGGGAGAAGATAGTCCTAAATAACGGTATGATACTGTATATCCTGGAGGACCATGAGCTTCCTGTATTGAATCTGTCTGGGGTTATCAGGACAGGCTCGGTTTATGAACCTGCGGATAAGGCAGGTTTGGCTGAGTTAACCGGTACGGTTATGAGGACAGGGGGTACCCGTTCTATGAGCCCAGACGAGATAAACGACCAACTGGAGTATATTGCAGGCTCTGTAGAGACAGGTATTGGAAGCGAGTCCGGGTCTGCCTCCCTTTCTGTGATGAAAAAGGATACAGACATTGGTCTCAAGATATTTGCTGACATTATGATGGACCCAGGATTTGATCAGGGAAAGCTAGACCTGGCTAAAAAACAGGAGATTGAAGCTATAAGACGCAGGAACGACAATCCGGACAGCATAGCCTTCAGAGAATTCAAAAGAATTTTATACAAGGATAATCCCAGAGGCAGGATATCCACGGTTGAATCAATTAACGCGATTACCAGAACAGATTTAGTCGAGTTTCACAACAGGTTCTTCCGCCCGGAAAATGTAATGCTTGCTATCTCCGGAGACTTTCAGAAGGATGAGATAGTGAAAAAGGTCGAGAATGCTTTCCATGGCTGGGAAAAAACCGGGATAAAGATACCCAGAGAGACTTCCCCTTTATATTCCTTTGAAAAATCCATAAATTATGCCTTTAAGGATGTGCCTCAGTCCACAATTATACTTGGGCATCTGGCAGTGAAAAAAACCCATCCTGACTATTTTCCATTTAAGGTATTGAACTTTATCTTAGGAGAATCTGGTTTCAATTCCAGGTTGACTTCAGAGATCAGGTCTAATAGAGGTCTTGCGTACAGTGTGGGGAGTATTTACAGGGGTGATGTGGAATATGGGGTATTTGCTGTCATATGCCAGACCAAATCCGCTACTACCTCCAAGGCAATATCCCTGATCTATAACATAATAAAAGATATAAAGAAAAACGGTGTCACAGAAAAAGAGCTTCGATGGGCAAAAGAGTCTATCGTTAATAAATTCATCTTTTCTTTTACTTCTTCTGCCAGTGTAGTTAACCAGCAGATGATCATAGACTATGACAACCTACCGGAGGATTTTTTAGAGAGGTATCAGGAAAACGTATCCAGGGTTACCCTTGAGGATATTAAAAGGGTGGCAAAAAAGCATCTTTACCCGGATAGATCCATTCTTGTTGTGGTGGGTAAAAGTAAGGATTTTGATAAACCACTGTCTGAGTTTGGTGAGGTTCATGAGATAGAGTTGAAGGGTGAGTAGAGATACATGGATAGTCGAGAGACAGACTGTGTTGAAGTCAGAAACCGAGTATGAGGACATTATCAGTAAGCATACAGGAAAGGAGCATCATAGTAAGCTCGACATATTAACCGATCAATTGAATGGCTTAAAAGATGTAGGATTCAAAGATGTAGATTGTTTCTATAAATACGGAATATTTGCAATGTATGGCGGCAGGAAGTAACATAAAAAGGAGGTAGTATAATGGATGAAAGAGATGTTTACATGGCTAAGGAGGCAGTGCAGTCTGCAATGAAGAAAGGCCCTATGAGGGTGGCAGTGATTATTGGAGCGATTCTATTGTTTTTATTGATTTTAAGGCCATGGGTCCAGATTGGGGCAGGTGAAAGAGGGATTGTCCTTAATTTCGGTGCTGTTCAAAAGGCCGTACTTAAAGAAGGGCTGCATTTCAGGGTGCCTATAATGCAGGAGATTGTCCCGATGGACGTCAAGGTTCAGAAATCCTTGACAAATGCCGCTGCTTCATCGTCTGACCTTCAGGAAGTGAGTTCAGAGGTTGCGCTTAACTATCATATAGTTCCAGACAAGGCAAATATTGTCTATCAGTCCATCGGCATACAATTTAAAGAGCGAATCATAGACCCTGCAGTGCAGGAGGTGGTAAAGGCTGTGACTGCCAAGTATACAGCAGAAGAGCTTATAACAAAGAGGCCGGCGGTAAGCGAGGCAATGAGAGCAAACCTTGCCGAAAGACTTTTGGCGCACAACATAGCAGTTGATGCATTTTCTATCGTAGGCTTCAGCTTCTCCAAGATATTTATGGAGGCCATTGAGTCAAAGCAGACAGCAGAACAGCTTGCGCTGAAGGCAAAAAGGGACCTGGACAGGATAAAGATAGAGGCAGAGCAGA
>Ga0100399_1003090_pt1 | contig 11678 bp, 14 predicted proteins | sample CryGeymeta201523_FD_81545 | JGI IMG/M metagenome (GOLD analysis project Ga0100399, IMG submission 81545) | Groundwater microbial communities from Crystal Geyser aquifers in Utah, USA - Crystal Geyser metaG 2015-23 | ecosystem: Environmental > Aquatic > Deep subsurface > Groundwater | place: USA...
AATTTCGACCGAAAACTTTTCAGCAAACGAAACAACCTGGTCTTTTAAAGCCGGTGAGTAATCGCCAATCAAAGCAATGCCTTTTAATAAATTAACCAATTGTTCCGAAAGGTTTTTATAATTTGTTGTAGGCTTTTCATCAACACGGTCGGTAAAAAATGAATCAATTTTTACATTGAGTTCGCCGGTAGCTGGCTGAGAATGAAAAATATGTTCCAGATTTTGCTCAATCCACTCCAGTAGTTCGGGAATAGCAGAAACCACTACAAAGGTTCTTCCCGGTTTTTTTTGCAAATAATCGATTAAGCTGCAAACAGAATCAATATAACCTATGTAACTGCCGCCAAACCGAATAATCCGTTCAGACATAATAAAAAAATTATTTTATGAAAATTTGAAATGTAAAACGCTCAGAATTAATTGTGCCTTCAATCCGTTTTTTAACAGAAAGAAGGCTTGCGCATACACATAGAAACCGACGGTAACATGAATGAACAGCCGTTGCATTTTGCAACCGAAGGAAAACTGCTATTTAAAATGTTCAAATTCATTTTGTACCGATTTTGTATGCCGCAAATATAAATTGATTTTTTAAAACTCCAAAGTTATTTGGAATGAATTTAAATAAAGTTAATATTGGGTGGCTTTTTTGTTTACATTTTGTAAGGGCTGATATAAGTCCCCTTATTCCTTTTGAAATCCTTGTCGTTATTGGAAATTGAAAACCACTTTTGTGTCAATTAAAAACCGTTCCATTCGCAACGCATCTGGTTGATGTGGTCGTTTAATTGTTGCCCTTCTTCTTTGCTGATAAAGCCTTTATATTTATCGGACAATCTGGTTTTGACAGGTAGAATATTTTCCTTTAAAACCTTTATCAGGTGAAGTTCCTCCAACTTACGAATAAGCCCTGCTGCCTTTTGGTTAGTCAGTTGAATTAACATGGTATTTTCCATTTTCTAATTATTTAATCATGAAACTGCTGAAAAATTATAACAAAAAAACAAGCTTTTGTAGATTGATTTGTCAGTTTAAAAAATAACCAGATTCCGTGACCGATAAATCAGTTTACTTTCTACCATCTATCACAATTGTTTTAGCTGCCTTATCATGCCACATTCTTTTTTCCTCATCCAAAAAAATTGAGAATGGTTCAAATGGAATTAGGCGTGTTATATTTCTTATGAGTGATTGAAGTATTCGCTTCTTCCATGAAATTGAACTAAATCCGCTGATTTTCAACTTAAATAAAATTTTACCAATCGTCCTATAAAAAATAATTTCAGAAATAAAAAAATAGAAAAAAAACAAGACAATGTGGTAAACTAATAGTTCATTCGTATTCGGATTGACAATTTCATCAAGTGAAATGCCTGTAATTCTTTCTTTTAGAACATACACAAAAGTAGCAACAAAAAAAAGTATTCCATTATCAATGTAAAATGCTACAAATCTTCGTAATAAGTAAACCATTTCAATAACTTTAATATTTTAACTCACCGTTGTTGTAAATTTTCAATTTGGCTTTGCCTTCCAAAACAACTGATTTTTGCTTTTGCAAACGGTCATTCCTTGTTTTTAATTATACCAGGTTTGCTCTTTTGAGCATCTCGAAAATTTTCTCTTTGGAAATGTTTTCAAGCTGACTTTTATCATAGATGAATACCAGATAAACCTCATTATCTTCTGTTAACAGGTATGTTATAACTCTTGCTCCGCCTGATTTGCCTTTACCTTTGGAAGAAATAGCCAATCGAATTTTATAAACGCTATGTCCAAGATTTATTCCGATATCAGGTTTTTCGGTGAGCCTATCAATAAGTTCCTGCAAATCGGCTTTCATAGATGGGTATTTTTTATAAAGCTTACTGAATTACTTTTTAAATTCAGGGGTAGGATATACACTATAATTCATTCAGAAAGTCTTTAGCCGATTTTTTTTCTAATTTACCCTCCTTCATCATTTTTACCTGGTTAAGGCTGTTTTGCAGTTCGCTTATCGATTTTTCATCAACTTCCGGTACTTCCACATAATCCAGTGTTTTAATAAACTCCAGAAATGTATAGAATTTACTATCACTTACATACAAGGTCAATTGTTTCATTTTTATCCTCTTTTATTGTTTTTTCAATTTGAAAATTATTTCTCTATTCGATCCAAAGGTATTCCATTTCAATTAAAATAAAAAGGTTCCTCCATTGAATGGAGTGAATACCTAAACTAACAAATTTTAGATAGTTAAACTACAAATCGTATTTGTCAATCAACCAAATAAACGAAGCAATTGCAGCGCTGCCCATTTGAAATTCGCGAAAATGAACCTGTTCGAACGTATCATTTCCTGAATGATGAACATCGAAATAACGCTGCATTTCGGGAACAAATGACGAAAGTGGCGTGCCTGACTGACCCAGCGGGCTAATATCAACTCCTCCTCCACCTTTTACAAAATCAGTAATTCCGTAAGGTTCGAAGTATTTTTTAAGGTCAAGAATTCTCGCCAGTCTTTCGTCAGGTACAGAAGCTCCGAAACCTTTTGGCATAAAAGCGCCACGGTCGGCTTCAAGGGCAAAATAATGTTTTTCGTTTTTTAGTTCAGCCTGTTTCGCATATTCCTTTCCACCGCGCTGTGCAACTTCCTCATCCATAAACATTACCGCCCGAATCGTTCTTTTTGGTTTGATTCCCAGTTTTTGAAAGATTCGTAAAACCTCGACACTTTGCATGCAACCTGCCCCATCGTCATGCGCACCTTCGCCGGTTTCCCAGGCATCCAGGTGGCCGCCAACTGTAATTATCTCCTCCGGAAATTCTGAACCTTTTATTTCGCCAATCACATTGTGAGAGGTTACTTCGGATTTGGTTTCGCAGGTGGTTCTGAAATAAAACTTTAGTTCCGAATCGTTTTGCAGCGAAGCACTCAGCAAATCTGCTCCGTTGGTGCTGATTGCCACTGCCGGGATTTTTGGAATTGAATCGACATATCTCATTACCCCTGTGTGCGGATAATCGTCATGGGCAGTTGTCAACGACCGCACCACAACCCCAACTGCCCCGTGTTTTGCAGCTTCGCTGGCGCCCTGTGTTCGCTGGTTTGCAGCGCCGCCATAAGCAGCAAAAGTATTGATCAGGGTCGGATCCATCGGGCGGTTGAAAAACACGATTTTCCCTTCGATGTTTTTTCTTCCCAGTTTTTCAAGCTCCTCAAAATTCTGCACTTCAACCACTTTTGCTGTCAATCCTTCTATTCCTGTTCCAACCGACATTCCCAGCGCGGTAACCGAAACCTCTTTTGTTCCATTTTTTCCCGACTGAATACTGGCCACTTCCTTTTCTCCGCGAACCCAACATGGAACCTGAACCGGTTGTTTTTCAACGCGATCGAGATTCATATCTTTCATCAGTTGAAATGTAAATTCCACCGCCCCGGCAGCCTTCTCAGAACCTGTAACTCTTCCCTTATAATTTTTACACAGGTTTTCCAGATTTTTGTATGCTGTTTTGTCGGTCAACGCTTCATCAAAGAAAGCTTTTATTGTTTTTTCGGTGTCCTGTGCTTTTGAAGCTAGTGAAATATAAAACAACAAAATAAAGAATGATACAATGTTTCTCATAATCTGAATTTAAGTTGCCGAAATTACAAACTTCTGAATCTTTTACAAACAGAGAGGATTTAAAGCAGAGTTGATTTAATTTTCGACCGGATGCGAACAATTTTTGATTTTAAAAGTTAACTTAGACAGTCAATTGACAGAAAAAAGCTGAACCATTTTAGTTTTATTTAAACTCAATTAACTTTGCACATCGAAAATTTTCATAAATATAAAATATGAGTAATAATCTGCTGAAAGGTAAAAGAGGCATCATTTTCGGGGCTTTAAACCCTGATTCGATTGCCTGGAAAGTTGCCGAAAGGGCTTTCGAAGAAGGCGCTGTAATTACGCTTACAAACACACCGGTTGCCCTGAGAATGGGCGAAACAAACGAACTTGCAAAAAAGCTGAACACTATAGTCATTGGCGCCGATGCCACAAATGTTGATGATTTGAATAACCTTTTTATCAAATCAATGGAATATATGGGAGGTAAAATCGATTTTGTCCTTCACTCCATCGGAATGTCGCCCAACGTAAGAAAAGAGCGTCACTACAGCGATTTGGACTATAATTATTTAGATAAAACGCTCGACGTTTCAGCAGTGTCGTTTCATAAAGTTTTGCAAACAGCGCGGAAACTGGATGCCATAAATGAGTGGGGTTCGGTAGTAGCCTTGTCGTATGTTGCGGCACAAAGGACTTTTTTCGGGTACAACGACATGGCCGACGCAAAAGCGCTTTTGGAGTCGATTGCACGAAGTTTTGGATATATTTACGGACGCGAGCGGAGAGTGCGTATCAATACCATTTCGCAGTCGCCAACCGTTACCACTGCCGGCAGCGGCGTAAAAGGTTTCGACCGACTTTTAGACTTTGCTGAAAGAATGTCGCCACTTGGCAATGCAACTGCCGAAGAATGTGCTGATTACTGCATTACTCTTTTCTCTGATCTGACAAAAAAAGTAACCATGCAAAACCTTTTCCACGACGGAGGTTTCTCAAACATGGGAATGAGTTTGAGCGCACTTCAGCAATACGAAAAAGGACTTCACCACGATTGCAATTGCGGCGATAACGAAGACGGGCATAAATACGATTAATAAGAAATCCCTCCCAGCTTTATACCCTGAGGTGCGCCAGTCTCGAAGAACTGATGTTGGATTACGGGGATTTTCTTCGTAAACAAAAATTGCCGCTCAGGGAAAAAGATCACAGGCTGGTGGCACGCCTCCGCCAACTGAACCGCAGTGTACCAAACCCCACATACGAAACTTTTAAAAAAGCCATTGAGCACGAAAGCCCCGAAATATGTGCAAACACCATGATAAGCTTAATTAAAATCACCACTTGGCTGCTGAATCAGCAAATAAAATCGCTTGAAAAAGCATTTATCAACGAAGGTGGTTTGCGTGAACGAATGACAAGAGCAAGAATAAACAATAGAAACAAAAAACCATAACAACCGACCGGGACACTTACTACTCCGGCAACATTATCACTGAAAAAGCACTTTGGAAATAAATTTTATCCCGGCTTGTGGGACACTGGTGACTTCGTCAACATTATCGCTGAAGTCCCCCAAGTCCCCCATGTCCCAAAAGAAAAGAGTTCAGGACATTTGCAACAAACGACAGGTTTTTGTACACAAACTTAGTTTATTGCACTAAACCACGGGGGCATCTGAAAGTGAACCGGTTTTTCAGTTGATTTCACTTTTAAAAACCTTATTTTATTCCATAAAACCTTAGTAAACAGCATTCAACACAAAACCCAACCTTATTTTACCTTATTAGAGAATCGTGCTGTATTAGAAACGAAAAAACCTGAACCACAACATTTGCAGAGATTTTTCTTGAACCAACATCTGCACCTTTTCGTCCGCAAACAGGTCAACGTTTTGCTGTACTTTTCAGCGCGGACGATTTTTCCTCTTTTACCTCAGCTACTAAGGTCGGAAACCGGAAATAAGGTTTATTGAATTTTGAGTAACTGTTCTTTAAAATATTTGATATTTGCCCGGATAATTTTTACATTTATACCACTAAAAAAATCGACCTTGAAAACCGTACCAAAAATCATTTTTCCAGCATCATTTCCGGAAAACCTCATGGATTTGTTGCCGGTTTGGTATTTACAGAAATTCTGGAGTACAGAAAAAAAATGAAAAAAAGTATAATAAGTTCGGGGTATTAACTATCTGCAAGCGGACGACAGCGTGTCGAGAGTAGAAAAGAGAATGTTAAAAAAACAATAGAAGTAATGACCAAAATTTTAATATTTATTTTAATCACGTTTAATTTTCTGGCTTGTGCACAAGAAACGATTCGTTTGGAAAAACCAAAAGTCGACGAGAGAATTGAGTTGTTAAGTATTGTTTTTCGTTTGGCGGAAAAGCAGGAGTATTCAAACAAAGATTTCAAACTTTATGTTGACAGAATTGAACAATATTTTGAAAAAAACAAAAATCATGAATTGATACAATTCACAAAATCAATCATAAACGAGAATGGAATTGCTTTTGATGGACCAATGTGGCTGGCTATTAACTTGGATGATAATCTGAACCTGTTGAAAGATGTCAAAGATGTTTGGCAACTTGACCCTCGGTGGACTAAAGAGAGTGTGGAAAAATTTGTCCCATTACTACAGAAATTTTATAAAGACACCTATTTTGATAAATTTTTCAAAAACAATGCCGATATATATGATGAGGCCGTCAAACGCTTTAATCCAATTTATGAGCAGGTGGACTTGAATTGGTGCTTTTCATTTTTTGGGAAAGAACCGACAGAAATATTTTTGATAAAGATTGGATTTGGTATCAATTTTTACGGGGTAAATTTAGATTATACCAATGGAAACAGAAAAGTGTACGCCATTATGGGGTTAGTAGGAAAGTTTGATAATGCGGGCTTTCCTGAATATTCGATAATGTACGATTTGCCATTAGTTATTCATGAGTTTAATCATCCGTTTATAGATAAACTGACTGAAAAGAACAAAGAACTATTCAGAGAGAGTGGAGAGAAGATTTCTTCAGGTGCAATAACTGAAGCGTATTCTTCATGGGAGGTAGTGTTAGATGAGACTTTAGTTCATGCGTCGATGATTAAGTATATGAAAGACCATGATTTCGACCAGTCTGAAATAGAAATGTGGATAAATTTGATAAAAAGAACCTATGGATTTTTTTGGATAGAAGAACTTGTTGAAGAATTGGAAAATTATGATAAGCAACGTGACAAATACCCAACATTAGAAAGTTATATGCCGAAACTTGCCGAAGCATATAAAAATTGGGCGGAAAATATGCAATAAAATTAATGACAGAATGCCAGCAGATAACAAGCGGTTTGGCATCAGGTGGGTTGACGTGGTTATTTGAAAAGTAAGTGCAATATTGTAATTTTATAGCGGTTTGACAGCGAAGTGCAATTAAGCCCGCCCGCCGCCAAGCCGCCGCCCGTTACTAACCATTTTAAGACAAACTTTACTTTATGGACAAAATAAAAATATCAACAGCACAGTTTGAAAACAAAAGCGGGGACAAAAACTATAACCTCTCTGTGATTGAACGCCTTGCTGGTAAGGCTTCACAGGAAGGTTCAAATGTTATTGCATTCCATGAATGTTCAATTACAGGTTACACTTATGCAAGAAACCTTTCAAAGGAACAAATGCTTGACCTGGCAGAGTTTATCCCGAATGGAGCGAGTATTTTGAAACTTACCGAAATAGCAAAACAAAATGATATCGTTATTTTGGCAGGACTATTTGAAAAAGATGAAAATGACAGTTTATTCAAAGCATACATTTGCGTTGGCAAAAACGGACTAATTGCAAAATTCAGAAAGCTGCATCCATTCATCAATCCATATTTGACAGCGGGAGATAGTTATTGTGTTTTTGAAATACATGGTTGGAAATGTGGAATTTTAATTTGTTACGACAATAACATTATTGAAAATGTAAGGGCAACAAGACTTTTGGGAGCTGACATTATTTTTATGCCCCACGTAACCATGTGTACCCCATCTACCCGGCCAGGCGCTGGTTTTGTTGACCCAAAACTCTGGGAAAACCGCGAGAACGACCCAACTTCGTTACGTTTGGAATTTGACGGGATGAAAGGCAGGGCATGGCTAATGAAATGGTTGCCGGCAAGGGCTTATGATAATGGGATTTATGCAATTTTCTCGAACCCGGTTGGTATGGATGACGACCAGTTGAAAAACGGCTGCTCCATGATTGTTGACCCTTTTGGGGATGTTATTGCTGAATGTCGTTCATTTGATGATAGTTTTACAACCGCAACCATTACTCCTGAAAAACTTAATCAGGCCGGTGGATATCGGTATATACAAGCAAGGCGGCCCGAACTGTACAAAGACATTATCGGACAACCTCATCAACCGGAGCAAAAAGTAATTTGGCTTAACGCAGACAAACCCTGAAAACTGCTTCCAACCGGACAGTCATTCATTCCCGCATTTTAGCATTATAGCATTCACACATTCTCACATTCAGTCATTCTCTTTCTCCATTCATCTATGAATTTCACCTGTTCACCTTAAAAATTTGGTGTATATCAATAATATTCAGGAAATTTATACAGTCAGAAAACAAAAACAGAAAACAAAAACAATTACAATGAAGTCAACAACAATTTTAACCATGATGGTATTAACAGTCATTGCCATAATGACTGCCGGCGCCTCAAAAGCCATGAGCACAATTACAGTCTCGGACCAGGGCCGCATTTGTGGCCGCATCAGCGAATTTATTACAGGGCAGTTACTGGCCCTCGCTTCGGTTGAACTCTTTTCTTCCATCGACTCAACACTGGTGGTGGGCACTCTGACCAACAACAAGGGTGAGTTCAATTTTTCCATGTTAAAACCCGGGGACTACTTCCTGGTGATCAGCATCGAAGGTTTTGCCTCAAAACAGGTTCAGCCGGTCACTGTCCGTAAAGACGAAGTAAAAGTGCAACTTGGTGAAATTCAGCTTACCAGAACTCCGCGAAAACCGGCTAAAAACCAGTCGGTCAAACAGGTTACATATGCCAGGTCAACCTGGTAAACCTTTTTAACAACTGTTAATTTTATTTCAACAAAAACCTGAAAAAATGAAACAATTTTTTATTTCCGCATCGGGTCTTGATGCCCGCGGCGTGGGGCCACGCATCATGCTTGCCACCACGCCGGTTTTGGCTGCTGCCATTTTTTTCGAAATCAAATCAGCGCCGTTTACAGAAATTGTACCCGGTGAAAGCGTTGAGGCCACCGTTATTGGCTGGATATGGCTGATTGCAGGTATTGCTGCCTTCGTTGCCACAATGTCCCAGTTTATTTCCAACTTTCCGAAAGGAGAACTGATTACTACCGGAATGTATGCCTGTTCGCGAAATCCGATTTATTCGTGTTGGATAATTTTTATCCTGCCTGGCACCGGAATGATTTTCAACAACTGGATTTTTTTCGCCGCGGCACTGGTAATGGGTATTACAACCACTTTTTTAGTGAGGGAAGAAGAAGTACAATTGCTAAAATTCTTTGGCCAAAAGTACTATGAATACAAAAGCAGGGTTGGGCTGTTTTTTAGTTTTCCACTTATAACAAAACAGGAAAGTACCCTCTAAAAAATGATAGGAAAACAATGAGTGATATTTTAAACAGAATCCGTCAAACACTTATCGAAAGCAGCAACGAAAAAACCCGCAAACAAAGTGAATATTTTTTTAAAGAAAAGGTTACTTTGGGGTAAGATCTGCCACAATTCAGAAAATCAGCAAAGAGTTTTTTGCAGAAATTAAAGACAAACCCAAAGCAGAGATTTTTGCTGCGTGCGAAAAACTTTGGCAGTCGGGATACATGGAAGAGTCGTTTGTAGCCTGCGACTGGTCGGAAAGATTGACTAAGAAATTTGAACCCTCCGATTTTGAAATTCTTGAACGCTGGATAAAAAACTACGTGAACAACTGGGCTTCATGCGATTCGCTTTGTAACCACACTGTCGGCGATTTTGTAATGAGTAAAAAAGCAGTGATGCCGCGAACTGCGCTTCGTTACGCCATCGAAAAAATGCCGGACGAATTGAAAAAGCAGGCAATGATAAAGTAAAAAGGGTATCGCACGGGTGTCGCGGATTGTATCCGCGATTTTAAAAATCTCCGCACCCATGATTCAACTGAAAAATAGAAAAATGAATATTCAAACATTAAAAAACAACCTGCTCGAAGTTTATACTACAGCAAACCTGAATATCATTTCGGTGGTTCTGTTGAATCTGTATAAAAACCAACAATTCAGCACACGAAAGCCTTGAGGATATTGACTATTCGCCAGTTTATGCCTGGGATTTCGATAACAATGGTTATACGGTTAAATCAGATTCGGGACAAAAACAAAAAACAGGAAATCTGAATAACAGAAAAAATAAGCCGGTAACCTTTTATGAAGCCGTAAAAATCCGCCAGTACGGAAATACAAATATCAGCTTCCCGGCCTACTATCTCGAAGATATCGATGAGTTTGAATTTGCTGAATCAGACATTGATGACCTCGACGGAATTCAGTATTGTATTCATGCCGTAAATGTTGATTTGTCGGACAATTTTATCGACGACCTGCGTCTGCTCGAAAACCTTGGGATGATTGAAACACTCAATCTTTCCGACAACCGGATTACCGATATCGACTCGCTGGAATACCTCACCAACTTGCGGGAATTAAACCTTGCCAACAACCACATTCAAGATATTTCGCCGTTGTTTTCACTCGAAAACCTTGAATTTGTTGATTTAACCGGAAATCCGGTACAACCCAGAAAACTCAGGAATCAGGGAATTACAGATTCTGATTTAGAATCAACAATGGTTTTAATTGCATTTAAAAAAGATATGTCATTTATCCCTGAAATTCTGTGAATCAGAATATTCTTTAATTCAACAGTTGTCATAAACATTCATTTTATTAAAATACTTTTTAAAAACAACAATTAACCCTAAACATAAACCAACACATAAAAACGATTCAATTAAAGATTTGCCCCAAAGATTTGGTAATAGGTTGTATATGTATCCTTTTAGACACAAATATTGCTAAAGCAAATCCTAAATAAATAAGACCAGTAGATGTTTTAATGTTTTCTAACCATTTCTTTTTATTAAAAATAATTCCTAACAGAAATAAACTAAAATATTGAGGAAGATGCGCAACTTCTAATGGAACTAACCAAGTTACCCAATTTATCAATCGGATAATATTGCCGAACAAAAACATTTATCGGGATTAAAAATGCCAAATAAATTAAAGGATACCAATCTTTTAATGGTACTTGCTCATTACCCTTGATGCCTATACTGCTTAACAATAGATAAGTAAAAGAATAAATTAACAACGAAGCAACAAACCATAAATGTCCAAGCGAAAGTGGTGGTTGATTGAAGTATAAATCAATAGCAAAACTTATATAATTAGTTTTTCTATCACTTAAAAGAAAATGTAGTGGGGTAAAAATAATAATCATAAAAACTAACAAAGGAATACCTAATTTTATTAGTCTCTGTTGAATAAATTTGGTTTTTGATTTTCGTTTTAGAGAGAAGTAAATAAAGTAACCCGATATAAAAAAATAAAAACCCATCATATAGGATGCGTTGAAAAAGAAAAATGTTGGCAAATAGTCTAATTGTTGAATTTCGCTAAATATCCAAACCCCACCCGTATTTCCATAAGCCTGTCCTGCGTGGTGAATTACAACTAAACAAGTTAAGAAAACTTTGATTAAGTCTATGTATATTAGTCTATCGTTCGAGTTGTTCATATATTTAAGTTGTTTATGTGCCTAACGTTCGACGGTAACTGTAGTTTCCGGAATTCAGAGACAAAAACTGTCAACCGAAAACGTGGCCAATTAAATGCTTTGGTCAGCAAATACTCACACAGCCAGGCAATTACGGCTACTGCATGTGTGTGCCCGGCATGAGCATGTGCACACTTTTGTGGAAGCTCTGAAAAAATGCTGAAAATACAAATTTTCGGGGAAGATTAACAAGAGTGATGTATGAAATTATTCCA
>Ga0100399_1003091_pt1 | contig 11676 bp, 9 predicted proteins | sample CryGeymeta201523_FD_81545 | JGI IMG/M metagenome (GOLD analysis project Ga0100399, IMG submission 81545) | Groundwater microbial communities from Crystal Geyser aquifers in Utah, USA - Crystal Geyser metaG 2015-23 | ecosystem: Environmental > Aquatic > Deep subsurface > Groundwater | place: USA...
GAATCCTGATAATTGATCTACCTCCTAGTTCCGACCGAACGGTTCCGAAAAATTCGGTTGCCGAACCCCTCCTCTCATCTTACCTAATACTTTCCAAACTTTCAATATTCTGCTACTATGAAACTTATCGATGTTTAGAAATTCTCGACTGACTATTTTACTTTCGAAATCATTCTTAATGACCATTTTGTCTTTATCCCTTTTTGGGGGCGGAATTGCTATTTTATTTGCCCGAATTCCTGGGTGGAGTTTATTTTTTGGTCTAATCTTAATTCCTCTGGGAACTGCATTTACCATCTTTACCCTTGATGAAGTTGCCAGAAATTTAATTGTTCCCCCACCGTATAAGTCAGTTAAATGCAAGGTTTGTGGTAAATCTACTTATGCCAAAGAAAGCGAAGAAGATGTAATCTGCGGTCGCTGTCGGGAAGATATCTCGGAAAAAATTTTAGAAGAAAAAAGTTAACTCTTTTTTTGCTTGTCAAAATCGTCTTTTGCCCGAGTATATCCATCCAAAAATCCATCTTTTTGGGCAATTCTTATTCCAAAAACATAAGAAATCCCTACCACCAAGGCAATAATTCCCGCCAAAAGTAAAACTATTGCCTGAATATATCCCTGCCAATATAAAATTCCGGCAACAGCCAAAAAGAAAGCCAAAACGACACCCAAAAGCCGATTTATTCGTTCAGGAGTTAGTCCTTTTCTCATCTCTCTTATCCTACCACCCCAAAAATCTTAAAGTCAATACTCACAAAAGATTTATGTTATCATTAATCCGATGGTTTCCATCCTCCTTCCCATCTCAAACACCGAAAATCCCAAATTAATTGACCGATGCCTTAAGGCACTTGCCAAACAAACTTACAAGAACTTCGAAGTCCTAATTGTAACCTCAAAGAATTCTGCCCAAAAAATCTCCCACATCACCAAAAAATATCCTTTTATTAAGATTTTCAAGAAGGACCTTGGTAAAAACGCTGCTCGTAACTTTGCCGCTCAAAAAGCCAAAGGTAAATATCTTCTTCATCTTGATGCTGAAGAGAAAGTAAAAGTTATTTCCGAAATGAATCGAGTTTCCTCTCAATTCGTTATTTTAGATATCGCCAATAAAAAAAGATTTTTGGCCAAACTTTTAATAGGCCCTAATACCCATCCTGTTATTTTGAAAGAGTTTTTATCATTCTGTCAAAAAAGAGGTCTGCGGGTAGAAACTATTATCCCCCTTGATGTCAGTTTGCCTATCTGGCTAAACTTGCTCCCTCAGAAACTGGCAGAAAAATGCTTCCCTCTTCTCTATCGAATTGATTTGGTTTTAGCCAAAATCATCCCTCCAGGCCGGTATTTGCTAAAACTTGTCGAAACCGCCTACTTGGCTTAAACCTCCTCATCTTTTTCCCAAAAATTTATTAGTGGCTTGACCAACCTTTTTTTAAGACCTATCCGGAAAGTTGTTGCTAACCGGGCAGTAAGACGCCCTTTCCAAAAAAGTCCTTCTAAAACAAAACCTATCAGGAAAATTAAGGTCAAAAGAGAAATCGCTTTGGCAGCATAAATAAACCAGGGTTGACGCAATCTCAAAATTACCTTTGCACCAGCAGGAAGAGGTGGTAAGCGCATCAGCATCAATCCCGGACCCCCGCGATAAATTTTCAGTTTTTTCTCTGTGCCCTCAGTGATCACGGCCTTCCAATCAGGATAAAAAGCCTCTCGCCAATAAAGACTTGTTCCGGCAGGAATTGACTCAGTCAAAATAAACTCTACCTTATCTGGATAGTCTCTTTTAACTAAAACTTCCAGGTCTTTTCTTTCCTTCCCTTCACCCAGCCAGTTAATTAAACTATTCAAAAACTTTACCTCTTCTTTATTTTCCTTATCTTGGGCATGGGCAACAAGATTCATGCCTGACCAAACAACCCTACCTTGACCGTATTGACCAGCAACAATCAGGGAACGCCCTTTAACAGTTAAAACCGGCCTTGCCCAATCTCTCAAATCCCCAACCGGGGCGGAAACCCCCCAAGGCACATCACCCCAGACAAGAGGAGCAAATTTACCAACTTCTACTTCTCCCCCTATTTCTTTATTTTCCAAACGAAAGTCTTTTGTTTTGCCAAAATTCGTCCACTCAAGGACTTTTATAGGTAAAACTTCAGGAGCGCTCTTCGTCTCCCAATCCGCAGCAGCATACTGCCAGCCAGTATCGACAAAAATCGCTCCTCCTTCTTTTACATACTTATCCAACCTTTCCCAAGCTCGACTCTGATTTTTATAGGAATAGCCATGAAGAAAAACGATATCAAATTCTTTCAGCTCTTCTAAGGAATAATCATCTATTTTTTCTTTGCCTTCAACCAAGAAAAATTGCTCATAAGGCAAGGCTCCCTTATTACCTAGTCGAAAGATCTGAGTATAAGCCCCTCTTTTGAAACTACCAATAACCAGTATTAACGGTTTGTCAGAAAGGCTGGCTAATTTCTCTCCTTCTTTAAACCGCAAAAACGCTAAATCCCCTCTTTTGGCTACTTCTTCCCATAAATCAGAAGGGTACCTTCCTAAAGGATCATTTTTAAGATCAAGAAAAATATAATTAATCCCAAACCATTTAGCCAATTCTGAAACCTCTTCTGGTTCTATCCCCTCTTGAGTATAAAAAACTTCTTGTTGCTGCCCCCACATTCCATGAATTAGAGAAAGCTGATTTGTATAAACAGCAAGCTGAGGAATATTGCGGTGAAAGTTTAACCCCTGAATAATCCAACCTAGCCGGGGTGAAACATCAACTCGAGTGCTTTCATCAAGTAACAATCCTGCTAAAAGCCCATCTGAACCAGTAAGACTGGTCATCGAAATTCCACCCTTGCTTATAAAAATCTTTGGCCAATTTTCCAACCGCAATTGCTCAGCCACACCTTCAACTATCCCTTGACAAAAATAATCTTCCTCTTCGTGTCTTTGACAACCCAAAACAAAAGCTTCCACCATGGTGGGGGTTGGCTCTTCTGTCCTACATAATTCTGGTTTCAAAATCTTTTCTCCTTTAAATTGAGCGCATTGGGAAAGAAACTCAGTAATATTCAATTTCTCCCGCGCCTTTTTAATCTGACACAACTTGGGTTTTGAAAAGTCGGTATCCTCAATTAAACAGGGATCATCGGCTCTCTTATCCCAGATATCACGAATGTCAAAATGGACTGGGTCAGGTCCGTAGTTTAGATAAAACTCATCGTCAGATGAAACATTTCGGAAAAAGCCAACCAAAAAAACCATTAAAATAAAGCTTAAGGAACAAATCAAAAAGGAACGAAGCTTTTCCTGCTTCAAAAAGAAAAAGGCGCTTTTGAAAATTGCCCAAAGGGCAAAAGCGGCAACAATTGGAAGAAAAATGGCGGTGGTTGGAAGAAAAACCCGGATAGAAAAAAACTGAGCCAGAGACGGGGAAATCTTGGCCAAAAAGGTAAGGGGAAGCAAAAACCCAACATTAATAATCCCTAACCAGCTTATTATTCCTAGGGCTGGTATCTTTCGAGAATATCTAAAGGCCAGAAGAATCCCTAAAATAGACAGCCCCCAAATAAGAATGGGAATCGAAATGTTCCGATAAGCAGCGTAAGCAGGATCAAGAGTAATTTTAGTGAGACTTAAAAAGCCTTGCCAGAAAATTGGCGGACCAAGAGACGGGTCAAGGTTAAGAAATCCTTCTCGATTGGCCAACGTCATATAGCGATAAAAAGGGGCAAGCCAAAAAAGAAGAAGGGCAAAACCTACTCCTCCAACCGTAAGTAAGGCTAAAATTCCTTTTTTTAATCGAGAAAAAAATGGCAAAGAAAGACTGGAAAGAAAAACATAAAGGGCCATCAAAGTAACCAACCCCATTCCGGTCGCGACATGAGTTAAGGTGGTTACTCCAAAACCCAAAATTGTCAGAAAAAACCAAAAACGAGAATGCTCATTTTTGCTCTTTAAAGATGAAAAGTAAAAATCAAAGAAAATAAAAGTAAAAACAAAAAAGGGAAAAGAAAGATTATAAGAAAAAAATCCCCAATCATAAAGCCAAGACCAAGAAAGAGGAGTTAAAAGATAAAAAATTGCTCCTATCAAACCAATGGTTTGGTTTTTTAGCCTCGTCCAGCAAAATAAATAGATAGCCAAGGCAGTCAAAGGAATGCTTAGAAAGCCTAAAAGCCTAAAAGCCTGAATTAAAGTAAGACTACTTATTCGATGGAGCAAAACCACTAAAAAATGAGCCAAAATCGAATAGCCTTGGGTAAAAGAAACCCCTCCGCCTTGAAAAGGATACCAAACAGGAATTTTAGGAAAATAGTGATTAAGCCAAGAAATAAAGGTAAGAGCATTAGAACTGTCATTGCCCAACAAGCGCCCCTCCACCCATCTAATAGTTGGCTCAGCAATCAAAATTTTATAGCCTAAAAATTTATAGCCCAGAAGATAAGCAAGGGCAAAGATGAGAAAAACTCCCAAAACAAAGTAGCCAAATTTTACCAAGATGATAAGAATTTTGCCTAACTTAGTTGTCTGTCTTCTCATATTTTTTTATCGCTAAAAAGTGGACGCCTGCTCCAGGGAGCCAACTTAAAAATTTTGATTCAGCATAGCTAATAAAGGCAATTGTTGCTTTTAGAGCTTTTAGTCCTTGGCGATAAAAACCGGGTTTTGCTTCTTCTAAATAGGTTTCAATCGAAAAAGGCACGTTTTTTCCTCGTAAGGCTAGTAGGTTAAAATAGGCAATATCAACTAATTGATTAAAAAGATGTCCGCTCCAACGCATTTTAACCACCAGCAGTTTGGCTGTTTTTAGTATATCTTTTAATTGCCCTCGGGTAAACCTTTGAAGATGTCCTCCGTATTTTTCTTTGGCTTGCCAGCCAAAGACGGCCAAAATTCCATGGAGAGTAAAAAGATTACCTTCGCAAGGAACATAAGAATGAAAAATCCCTCCTGGTTTAAGAACACGGTAAACTTCTTTTAAAGCTTTTGGAGGTTCCTCAAGATGCTCTAAAAGGTCAAAGCTTACTACCCCATCAAAAGACTCATTCTTAAAAGGCAAATTGTAAATATCGCCAAGTAAAAATTTAACTCCTTCTGGCTTCCTGCAAGCTATCATAATTGCCTTTTTGCTAATATCACAGCCATAAACTTCAAGATCAGGACGATAGAATTTGATTGCCTTTGCCATTCCTCCCCCGCCGCAACCAGCTTCAAGCACTTTTCCTCTTCTCCCTTTTAGGTCCTCTAAACAGTAGCTTAAGCGCAAAGCACCTAAATAAGTTGGCTTAAGCCTAACTTTACCCGCTCCCCAAAGCTTGGTCTCATAATCAAATTTTCCTTTGTTCATACTTTTCTACTACCTCTTCAAGAGCATCGGATAAAATCTTGTTGTGATTCTCATAAGAAAATTTTCCTTTTGCTCGCCGGTAGCCTGCCTGCCCCATCTTTTCGTTCAAATTTTTATCCAACAAAAGATGAAGGATTTTCTTCTCAAAATCAGCCAAATTATAAGGCTTAGCCAAAAAACCGGTTTTCCCGTCTCTAACCGTTACCGTTGGTCCAGCATGATTCCAGGCAACTACTGGCGTCCCACAAGCCATTGCTTCAATGATTCCCATCCCAAAATCTTCCTCAGGTGAGGTATAAACATACAAAACCGCCTGAGAATAAAGCTTATCTAGGTTTTTCTCAGAAATAAGGTTGGTAAAAACAACTTTCTTTTTAAGACCCAAGTGAGAAACTATCTCTTTAAGATGGTCTGTATAGGCAGTTGGCGCCCCAGTAATCACTAAGGAAATGTTGGGAAAAGAGTCTTTTATTAAAGATAAAGCTTGGATAGCATCCTCAATTTTTTTCTGAGGATAGTGTCGATTGGTTAAAAGAATAAATGGTTTTTGAATCGTTCTTTTTCCAATTCTAATTTTTCCTTGCCACCGATTTTTATAACTTGGCAGTTTTTTCTTGGGATGACAACCAGCAGGACAAATAATAACCTTCTTTTGATAGGTTTTCTCTAAAATTTGGGCCATATAGTCACCATTAGCCAGAATTGCTTGAGCATTTTGAATGGAAATCCGATCAAGAAAAACCACTAATGGTTTAAAAACTCTTGCTAAGAAGTAGAAGATATTAAACGAACCCTTGCCAAATCCCACCTCTTGGTCTACCTTCCGAGGATAAATCAGTCTTGTTGGCTGAGCCAAATAGATAACATAGAGTTTGCCCAGGATTTTGCCAAGAAAAAAACAAATCAAAGGTCCTGGCTGATTGGCGCCAAAGAAAATATCGAATTTGGCAAACCGCCAAAAAGTAAAAGGAGTTAAAAAAACAGCCCCGGCAATCGCCAAAAAATCTCGTAAGGGAAAATTAAAAGAAAAAGGGGAGAAAAGAGAGTGAACTTTTGTCTTTTTAATTAAGTCAGGAAAGCAAGCTTTTTTATCAACCACCGGAGCAAAAAGAACAACCTTATGTCCCCGCTTAGTTAAACCGGCGGCCTCCTCCAAAACTAACTTTTCCCCTCCACCGGAAAAGAAAAAGCCTAAATGAAAGATAGCAATCTTTAATTTCCTTTTTCTCTTATCCATTTTTCAATTTCCTTTCCCCATCTCTCCCAAGGAAGATTGTTTTTAACATAATTAAATCCCTTCATAACTGTTTTTTTATATTCTTTTTTATTTTTAAAAAAATCCAAAACTGCCTTAGAATAATCCTCCACCCCTAGTCGGCAGACAACACCGATTTTTTCTTTTTCTAAAATCTCTGCCGCTCCAGAGCCTTGAGAAACAATTGAAATTTTTTTCTGACACAAAGCCTCAAAAGGAACAAAACCCCAAGATTGAGAAACCATAGCCGTCTGACCAACAGAAGGAAAAAGAACTAAATCAGCCAGACTATACCAAGCCCGGACAATCTCTGGAGGACAAAACCCAGCAAAAATAACTCTATCACCAACTTTTGACTTTTCACTTTTCATTCCGAAGGAATCTCGCGCAGCGAGCATTTTTAAATTTTCTTTATCTGGTCCTTCTCCAACCAAAAACAAAACAGCGTTTTTAATTGGGGGTAAAATTTTAGCCAAGACCTCTATTCCCAACCGTTGGTTTTTTTGGGGATGAAGTTTGCCAACCATTAAAAGAACAAACTTGCCATTGAGATGATATTTCTTTTTTAATTTCAAAATCTCTTCTTTATCGCTTTTTGAGAAAAAATCAAAATCTATTCCTAATCTTACTACTGTTGCTCTTTTCCCATACCTTCGCTTTACTTCCTGAGCGATTCCATTTGAATAAACAATAATCCTGTCAATTCCTTGAACAAAGAGCCTATCTAAAAAGCTATCAGCCACAAACCACATTAACCAATCAGAAAAATTCACTTCACTAATTCTTCTTCTCTTCGGCGGTTCGTTACAAAGCCAAACCACTTTTTTTCGGCAAAATCTCCCTACCACGGGAGCAATCCAATAGGCAGGCAAACTATGAGGAAACAAAATATCAGCCCACCAAGCTTGTCTTAAGACCAACCATAGAAGAAAAAAGGGTCCAAAAAAATAAAGAAAAAATTTATTTCTTTTCAAAAAATTGGCAATTTTGGGCTTCAATGTTACGTATTTTATCTTTTTCGCTTCTTCGCCCATTAAAGAGGTATCAACAAAAAGCGCTGCCACTCGAACTTTGTGACCTAATCTCTGCAGTTGATAGGCAGTTTGAACTGCAATCAACTCCGCCCCGCCCTGTTTAATCCAGGGCATAATTAGAAGTATTCTCACTTTAAAAAAATTTTACCATATAATTGATGTATAATATAATAAACTTGTCGATGAATGGACGAATTCTTTTAATTCAGGCGCCAGAGTATCTTATAGGAAAAAAAACAATTCCTACAGAAGATTTTTTAGGACTTTCTTATCCTCCGCTGGGTCTTGCTTATATTGCCGCTATGCTCTTAGAAAATGGTTGGCAAACAAAAATAATCGACCCAGTTCCGCAAAATTTAAGTTCGCCTCAAATTTTGGTCGAAATTAAAAAATTTGCCCCAGATTTCATCGGTCTTACCGCCACCACGCCAACTTTTCCTAAAGCCTTAACTCTTGCTAAGAAAATAAAAAGAAAGTTTCCCCAGATAGTGACCATCATCGGTGGTCCCCATGTCACCGCCGCCCCAATTCAAACCATGAAAAATCCCTTTTTTGATTTTGCCGTTTTAGGAGAAGGTGAGGAGACTATTATTGAGCTTCTTTCGCATTTGAAAAGAAAAAAAGAGGGAGACGAAAAAATCCCGGGAATTGCCTTTAAGAAAAATGGGAAAGTGATTATCGCCGCCTCTCGGCCTTATATTAAAAACTTAGACAAAATTCCTTTTCCGGCCCGCAAACTTCTCCCTCCTTTATCTTTTTATCATCCCAATCCTGGTACTTATAAAAATCTCCCGGCTGCCAGCATGATTACTAGTCGGGGATGTCCATTTAAATGTACCTTTTGCGACCGAGCAGTCTTTGGCAACCAAGTTCGTTTCCGCAGTCCAAAAAATGTAGTTGATGAAATAGAAATGTTAGTTAAAGAGTACGGTGCTCGAGAAATCCGAGTTTGGGATGATATTTTTAATCTCGATCCCAACCGGGTAATTGAAATTTGTAAGGAAATTTTAAAAAGAAAGCTTATTTTTTCCTGGACCTGCCTTGCCCGAGTGAATTTTGTCAATCTTAGGATGCTGCGCTGGATGAAGAAAGCAGGCTGCTGGCAGATTTCCTATGGCATGGAGTCAGGCAACCAAGAAATTTTAAATAAAATCAAAAAGGGGTTGACTTTGGAGATGGTCAGGGAGGTGGTTAAGAAAACCCATCAAGCCGGAATTGAGGTCAAAGGATTCTTCATGCTTGGACTGCCTGGCGACACTAAAAAGACTATCCAGCAAACAATTAATTTTGCCAAAAGTCTAGATATAGACATCGCCACCTTTTCAATTACTACTCCCTTCCCAGGAACAGAAATTTATCAGGAAGTAAAAAACATCCCCCAATTTAAAAGGGTTGACTTTAGTCATTATCTTCCCTACTATCCTACCTCCCTCTCTTATGTTCCGGCTGGTCTTAACCAAAAAACCCTGCTTGAGTTTGAAAAAAAAGCTCATTTTGAATTTTATTTAAGACCAAGATATATCTTCAGAGAATTAGTTAAAATCCGCTCTTTTTTTGATTTTTGGAGTAAAACCAAAGCTTTTCTTCGTCTCCTTAAACACTGGATTTAGGACAGCAGGTTAGTTGACCCCCTCCTTTGGGAAACCACGCCAGAAGTTGGGACTCAAAGTTGGTAGGAGCTTCATTGCTTTTGAGCAACGAGAAAAAAACTGTTAGAATAACCCCTTTTTATCCAGGGTTTATCCAAAAACTCCAAAATTGTTAAAGAGACTCTGGAAAAAAAATCGGTTAAAACTAAAAAAGTTTTCCCAAAAACAATATTGATTTTTCCTTTTCTTTTAAATAACCCCAGTTTAGAAAACAAACTAACCAAAATCATAATTGCTTCGTCAACCGTAAGGGTAAAAAATGAGTTAAATAATTCTAGTCTCTTAACAACTAAACCAGCCCTCTCTAGTTGCTTCTTGGTTTGATAAGGATCAAGGAAAAGGTTTGGGTCATGAGCATATTTTTCGTAAACATCCACTCCTAATTTACTCAACCACCAATTCCAGGTAAATTTTTGGTTTTTATTTAGAGTATAGATAAGAAGCTTTCCTTTTGGCTTTAAAACCCGAGCCATCTCTGATAAGGCTTTCTCTTTATTTCGAATATGCTCCAATGTATCAAAACTTAAAACAATATCAAAAACTCTGTCAGAAAAGGGCAAATTCGTGGCCTCAGCAACTAAAAATTTAATCGCTTGATTAGAATTGGCTTTTGCCCGTTTAATAGACAAGGGTGAGATGTCAATCCCAGTACCTAAAACCCGGTAAGTTTTAACAATTCTCTCCAGCAAAACCCCCTCCCCACATCCTACATCTAAAACCCGCTCTCCCTCCTTCATCTTCAAGTAATCAAGAATTTTCTTAAATTTGACATCTCGTGGTTTGTAAACCTTGACAAAACCCTCTTTTCTTAAAAGTTTTGGCCAGGGATAGACAGGAGGATGGATATCAAAAAATTTAGTCTGGTTTAACTTCATAAATTTGAATTCCCATCTTGGTCTTTTTGACTAAATGAAAGGCTTCAGGCTCTTTTTTAATCAATTTTTGGTATCTCTCACGATCTTGGTAGACAACCAAAAGACGAACATTATATTGACGCAACCAGTTAAACACTTCTTGGCGATAATTTGACCAATTCAAAAAAGGATCTTCTTCCTTAAAATAGAAAAAGGGGTCATACATCTGACCCAAAAGATTATCTCCTTTTATCCCATGATTATTAACTAAGGCATAAACAAAAGGCGGCCGATCTTCAGGAATAAGAATTGTCCCTCCTTGATAAACACTCGCTACCTCTTCAGCTAATTCTCTCTCTTTTTCGAAGCGTTCAATTCCTATCTTGGCATTTTTTTCAATCGGATTCCAAGCAATCTGGGAAATTAAAAGTCCTCCGATTAAAACCAGCCAGCCAAGTTTTAATTTTCCAAAGAAACGAAAACGAGCAGGAAGCCAAAACAAAAAAACTACCGAAAGCAAAATTCCGATAAAAGCATAAGGCCAAGCAAAGAGACGATCAATCCAAAAACGGGGAAGATAACCCCTGATGTAAGCGCTAAAACCAAGCATAAATCCAAGAAAAACAACATTGGCAAAACCAAAAAGAAATAAAAGATAAAAACGAGGCCTTTTAAAAAGGGTCAAAAGTCCAGCTAAAATACCAAAAACAAAGACTATTCTTGAAATAAATTGAGCCTGAAGTGTTCCCGGAGGCAAAGGGACATCAGTAAACCATTCTCCTTTTACACTAGCGAGAAAGTTCCAATAAATAGGATAAATAGGATTTCCTGTTTGATCTAAGAGATATTTCATATAAAAAATGGTCGGCAGTGTCCAACCCAAGCTGAAAAGAACCTTCTGGTCAAATTTCTCTTTGGAAAAAAGGGCTGTTCCAAATAACCCAACACCAAAAAGCCAATACTCAGCCCTCACCATTCCTGCTAAGGCCAAAAGAAATCCTGCCCAAGCTGGTCTTTTGGGCCAAAGCAATAACCCGCCAAAAATCAGTACCAAGCCTAGCGGCTCTTGCATCCCTACCGTGTCGGAATACAAAACCACTGGCATAAAAGAGGTAAAAATAGCCGCTCCTAAAGCAGAGGCAAAGCTAAAATGACGCCGTATCAGAAGAAATAAAAAAAGGATGGCTAAAGCTCCACAGAAAACACTTAAGAATCTGGGAACAAGAATATCGACTGAGCCAGTTAAGGCAAAAAGAATAATTAAAACCAAAGGGTGTAAAAGTCCCCAAAAATATTCCATCCCCTTAAAATCCCAAAGGCGCAAAAAGCCATGCTTGAAACCAACGGTTTTAGTAAGATAAGCAACTTGCCAGTGATGAAAAGTATCGTTATACCAACCAGGGCTTTGGGGATCGCCAGCAAAGAAGAGAAGATACAACCGAGGAATAAGAGCTAAAAGAAAAATCCCTGCTGGCAAAAGCAGGTCTCTCCAATTAAATTTCTCCTTTTCCCCTTCCTGCTCTTTTAC
>Ga0100399_1003092_pt1 | contig 11676 bp, 7 predicted proteins | sample CryGeymeta201523_FD_81545 | JGI IMG/M metagenome (GOLD analysis project Ga0100399, IMG submission 81545) | Groundwater microbial communities from Crystal Geyser aquifers in Utah, USA - Crystal Geyser metaG 2015-23 | ecosystem: Environmental > Aquatic > Deep subsurface > Groundwater | place: USA...
CTGACACTGGGTGTTTTGTTATTGCTGATTTTTACCAAAGCAAAACCCCATTTTGTGATGATGACGGCATTAACATTGCTCAGCGTAACGGGCATTTTGTCTATTGATGAATCTCTTGCCGGTTTTAGCAACCCGGGATTGATCACCGTGGCAGCCATGTTTGTATTGGCGGCTGGGGTTTACGCCTCAGGCGGCATTGACCTAATCGTAAACACCTTTTTGGGAAAACCGCAATCAGAACGTGGGGCATTGCTACGCATCTTTTTGCCGGTATCCTTATTAAGTGGCTTTTTAAACAATACCCCTGTGGTGGCCACCATGATCCCTGCGATTCATCTATGGGCACGTAAAATCAATATCGCCCCATCTAAGCTACTGATTCCATTAAGTTATACCGCTATATTAGGCGGCACTTTAACCTTAATCGGAACCAGTACCAATCTGGTTGTTAATGGCCAATATCAAACCTTAACAGGAGAGCCTGGATTTTCCCTGTTTGATATTACCTTGGTGGGATTACCGGTGGTGATGGCAGGATTAGCCTTTATGTGGTGGTTCTTTCCCAAGTGGTTACCCAATCGAAACGATCAAGAAGTCTTTTCCAATTTTAGAGAATTTACATTAGAGATGGTGGTTTCTCGGCAAGGCCCTTTGGTTAACAAGTCAATTCAGGAAGCTGGCTTGCGTGATTTAAACAGTTTATATCTGGTTGAAGTCGAACGCGATGGCAGTATCATCACCGCCGTTTCTTCTGAAGAAAGACTGAAAGGCGGTGACCGACTGGTATTTGCAGGCGATACTCAAGCCATAACCGACCTACTTCGAATCAATGGCTTGGAAGCCCCGCTATCTGAAGCGGACAAAGGCATTCTCAATAAAGAAAGCGCTGAACGAAGAATTGTCGAAGCCGTGGTCTCGCCCAGTTGTGAAGCGGTGGGGTATGCCATTCGCAATGCCCATTTTCGTAACCGTTACGGTGCGGTTATTTTAGCCGTGGCGCGCAATGGAGAACGCATAAAAGGCAACTTGGGCAATATCAAACTCGAAGCGGGGGATACGCTGTTACTCGAAGCCAGACCCGCTTTTGTCACCCGACAACGTTATAACCGGGACTTTCTGCTCATTAACGAACACGACCAAGCGAAAGTTCGCCATGACCGTGCCTATGTTGCCTTAGCTATTTTAGCGATGGTCGTTCTGTCTGCCAGCTTTGGACTGCTTAGCATGTTACATGCCGCGCTGTTAGGCGCCGGTTTGATGATTGTTTCCGGGGCTTGCTCCCTATCAGAAGCGGAGAAAGGGCTGGATTTACCGGTTATTATCACCATTGCTGCCGCCTTTGCTTTAGGCGCAGCCTTGAATAAAACCGGCGCTGCAAACTTTATCGCTTTGGGCATGATTGAGCTTAGTTTTGGCCAGGCCTGGTTATTATTAGTGCTGACCTACTTTACCGTGTCCATTTTAACGGAAATGATTACCAACAATGCCGCCGCCGTTTTGATGTTACCCATTGTCTTACAAATGACTGAACAGTTGAGCTTAAATAGTGAGCCTTTTATTTTCGCAATCATGATGGCCGCGTCTGCCAGCTTTGCCACGCCGCTCGGTTATCAAACCAACCTAATGGTGTATGGCCCAGGCGGTTATAAAGTTAGCGACTTTCTCAAAGTCGGCTTACCCATGAATCTGTTTATTGGCTTGGTCACGCTCAGTGTGTTGCTGATAGGCTGGACGCTTTAGTTCGCAAGATGATACAAAAACCCTGAAGGCTAACCTAAAACTCTATCTCAAAAGCTGCATTATATTTATAATTACGTTGCTCTAAATTTGGAACAGTGGGATGCGTATCATATTGGTAAGTGATATCAAATAAAATATGAAGCGGACCAAAAATCTGGCATCAACCCCAGTTGTCATCACCATCTGATAGTCATTACTGTTTGTTACTTTGGGTTGATAATAAACCAAGCCCACCCAGTTGGCTGTTGACGAAAACGGATATTTTAGGTTAGCAAATAAATTGAAACGATCATTTTCAAGCTGCCTGTTTTGCTGTGTGACGGTTATTGCACTTTCAAACTCTTTCATTACCCCAAATCCAGCATGACCAACAAGGCCCTGCCAATGCATTGTTGAACGAAGCCCTCCGCCAAACAACGATCGTTTTCGATTATACGTAAAGGGTTGAAACTCTTTCTGAGTAAACAGTTCCCAATCTAGCGTTGAAGTCCACTGATGGGTGTGTCGAAGGTGGGCAAAATATTCTTCATCATCTTTAACGCCACTGGACTCACTATAATCTAAAGCACCAATTAATAAAGTACGTGAATGCGGTTCGACCCATTGAGAACCAATCGATAAAGAAGCGCTATCATTATCAACACTGCCCTTCTTTCCTGACAAGGAAAAAGCCAAGCTTGAAGACCAACCCTGCTTGGTTTCATCCATCCTCAAAGACTCAATATTAACGATGGCACTTGCTGAACAAGGGAATAACAGTAACAAAATTAAATAAGATTTATGCATTAATAAATGGTTCAAAAAAATTGATTATCAACACAGTAGCAAATAAAGCCACCAAATAGGCCAATGATTATAATTGAAGTCTAAAATAAGTCAAGTTTTTTATGTTCGTGTCATCAGTTTAAAACCAACCCAATTTCCGAGAACTGCTGCAAAAATCCACACCCAGCCATGCAAGCTACCGGAAGCGATACCGCTAAAAAAGGCGCCGATATTACAGCCGTAAGACAAGGTAGCACCCAGTCCCATTAAAATACCCCCAACAATTCCACCCAGTAAGGTTTTTGGGTTCATTGGCATGGTATTAACGGCTCGTCGATGCCATAAGGTCACCCACAGCGCACCGAGAATAACGCCGATTGAAGTGAGACTGACAGGATCGTTAAGAATAGGTCGATCCACTCGGGTTTCGTAAAGGGTCATGATTTCCCAAAAAGGCCAATCAAGCCCCAAGTTCGCCCAATCTGAAAATTTGATACTCCATATCGAAAAAATTGAGGCAATCGACCAAGGTTGTCCGGAAAAAACAAACACCGCAAAATTGAGTACCGCTAATAAAATCGCCGCAATTAAAAACGGATGCCACGGCAAGGCTCGTGACGCATAAATTTTGCGACCAAATAAAGGCTCTACCTGCTGAAAACGATTTTTTTCGAGTTGGCGAAACCCCCAATAACTGACGACTAACAATGCCAGCGAAATGAGAATACCCAACCCACCCGCGACATCATTAAATGAAAAAGGTGCCAGTGTTGGCCAATTCACCCAGTCTTCATAAAGATAGGCACCCATCAATCCACCGACAAACATAAATGCAAAGGTCAAAAGAGATAAAGGCAGTAATTGTCCAACGCGATTTAAGGTTCCTGAAGAACAGGAACCGGCCAACTGCATGCCCAATCCAAAAATAAAGGCACCAACCAATACCGAGCTACTCACCGGACGGACTAACCCTTGAAAGGTTTGATCGCCAATTTGTCCGATTAAGATTAACGGCGTAAATAATAGACTGGCAATAAACAGCATGACAATCTGCGCTCGAATGCCTTCCGTACGACCCTCTGCAAAAAAACGCCGCCAACCGCTGGTAAACCCAAAGATGAAATAATTCAAGGTGGCTCCCAATGCGATACCGAGCACCAAGATCACTTGCAAGACCCAGTCTGATAAAGACCAGACTAAGGCAAGCATCAAGACGCTGACAATCCAAAACCAGGGATATCCTAATTGACGTTGAGCAACAAAGAACATGAGCAACTCCGAATAAATACATGATTTTAATATTGCATTGTACGGGCTGTTATTTATTTTATATAATGATGTTTTATAATATTGTTATCTAAATATTAGATTTAATACCCTGTGCTATTTATAAAAAATCCGTCTCAAATACGTTAAAGGCGCACTATGAACTTAAGTCAAATCAAGCTGTTAATAGAACTGAATCGCCGCAACTTTAATTTATCCGCCGCCAGTGAAGCGATGCACATTGTGCAATCTGCCGGCACTCGACAATTAAAACTGTTAGAGGAAGAGTTAAATTTAGCCATTTTTGAGCGCAAAGGTAAGCGACTCACCGGCTTTACCGAAACGGGTTTAAAAATTTTACACCAGGCTGAACAAATACGCTTAGCACAGGACAATATTTACAATATCGCTTTAGATTATCATCAACCCAAATCAGCGCATTTAAAAATTGCCTGCACGCATACGCAAGCCAAATATTTTTTACCCCAAAAGCTGGTCGCCTTTAAGCGAAGTCACCCTCAAGTCAAAGTCCATATCGAACAAGGCACCCCCAAGCAACTGGTCAATTGGGTTCAACAAGGTCAGGTGGATCTTGCGATTAGTACAGAAGCGCTAGATGACTGTGAAGAACTGACTAAACTAAATTGTTACAGTTGGCATCATGTATTGGTTGTCCCAAACGATCATCAACTGATACACCAGCCGCTCAGTTTGCGTACCATTGCCGACTATCCGATATTAACCTATATGGCAGGCATGACAGGTCAAGGGAAAATACTGCAAGCCTTTAAGGATGCGGGGTTAACACTGGAAGTGGATTTATATGCAACAGACAGTGATGTCATTAAAGATTATGTTCGTTTGGGATTTGGGGTCGGCATCATTGCGGAAATGGCGATGGATGCTAAACTGGATGCAGACTTGAGCGTGCTTGATTTAACACCTTGGATAAGCACTTGCGTCACCAAGGTGGGCTTTTTGTCAAATCGATACCTTCCCAGCTTTGTACATGATTTCATAAAATTGGTGAGTGCAGCCTCCCCAAACAAATAGCGTCCTTAGAATTCGCCCCACTCTTCATCAGGCTGAGTTGGTTTAGCTGCTTGTGCAGGAGTTGGCTCAGATTTTTGAACTTTTTTGGGTGCTGACAGTGCAGGACTTGTCGCAGGGCTGATAATTTTGGGAGGCGGTGTTAATGACACTGGTGCCTTGTGATCAATGGTAAAGAAGGCCATTTCAGTTTCCAAACCTCTTGCCTGATCAGACAAACTCTCTGCTGCGGCAGACGTTTCTTCAACTAAGGCCGCATTTTGCTGCGTTGCTGAATCAATATTATTAAACGCCTGTTGTAACTGCTGAACGCCTTGGGTCTGTTGTTGTGACGCTGTCGCAATTTGCTCACTCATTTCGGCAACCGTTTCGATACGCTGTGTAATCCCATTAATCGCTTCACCCGATTCTCCTGCTAGACTGGTGCCTTGATTAATACGTTCAACACTTTCATTAATTAAACGTGAAATATCTTTGGCTGCCTCAGCAGATTTACCGGCCAAGCTTCTGACTTCTCCGGCCACCACAGCAAAACCACGACCGTGATCACCGGCACGCGCCGCCTCAACTGCTGCATTCAATGCTAATAAATTTGTTTGGAAGGCAATCCCATCAATAATCGTCACAATATCAGCGATTTTATGACTGGACTCTTGAATGGCACTCATGGCTTCAATAGTCTGATCCATGACCGATGCTGCTTGCTTAGCTTGCTGTTGAACCTCTTGCTCCAATTGTGTTGCCTGCTTGGCACTTTCGGCATTATTTAGGACAGCGGCACTAAATTGTTCCATGGTCGCAGACCCTTCCTCAACCGAGGCCGCATTTTGCTGAACGCGATCACTTAAATCCAGTGATCCTTGCGCGACCTCTTTTGCAGACTGATTCACATCTTGAGCAATATGCTGAACTTTGACAATAATGTCATTTAAATTGGCTGCATTTCGATTGATTGAATCTTTTAAGCCCAGCAGTTGTCCCGAACACTCAATGGTAACCGCCTTGGTTAAATCCCCTTTACTCTGAGCTTCCATCACCTGGACAATATCCTCCACAACCGATTCCAATTGCCGCAGGGTTTCATTAATATTGTCTTTCATACTGCCCAATTGACCTCGCGCCGGCGCTTCGACCCTTTGTGCAAAATCCCCTTCGGCCACCTTCTTCATAACACCATCAATGTCTACAATAATTTCATTCAGATCTGCAAGGGTCACCGAAACCTTATCTAAAATGGCTTTATAATCTCCTTTTGCCGAGTGCGAAAGGGTTTCATTAAAACGACCTTCTGCCATCCAATCAAGTGCCTGATCGGTTTGGTGCATCACTTCAGAAATATTTTCAGCTGTTTGATTCACATTTTGTTTCAACTGGTCGAGATCGCCCACATATTGTTTTTGAATGCGATGGGTAAAATCGCCACTTGCCACACTATTTAAGACATCATTAACATCGAAAATGCCTTGATCCAATTGCGTTAACAGTTGATTAACCGCTTCTCCCATCTGTTTGGTTTCATCTTTACTGCTTAACTGAATACGGGCTTTAAAATCGAAACGCTCACTCACCGAAGATAAAAATTCCGTGACCTGAGTAATGGGGTTAACAATATTATGAACCATCCAAAAAGACAGTGCCATCAATGCCAAAGCAACAAAAAATCCGAATATCACCATGTTTTTAATCATCTGTGTCTGAGCATCTTCAATAATGGTTAAATCACTGAGTAATACCACCTTGGCATCATGTTCATTGCCCCCTTGAAGGGTGACGTCATTACGGGTGTAGTGCAGGCCGTTTAGTGATAGATCACTTAAGCTGGCATCTGATAAGACTGAAATCGATTGGTTAAGGTCTGGTTGTGACACCCCCTCAATGGAATAACCCACCACTTTTTTGTCAGCGATGAATACCGCATCAGCACCTGATAAGGCTTTTAATTTCTTTGCAAACGCATCATTCAAATAAGAGCCCACTTTGATGGTTCCGACCACTTCTTCCTGGAACAAAATGGGGTAAACCGCATCCAAAGCTATTTTTTGACTCGTGGTTGAATAATTCAATCCTTGAGCCGGCTCTCCCGTTAAAGCTTTAGCCACGAAAATATTCTGAGCTTTATTATCGCCTTTTTTATCCGGATTATGCCCGCGCATCAATACCACGCCTTGGCTATCGGTCAACTCAACCGTTGTGATAGACGCATCATTTTTATGATATTGCTGAAAGAATTGGGTCATCATTTCGCGCTTATCGCCGGTGTTAAATTTCAGGGCAACTTGTAACACTCGATTACTCGAAATGGTTTTGGCGATGGCGTTAACGGAGCCTTGTTGCTGACTGATCAGCTCGGTTACAAGGGCTTGACTGCGCTGAGAATTTTGTTCAATTTGATTTTTTGCAAAATCGGTAACGCCAATGAGCGCATTCGAAACCATTGCACCCCCCGATACCACTAAGGCCAGTATCATCAACAGGGTGATTTTTAATTGTATTTTCATACATCCTCCATTTTATTATTATGGAACGCTCAAAAATGATCCCTAAACCATTTTTACCCGTTTTAGAGCCTCAACATTGACATTGGCATGACAATATGCAACAACCATGCCACTTACCACTCGCCTTTCTATACAAACACCTTATAAAACCAATCTGCCAATATGAGTAATCCGTTCATTCTACTCAAAAATGGATTATGGTGAGAATAAATACTACCATAAATTTTAAACAGGCTATTTTAATGACGGTTTCAGATGGTTCTCAGTCCAAGCAAAAAATGCGGCTGCATCAATCGGTCGGCTATAACAATACCCCTGCCCTAAGCGACACCCTTTTTCTTGCAAGTAAGCCACTTGGGTCAGGTTTTCAACACCCTCTGCAATAACCTCAACGCCAACAGCATTTCCCACGGCAATAATCGCATCGACAATCGCAATATCTTCCTTGTCATCGGGTAAAGAGCGAATAAAAGACTGATCTATTTTCAACTGATCTAATGGTAATTTTTTAAGATAGGACAATGAAGAAAACCCCGTACCAAAGTCATCCATTGCCAACTTCACACCCAACTCCTTTAGTTGATGAAGCATGTCAATACCCGCTTGCTCATTTTGTAATAAAAAGCTTTCAGTGACCTCAAGCTCCAGCACCTTGGCATCCAGTCCAGTTAATTGTAAAACCTCTGCAACCGTTTCCACAAACCCCGGATGCGTCAGTTGTACCGTTGAGACATTAACAGAAATACGCTGCAAACTTAACCCTTGATCATGCCACTTAAACCATTGTTGACAAGCTTGCAACAACATGGTTCTCCCCAAAGGAATAATAAGCCCGGTGGACTCAGCAATATCAATAAATTTATTGGGCATCACCACTCCCAAGTCAGGGTGAATCCAACGCACAAGGGCCTCTGCACCAATTATGTCTCCACTCTCAAGCGCGACTTGCGGTTGGTAATAGGCAACAAGCTGTCCTTGGTCAACCGCTTTTCTGAGGGCGTTTTCAAAATAAAACACTTCGGTTGTCGATTCGGTAAGCGCCGACGTATGGTAAGCATATTGACTATGGGGGGCTTTTTTGGCTTCAAATAACGCTTCATCGGCTGATTTCATCAAATCTAACGCTTGGTCGCCATCTTGAGAGGAAATCGCAATTCCGACCTTCACATCCAAAACATGATGTTGACGGCCAATGTCAAAAGGCGCTTTAAATAAGGTTAATAACCTTTCAGCAAACTCGGACACTTCATTTTTATGAACAATCGATTCTAATAATATTAAGAAGTTATCTGCCCCTAACCGCGCAACAGAATCCTCAGAATCCAACATTTGATTGAGGCGTAGCGCCACATTTTTAAGCAGTTGATCGCCATACTCATACCCAACTGCATCATTAATCGTTTTAAAGCGGGCAATATCCACGATCAGCAATGCCACCTGCTTGGTTTCATTACGTGATTTATTGATCGCTTGTTGTAAACGATTCTTAAATAACGACACATTGGGCAGCCCAGTCAAAATATCATAAAAAGACAGTCGATTAATCTCTTGCTCCGTGGCTTTTTGCTGACTCAAATCATTCATTAACCCCACATAATGAATCAACCGCCCCGCCTTATCTCTCACTTCATTAATCGTTAGCCATTCGGGATAAACCGTGCCATCTTTTTTACGATTCCAAATTTCACCTTGCCAAACGCCATCCTGCTTTAAGGTTTGCCACATGGTTTCATAAAATGCTCGGTTATGCTGACCCGAGCTAAGTAAGGCAGGATTTTTGCCAACCACTTCGGAAAAGACGTATCCTGTAATTTCCTCAAATTTTTTATTGACCAATACAAAACGATTTTCGACATCGGTCACCACGATGCCCTCACCGGCATTGTCAAAGACCGAACGGGTGAGCATCTGAAAGCGTTCATTTTCAGCTAAAAACGTCAGGTCGCTGACCACAATCAGATGTGCGGGTTCAGCGTGATAGGTAATCGGTTTATGGGTCATTTGAACTTGACACAAACGCCCATCTTGGCATAACAACTCATGCATTGAGGTACTGGGATGATGGTGGTCATTATCATCCATACATGCCAAAATTTCTTGACGATTCTTATTGGGGATAATGGCTTCAAGCGTTAAAGACAACAAGGTTTTTTCATCATAGCCCAGCATTCGCATCATTTCTTGATTGGCAAAGGCGATCTTATGATTTTGATGGATTAATATTCCATCTGATGACATGGTTAATAAATCACGATAAAGGGTTTCGGCTTCTAATATACGCTGTTCTTTTTCTTTAATGCTTTTGCTCGCGTGATAATGAAAGTTTTCTTCAATATGTTGCAACAACTCAGAAAAACTGATTAACCCCACCAGCTCGCCGGAAGCCTTTTCCACACCCAGATGGTGAATATTATTTTCAATCATCAAGCGCCGAACATTGGCAAGGCTCTGTAATTCAGAAACACTCTTTAACGGCCAAGAAGCCAATTCTCGAACCGGCAGTTGCCCCAACTCCCCTTCTTCAGCAAAATGCTTTAATAAATCCCTAACCGAAATTAAACCTTGGGCATTCTCATCTTTCACCACCAAGGCATCAACCGACTTACTTGCCATAATGGACATCACATCGGCCAGTTTTGCATCGGCCATGACCCAATTTAAATGGCCACTGATTAATTCCTTCAGCAAAATTCCATCTAAAAAAGAATCACTTTGCTTGGCATTCACCAAGTCCAGCTCAGATAATACACCCACCCCTTCACCACTTTGATCAACCACCAATAAGTGTCGAATTTTCATTTTGTGAAACAGGAAGGTTGCCGATGAAATCAATTCATCTTGATGAATTCGGCAGACGGGTGAATTCATCACCATCTTTATAGGCTGGGATAATATGTCCGGTTGGGTAATATCCAATTTAACAAAATCGGTTCGGGTCCAAATACCAATAATTTCTTGATTGTCTTCAACCAGAATAGAACCAATTTTCTGCTCATTAAAACGCTGAATAACATTTCTGATTAATGTATCTGACGGGCACGTCACCAACCCATAGTGCATAAAGTGTGACACTAACAAAGAAGAGTGGGTGTTATTAATGGATTTTGAATCAATTGAAGTCGTCATCATAGTCTCGCAATTCTACCGTAAGGCCGACACAAACGCAGAATATTATCTTCTTTTAGTCAATCTGCCGTGAATCAAACATGATTTGAATCAATCTTAGGAAAGCGGCTATTGCCTAACCAAACGATCCAAACAAAACGCTGTTTCAAAATTAGAGCGGTAGGGATTGATATCTAACCCCCCCCGGCGCAAATAACGGGCATATACGGTCAACTTCTGTGGCGAGCAATGCGTCATAATATCGCAAAAAATGCGCTCTACACACTGCTCATGAAACTCATTATGCTCACGAAATGAAATGAGATAGCGTAACAAGCCTTCCGGATCGATTTCTGACCCTTCATAGCGAATTAAAACTGAGCCCCAGTCCGGTTGCCCCGTCACCAAACAGTTTGATTTTAATAAATGACTGTGCCAGCAGGCAGCAACTTTCGTGGATGATTTCACCTTTAATAAAGACGGTGAAACCTGATACTGATCCACCTCAATATCTAAACCATCCAAACAGTCGCCCGGCATTGTACCGAGCAACACTTGGTGGTCTGAAAGATCATGCAATCGTATCTCGACCGGTGCCCCACTTGCGGCTGATAAGTCTCGTTGCCAGCAATCCATAACCGCCTGTTCACTCTCAAAGCGCGTACCATTAAATGAATTTAAATACAATTTAAAAGACTTAGATTCAATTAGGTTCGTCGAGTTAGTAGGAAACATAAATTCCGCCCAAGCCACTTGCGGCTTACCTTTGGCATTCAGCCACGACACTTCATAAGCCGTCCAAACATCTTGCCCGGAAAATGGCACGGCATCAGCGCTGATACCCAATTCCGCCCGCTTTTCTTGGCGTGGAATCGCAAACAGTAAGCCGGGGTCATAAGCAGAGCAATAAGGCGTTTTTTTACCCAACAAGCTTTGATTCGCCCTGCTCGGTGGTGATGAGTTTTCGTCCAATGTCATAAACTGTTCAAACTTTTAAATTACAATGACGTTCATTATAAAGAGAAAGGAAACGGCGTGTTACAAACTTTAATCACCGGCATGTTACTGACCTTATTAGCGCTTGGCATCTTATGGGGTGGCTTTAAAATTTTACGAAAATTGCCGCGCTTTGATGCGTTAAACAGTCGAGAAGCCAATAAAAGAATGCTACAACTGACCTTGCTGATTTATTTTATCGGCATTAGCTTAACCCTCTACTGGATGGCTTGATTAACTCGCCCAATTTACCCAG
>Ga0100399_1003099_pt1 | contig 11663 bp, 13 predicted proteins | sample CryGeymeta201523_FD_81545 | JGI IMG/M metagenome (GOLD analysis project Ga0100399, IMG submission 81545) | Groundwater microbial communities from Crystal Geyser aquifers in Utah, USA - Crystal Geyser metaG 2015-23 | ecosystem: Environmental > Aquatic > Deep subsurface > Groundwater | place: USA...
TAAAATGATAGTAGTTACAGGCGCAGCCGGTTTCATCGGCAGTTATTTAGTCGGAAAACTCAACAAAGCAGGTTACAAGGATTTGATTTTAGTCGATAAAATTGACGACCCACTGAAAGAATTCAATCTGGCACACAAAAATTACAAAAAATTTATTGATCGTGAAAATTTCTTCAAATGGCTGATTAAACATTCATACGAAGTTGAGTTTATTTTTCACCTGGGCGCCCGCACCGACACTTTGGGCCAGGAGCCACAACTCTATCAGCAATTGAATTTGATTTATACACAGCGCCTTTGGAATATTTGCTCCGAAATTCAGGTTCCGCTGCTTTATGCTTCATCGGCAGCTACTTATGGAAATGGTGAATGGGGATTTTCCGATGACCATCACAATATCGCGCATTTACGGCCGCTGAACTTATATGGCTGGTCGAAACACGATTTCGATGTTTGGGCGCTGAAACAATTCCGCACCCCGCCATTTTGGGCAGGACTGAAGTTTTTTAATGTGTACGGGCCCAATGAATATCACAAAGGTCAAATGGCTTCGGTGGTTTTACATGCTTTTCAAACCATTCGTGATACCGGTAAAATGAAACTTTTCCGCTCGCACCATAAAGATTACAAAGACGGCGAGCAAAGCCGCGATTTTGTTTTTGTTGAAGACATTGCCGATGTAATGCTGTTTTTTATGGAAAGCCAGAAAAACCGGGGGATTTTTAACGTGGGAACCGGAAAAGCCCGTTCTTTCCTTGATTTGACTAATTCTGTTTTTCAAAGTATGAATATTACACCTGATATATCATTTATAGATACTCCTGTTGATTTGCGCGGAAGATACCAGTATTTTACTGAAGCCGAAATCCAAAAACTCAGGGATGTTGGTTACACAAAACCATTTACAGAACTCGAAGCAGGAGTTGAACAGTATGTTGGTGAATTTTTAATGGCAGAAGCTTGTTATTAAATTTAAGTTCACCTGCTGAATCAAAGGAGCAAACATTGTCCGGGTTTTTATTAAATAAACTGGATTTTTAGTTCCTGTTTCCCACGGCTGGCGCGGCTTTAGAAAAACCTATTACACCGTGGCTTTAGCCCGGTAGTAAGCAGAATAGCATACAGTTAGCATTAGCGTTTAAGGGAAGCAGCCAGATAAAGTTTTCTAAGGCAAAGCAGACATTAGCCTGGAAAAAAAGTTTGTTTGCAGAAAAGTGAGTTTTATTGTCCGTCCAAATGTTTAATATGGAGGAAAGTCGCTGTAAAAGTTTTGACGGGTACCAAATTTCAGGAATTCAACGGTTCCTTTGTCAATATAAACGCCAAACCTGAATTGCCCGTATTTGAGTTTGAAAAACTTCCCGCGGCTTTGTAATGTCCAGCAATTCTTTATTTCAGCTATTGTTGCAGCTTTTTCGCAGTTTTCAATTACAGAATGAATTAAATCAATGATTGTTTTAGATTTAAGTTTTTTGATGTCCTGTAAAAAGGAGTTTCGGAAAACCACTTTCATTTGAGTGCATCCAATATATCAGACTTGCTTACTTTTGGAGTCTTTCGTGCTGTCTTGCAGGCTTTAAGTATTGAAATACTTTCCAGATACTCATCAGTGGCAATTTCGGCCCGGGTTACACCATTTAACAGTTTAACGGCGCTGAGTATATGTTTTGCCTTTGCCTTGTTTTCTATGTTGATAACAATTGTCGTCATATCGGTTTTTTTTGTAAAAATAGAACTTTTCAGGAGAATATAAAAAAAGTGATATCCCGACAAATAAACATGTGTTATCTGCCCATTTTTATTTTTCTAAGTTTGTACCGATAAATTCAATCATAACAACGATATTGATATATTGATTTCATTCGACGACCTTTCAATTGAGCAATACACCGATAATTATTTCGATTTGCATTACAAACTACAGGATTTATTTGGCCGAAAGATTGACCTGATTACTGAAAACTCGTTATCAAATCCATATTTCATTAAAGGAATTGAAAGAACAAAACAACTGGTTTATGCAGCTTGAGATTCAGAAATATTTATTTGATATTCAGGTATCTATTGATTCAATAAATGAATATTTAGGAGTTTTTAAGTATCGTCTTTTTTGTATCCGTCCTTTATTTTCTTGAGATCACGGATAAAAGACCCTCTGGCAACGGTTTTCATTGAAGCAGTTTTTTGGCTTCCGAAATGTCAACTTTCTTTGTTTTTCAGGTCCGATGAAGTTTGTTTTTTACACCGTGGCTTTAGCCCGGTGGTCAGTAAGAAAGTAAACAATTAGCTTTAGCGTTTAAGGGAAGAGCAGGCTAAAACAGTTTTCCAACGGTTTTATTCAAAATATATCGGGAAAACTTATAGATATCAAAAAATAATTTACCAATCTACAAATCTGTTTTACAAATGATGGGTTGAAAAATTTGCTGTAATCTGTGGTAAAAACCTGTCGATTAAAACCAGCACCGACGAAGCCAGTAAAATTCCTCCAATACTTAATGGTAACGATCCCAGGTTACTGAAAAATGACTGATATCCTTGCGATAAAGCCCCTTCGCCGGCTCCGCTCATCAATTTCGACAACTGACCTCCATCTTGGAGACCTGAAGAAGAAAACACAAACATGGCAGCAATCAAGGCCACGAAAAGAAACAGGATAATCCAAAAACCTTTCCCCAGCAGCTTTTCATCTTTTACTTTTTCCATGACCACTTTTTCCTCATAAACACGGTTCATCACCTTCGAGGTAAAGTCGCTTCCAGGCGAATCTAGTTTCACTCCTTTTATCAGACTTCTCAACTCATTATCCAAATCCTGTGTTTTCATATCCTTTTTATAATATAGTGTAAATATCCTCTTTTAACATGTCATTCAATATTGTGTAGAGCTTTTTTCGCGCCCTGAACAGTTTAACTTTTGCATTGCTTTCCGAAAGCCCCGTAATACCGCTGATTTCTTCAATGGATTTATCTTCGAAATAATAGAGTAAAATCAGCGTGTATTCGTCTTCCGGAAGTTTTTCAAGCGCTGCCTTTATGTATTTTGACCTGTTTTCTTCAGGAATTCCGTCAAAATTCATTTCTTCAGGTTCATCTGAAATTTGCACATCATCTGAGGAAACGAATTTTAGTTTTTTCTTTCTTACCTCCGAGATACAGTTATTATACGTAATCCGGTAGAGCCAGGTCGAAAACTTTGCATTGCCTTTAAAAGTGTGCAACGATTTAAAGGCCTTTATAAAACTTTCCTGGGCCATTTCCTCTGCATCTTCACGATTTCTGAGAACTTTTAATGCAATTGAAAAAACAATATCCTTGTATTTATTTACAAAGTACGAAAAGTATTGCGTTTCGCCTTTCAATACTCTTTCAATATACCAGGTATCATTTTTTTGCTCCATTTCGCTGGTTTGACGTAAAGTTAGTTATGTGGTTACAAGTTTCAAAATATTTTTCGAAATTATTGTAACCGACAAAAAATGATTGCGTCATAAGGCCGGAAAACAAAATAAAAACAATTTAAATTTGATAATCATGGAAGGAATTTTTGTACCACTGGCTTTTTTTCTGGCGTTGTTCGCAATACTTTACGTTTATTGGACAACCCGCACAAAAGAGCGGCTGGCGTTAATCGACAAAGGAGTTGATGCCAGTGTTTTTAAAACCGATTGCAATAAATATGCACTTGTAAAATGGGGTATTTTTTTGATTTTTGCGGCAGTTGGCGTTTTTACTGCCCACTTGCTTTCGCAGGTATTTAATGAAGTTGCAGCCTATTTCAGTATGATCTTGTTTTTCGGCGGAGTTGGCTTAATTGTGGCCTATTTTGTCACCAATTCAATGGCTAAAAGAGCTTGATTTTGAATATGTTGCGACAAAAAAAAAACGGGTGAAGTTCTCACCCGTTTTTTTTATACCTATTCCGAATAAAACTGAATCACTTTTATTATGGATTCTGTGCAAACCGGGCAAAAACTTTTTGCATTGTTGCTTTTCATCCGGCAATCGATAAACGGGCTGTATATGCCCTTGCTCATATAGCCGCCACCTTCGTAAACGCCAATTGTGTTGTTATATTTTTCGTTTCGTGGAGTGGGGATTTCAACAGACTCATCCACCATCGATTTCCATTTCGAACCGAAGTCAACCAACGTGGTAATATTCGGTTCCCACGGTTCAACTTTCAGGTTGTAAAAATCTTCGTAAGCAACTTCCGAGTTGTAGTATTCATCGCCCAATCCCGCAAATCCGTGACCAAATTCGTGTACAAAAACTTCCTTTGTAAGCGAATTATCGGCAGTGCAAACCGATATAAAATTAAAAAATCCACCGCCGCCGTATCTTTCCGAATTTACCAAAACATAAATATGGTCGTAAGGAACCACGGCTGCGGCATCGAGGATATTCTTCATGTCGCTGGTGGTCAGGTAGCGCGATACATCGAAAGTGTAAAATGTGGAATTGAAACGGGTGTTTTTATAAATATTTTCTCCGGGAATGTCAGTGCCCGATTCAAGTGAAGGTGTTAAAACGGCATTGACATTAAATTTTGCCTGTTCCGATTTAAAGGGTTCTTCATCAAATAAATAACCTGTTACCCGTTTTGCATCTTCAGTAAATTTTCCCATTTCTGCCAAAGTATAACCTTCAGCCAGAATTACGATATCCACTTTATTTTCGGGCTTTCCATTATTCAGAACTTCATAATTTTCAAACTGTTCAGGCATTTCATTCAGAATAAAATAATTATCAGGATTGATTTCGGTTTTGTAAATGTTTTTAAAATTTCCTTGCCATTGCCGCGAATCAATTTCAAGCCTGATTTTTCGTTTAGGAAATGGGAAAATGGCCGTTTGGTAAAATGTTTTATCAATCTCTTTCGCTTCGGCAGTACTTTGCCATTCCTCGAAAAGGGTACTGAAACCTTTGGAAAACAGCAGGCTATCTGTTTTTATATCAAAAATCCTGAAACGGTAATTGCCATAATTAAACGGGTCAACCAAATTTTTCTTTGAGCCCGCCCAAAAAGGTTCTTTCTTTATTTGTTCAGGATAAACCCTTTCCTCCTTGCTGTTTCCGCCTATTAAAAAATCAAAGCGCATCGATTCATTTCGGAAATACTGGTTAAAATCAATCTGAGAATAGGAAAAAGCAGGAATAAATAGTATGAAAAACAATAATTTTAGTTTCATGTTCAAATTTTTTTGTAAAAGTAGCAAAGATAAATTTTTAAGCTGTAGTTGAATTTCAGGTAAAAGTCGGGATGAACAATGTTTTATCTTCTTTTTGGGGTCCCGAATTACAAATCGTTACAAATTTTGTTTTATTCGGCCCTCATATTTAGCATTTGTAGATTTTTAATACATTTGTTTTATAATTTGAAACTACAAACTAAAAATTTAATCATGAATACCAACGATTATACTGAACATCCTGCTGATATTGACACACTCGACGAGAAAATACTTAGATTAATTACTCAAAACGCCCGGATTCCGTTTCTGGAGGTAGCCCGCGAATGTGGAGTTTCCGGGGCCGCGATTCATCAAAGGGTTCAGCGGCTGTTTAATATTGGCGTTCTCGAGGGCAGCGAATTTATTGTTAGTCCGCCAAAATTAGGCTACAACACCTGTGCATACATGGGAATTTATCTCGACAAGGCCAAGTATCACAGTAAAGTGAGCGAGGCATTGCGAAATATTCCTGAAATTGTTGAATGTCACTATACTACGGGCCAGTACGCGATTTTCATTAAAATCCAAACCAAAAACAATGTGCATTTAAAGCAGATTATTGATAACGAATTACAGGAAATTGAAGGCATTGCCCGCACTGAAACATTTATTTCACTCGAAATGGATTTTAAACGGCAAGTTCCTATTAAATAAACAAACAATCAATTTTTTACACCGGTGCTTTAGCCCGGTGTTTAAACCTTTTCTAAGTCTTTTTAGGCTTTAGCATTTAATTCTCTTAATGCCTAAAGCCGATTTTGTTGCGAATCAACTTTAGTCACCGGGCTGAAACTACGGTGCAAAAGATCCAATTTTCCAAGTGATAATTTTTGAATTTCAAAAATTGTATTTTGAAGTTTATTTGTCTTTTTGAATTTTGTGTATTGGTATTTGCTGTTGTTTTATTTATACCATCCGGCATACATTTCATACGCGTTTGCAATTCTGATAATCTCGCCTTCCAGCAATTCTTTGCTGATTTCCTTTATTTTTTTTGCCGGAATACCTGCATAAACAGAGCCTGATTCAACTTTAGTGCCTTTGGTAACCACCGAACCGGCAGCAATAATGGTATTACTTTCAATAACTGCATCGTCCAAAATCACGGCATTCATTCCAATCATTACATTATCGTGCAGGTTGCAGCCATGCACAATTGCACCGTGGGCAATCGTAACATTATTCCCAATATTGGTTGGCGATTTTTTATAAGTGGCGTGTATCACTGCATTGTCCTGAATGTTGGTGTTGTTACCAACTTTAATGTAATGTACATCGCCCCTGAGAACAGCGTTATACCAGATACTGCAGTTGTCGCCGATTTCAACATCGCCAATTAAAGTTGCAGTTTCCGCCAGAAAACAGTTATTTCCAATCCGGGGAGTTTTTCCGTTTAACAATTTTATTAAAGCCACTATCTAAATTTATTTTAAATTGAGACAAATATATTAAAACCTGTAAATAATTAAATATGTTATTACTTACTTGTTAAATAATGGTTATTTTTGACATCTTGAATTTACATTAAACCGATTCAAAAATCCGATTTTGAAATTGTATATTACTGATTTTGAGGTCGTTTTTTATTTTGAAAGGAAATAATAGTTAATAAAAAAGCGATATAAATGAAGGATGCAAGAGTTATTGAACTGGATGAAGTTGTCATTCGTTTTTCAGGTGATTCAGGAGACGGGATGCAACTTACTGGTACGTTATTTTCTAATGCGGCTGCACTGTTCGGAAATGATATTTCAACATTCCCCGATTATCCGGCAGAAATCAGGGCGCCGCAAGGTACGGTTGGAGGGGTTTCGGGATTTCAGGTTCAATTTGGCAGAAAACAAATTAATACGCCAGGCGATTTTGCCCATGTTCTTGTCGCTATGAATCCTGCGGCAGTAAAGGCAAATGCAAAATTCATTAATCCGGGTGGAACCATTATTTATGATTCGGATATGTTTAATGAAAAAAACCTGGCCAAAGCAAATTTCGCAACCAACGACCCTTTTACGGAATGTAACCTGGATGATTATTTTAAAATAGGGGTTCCGATTTCAAGTCTTACCAAAGAAAGTTTAAAAGACTTTGGCCTTGATAATAAAAGTGTTTTACGAAGCAAAAACATGTTTGCCCTCGGTTTAATTTGCTGGATGTTTAACAGGCCAATGAATTACATTGAAGGATATATCAATGCCAAATTTGGTAAAAAACCGGTTGTTGCAGAGGCAAACATTAAGGTATTGCATGACGGTTATAATTATGGTATGATTATGCAGCACATGTCGCCAACCTATATTGTGCATCCGGCGAACATCGAAAATGGCACATACCGGAATATTAGCGGGAACATAGCCACCGCCTGGGGATTGTTGGCCGCAGCCGAAAAATCGGGGCTCGAATTGTTTCTGGGTTCGTACCCAATTACACCTGCCACCGAAATTTTACAAGCGCTTGCTGAAAGAAAAGATTTAGGTGTAAAAACATTTCAGGCTGAGGACGAAATTGCCGGAATTACTTCGGCAATAGGCGCTGCTTTTGCAGGCGACCTGGCGTGCACATCTACTTCGGGCCCGGGACTAGCCCTAAAATCGGAAGCCATTGGTTTGGCCGTGATGGCCGAACTTCCCTTGGTTGTGGTGAATGTTCAGCGCGGAGGCCCATCAACCGGACTTCCAACAAAAACCGAACAGTCTGATTTACTCCAGGCACTTTATGGCCGAAATGGTGAAAGTCCAGTAGTAGTTTTAGCGGCAAGCACTCCTTCTGATTGTTTCTGGTATGCGTTTATGGCGGCTAAAATAGCGCTGGAAAGAATGGTCCCGGTAATTTTACTTACCGATGGATTTTTGGGCAATGGCAGCGAACCCTGGAGGATTCCGAAAATGGCTGAACTGCCTTCAATTACGCCGCGGTTTGCAAAAGATGCAGCAACATACAAATCGTACGAACGAAAAGACGAAACACTTGCCAGAGACTGGGCAATTCCCGGAACAGCAGGTTTTGAACACCTGATTGGCGGTCTGGAAAAAAATAAAATGGGTTCGGTTAGCCACGACCCTGATAATCATCAGATTAATAGTGAACTTCGGGAACAGAAAGTTCAGCGTGTTGTCGATTTAGTTCCCGATTTGGAATTATGTGGCGACGAAGATGGTGATGTTTTGTTAGTGGGCTGGGGTGGTACTTATGGCCATTTAATCAGCGCTGTCCGCGACCTCCGGTTGGAAGGTAGAAATGTGAGCCTTGCCCATTTTAATTACATAAAACCGCTTCCAAAAAATACAGCCGAAGTATTTGGTAATTTCAAAAAAATTATTGTTTGTGAGCTAAATCTCGGACAGTTTGCAGGTTATTTAAGAGATAAATTTCCGCAATTCAGTTATCATCAGTTAAATAAACTGAAAGGATTGCCTTTTACCGTGAATGAGATTAAGGATAGCGTTTATAAATTATTGGAGGAATAGAAAATGGTTGATTTACAATATACAGTTAAAGATTTTAAAAGTGAAAACGAAGTTCGCTGGTGCCCTGGTTGCGGCGATTATGCTATTATGAACGCCGTTCAGCGAACAATGGCCGGCATGGGAATTCCGCACGAAAAATTTGCGGTAATTTCAGGTATCGGTTGTTCATCGCGGTTTCCGTATTACATGAGTACTTATGGTTTTCATACCATTCATGGCAGGGCGTCTGCAGTGGCATCGGGTGTAAAACTGGCCAACCCCGGTTTGAATGTCTGGGTAATTACCGGCGATGGCGATGCAATGGCCATTGGAGGAAATCACTTTATCCATTTAATCCGCAGAAATATTGACCTCAACCTTATTTTGTTTAACAACAGAATTTACGGGTTAACAAAAGGACAATATTCGCCAACATCCGACCGCGGCTTCAAAACAAAAACATCACCGTTTGGCACTATTGAAGACCCCTTCGTTCCAGGTCAACTGGTAATTGGCGCCAGGGGAAATTTTTTCGCACGCACCATCGACAGCAATCTGAAATTAAGCCAGTCGGTTTTTGAAGGTGCAGCCAAACATAAAGGTACATCCGCAATTGAAGTGTTGCAGAATTGCGTGATTTACAACGATGGAATTCATAACGCCATTACCGACCCTGCACATCGCGCTGACAGGCAGTTGATTTTGGAACATGGAAAGCCAATGCTGTTTGGCGCCGAAAATGAAAAAGGAATTGTATTCGACAAAGGAAAACTAAAAGTGGAAATCATTGGTGAAAACGGGGTAACCATTGACGACATTCTTGTTCACGATGCAAACGAATCGGATCCAACGTTGCACATGGCGCTCATTAACATGAAATTACCCGAACAGCCTGTCGCATTTGGGATCATCAGAAGTGTTGAAGCGCTGGTTTATGATGCCGAGATGGTGGCGCAAATCAAACAAGTACAGCAAACCCGAAAAGTTACCTGTGTTGATGATTTGCTGAATTCAGGAAATACCTGGGAGGTAACAGGAAATGAGACTGTTGCGCCTGATTGCACTAAACGAAAATACTAAATTAGGTTCAAATAAAAACAAAAAACCTATTGCTTCCCGGCAATAGGTTTTTTACTAATTGAGTTCAAACCATTTGGTTTTCTGAAGTAAAATTCCTGAGCTTAAGCCCGGATAGGTAACAAATGTGATGAGAGCCTCCTCATATTCCATAGCCTTGTCTTGCAAAAAATCATAAAGTTTTACATAATTCAACAATGCGAAATCAGGTGGATAGCCTGCCACAATGATATTCCAGAGGGCTTCCAGTTTTTCATTTGGTGCATATTTAAGCTGACCTTCAAGGCATTTAAACTCACTTGGCGGTAAAACCGACTTTATTTTGTTGTAGTAATTTATGGTTACTGTTCTTTTCATTTTACAACTAAATTTCTCGGAATAAAGTTAGCAGCCCAAACTTTAGGTCTGAAATAAAAACTGCTGAAAATAGAATAGGATAAATACTGAAAATGTTATCAGCAGTTGTCTTGGCTAAAACCATTTGAAACCTTGTTCAGAATATCTCCGCAATATCGATTTGGGGCATTTCCTCCAGGTTGTTCATGGCGTTTATTAACCCGGCTTTCAAAAAGTTTTTAAGGTCGTCGGCAATGATCCTTCGCTCCCTTATTTTTCCATCGTTGATTAACCTCGCCCGCTGTGTTCCCGGCAGGATTGGCGCACTGGGAGTCCACCATTCGGTTCCATCGAAAAAAACCAGGTTGGCGTAACTGCTGTCGGTAACCAAACCTTTTTTTAGAATAATTATGTCATCGCATGTTCCGCGTTGTTCAAACAGCCGGTTTAAACTTTCCCTGTTGTTGTATTTAAAAGGGTAGTCAATTTCATTGTCTTCAACCAGCTTTAAACTTTTGATTTGTCTGTACTTATGGGCAAAAAACTCAATTTTTTCGATTTGTTGCGAATACGTCACCCGGCAACGAAACAGTCCTGTTTGTGCAAATTCAGGAATTTCAATACGTTCAATCAGTTTTATCTGAACTGAAAATCCAAAATATTCCCTGCATGATTTTTCGAAACGTGTCTGGTGAAACTCCATGTTAAAGAGTTTGCCATTGTTGCATTTTATGGTTTCAAACAACTGGCACATATATTTTTTCTACCATTTCATCATACTCTTTTTTGGCATCGCTCATAAAAGTAATCCCTCCGCCACTTTTATAAATAAGTTGCCCATTCTGGTTTTCGATAAAGCGGATTAATACACAACTGTCGAGGTTTTTACCATCGAAATAACCAAAAATTCCGGTGTAATATCCGCGTTCATATTTTTCGGCTTTCTGAATAATTTCAACCGTTTTTTTCTTTGGCGCACCCGAAACGGAACCGGCAGGCAATAATGCAAAAATGATGGCCCCAATATTTTCGGCATAATTTGGGGGTAAATCACCCGAAATTTCTGAACTCACCTGCCACAAATTTTTCTGGTTGGTTTGAATGTGGCTCAAATACCTGAATTTTTCCACCACTACATTTTCAGCCACCAAACTTAAATCGTTCCTGATTAAATCAACTATGGTATTGTGTTCTGCAATTTCCTTCGAATCGGTTAAAATAAGCTGTTCCGCATTTTCAATTCCCGCATCAATCGTACCTTTCATTGGGTAGGAGTAAATTTCTCCATCTTGAATTTTTATAAACGGTTCGGGTGAAAAGCAAACAAATTTATCTTTCAAATAAATTTTATAGGGTGCTGAACTGATATAAAAGATTTCTTCAAGCGAAAGATTGGTTTCAATTTGGGTTGGTTGGGTGTAATTTAACAAATAAGTATTGCCGTTTAAAATGTGTCGTTTCACCAAATCAAATCCGGCTTTGTAATTTTCGAATGAAACCGGCTGGATTTTCCAAATTTTTAATGTGTTTATTTGATTGGAAACCGGGGAATAAGAAAACATGGGAATTTGAAA
>Ga0100399_1003104_pt1 | contig 11655 bp, 9 predicted proteins | sample CryGeymeta201523_FD_81545 | JGI IMG/M metagenome (GOLD analysis project Ga0100399, IMG submission 81545) | Groundwater microbial communities from Crystal Geyser aquifers in Utah, USA - Crystal Geyser metaG 2015-23 | ecosystem: Environmental > Aquatic > Deep subsurface > Groundwater | place: USA...
AGCTGTGTGGAACCACCCGATCCCATCCCGAACTCGGAAGTGAAACGCATACGCGCCGATGGTAGTGTGGCATTAGCCATGTGAGAGTAGGTCATCGCCAGGGTCTTTATCCCCAAAACCCCCTCACCTCGTGCGGGGGTTTTGCTTTGTGCGCAATATGAACGGCGTGTTCGCAGCAGTCACTTGGCCTTTGCAGTGCCTTGCAATGCCGACTCTGGTACACGCAAGGTTAGTGTCAGAGCCAGGTGATCCGAGCCGGCGGCCGGTAGCACCGTCGGCGCCGGTTCCGCACTACGCAGGCTGGTCAGGATGTGATCCAGCGGACGTTGTGGTTTCCAACTCGGGAATGTCGGTTGTGACCACACCGGTGGCAGCAGCCGCGTGTTGCGGTAAAGACACTCCATCTCGGGTGCGTCCGGCGGGCAGTTGAAGTCGCCCATCAGCACGACGTTCATGTAGTCACTGAGCAACTCGGCCAGATACGCCGCCTGCACGCGGCGGGATCGGGCACCCAATGACAGGTGCGCCACCGCGACGGTCAGCCCGTCCGGGCCTTGCCCCATGCGCGCGATCAACACGCCTCGCCCCGGCAGGCGGCCAGGCAGTGGGTAGTCCATCACTTCGTGCAGCGGCAGCCGGCTGAGCAGCCCATTCGCACTGGAGGCGATGCCACCAATCCGACGATTTGGCTGATGGCTCCAGAACGGCATTTGGCTCTGTTGCGCGAGGTAATGGGTTTGGTTCATGAAGCCTGAACGCAAGCTGCCGGGGTCGGACTCCTGAAGTCCTACCACATCATAGCTGGCGATCATTCGCGCGAACGCATCAAGCGTGCCGCGCTTTCCGGCAGGCAGCACATTGCTCCAGCCGCGGGTGATGTAGTCGCCATAGCTCGCGGTCCGCGCGCCGGCCTGAATGTTGCACGTCAGCAAGGTGAGAGTGCGTTCGGCCATGACGTTACGATTCAACAATGAGCACCTTGGTTCAACGATGCGTGGCACGTGTGGCGGACTATCCGGCAGAACAGGGGCAACGCCCGCCACAGTCTACGCCAGCCATGTGATCGATCGCGCAAAAGAAAAGGGCCGCAGCGCGGCCCTTTTCAGGCGAAGCAGGCGACGGTCTCAGTGAACAGCGGTCGTTGCCGTGGCGGCGACGCGTTCGCGCTCGATCAGGTAGTCGGCGGTCTTGAGCATGCCGGGCAGGCCGGTAGCCGGCGACGCCATCACCCGATACTTGCCTGCGACCACCAAGCTCGGCGTGCCCTGAATCATCCAGCGTGGCGCGAGCTGTCGGGCGCGGTTGATCTTGGCGTTGACCGCGAAGCTTTGCATGGTGGATTCGAAGACCTTGGGATCTATCCCGTAATCGGCATAGAAACCCGCGATTTCACTGATCGAGGCGAACGGACGCTTTTCGATGTGGATTGCCTTGAATAACGCGTCATGCGTCTTTTCCAGCAGTCCCATGCTCTCGGCGGCGTAGAACGCGCGACCAAAGGCTTCCCATGAGCCGCCCTGCGACATCGGCATGCTGATGAAATTGACGTCATCCGGAAGATTTTTCGTCCAGTTGTTCACGAACGGCTGAAAGTTGGCGCAGTGGATGCACGCGTAGCTGAACACTTCCACCACTTCAATCTTGCCCGCGATCGGCGCCATCGGCTGCGCCGCAGCCATGGTGGTGAACTCGCGGCCCTCCTGCGGCGTGCTGTCATCGGAACCTGTTTGGGCCTGCGCCGCCAGCGGCAGCAGGCTGGCGATCGCAACTAATGCCATGCGACGAATCATTGAGTTCTCCCCGGTGGATGGATAGTGGCAACGTGCAGCCTAACCGCCATTTGCTGAACGACGGCTGGCACCATTCAAGGCGCTGCGGCGCTCTGCGGCGAGGCGGCATGCAAACCTTCGATGTAGCTTGCCAGTGAATCGATTTCCTCGTCTGTGAGCAAGGTTGCAACACCCTTCATCACCTCGTTGCCATTCTCGCCGTTACCGTAACTGACGCCATCGCGATAGCGGCGCAGCAAGTCAGCGGAGTAACGCGCGTGCTGCCCCGCCAGTGACGGGTAAGCCGGGCCTGGGTTACCGCGACCCGTTGGGCCGTGGCAGGCAGCGCACGCCGGTATGCCGCGCATGGCATCACCACCGCGGTAGAGATTCTCGCCGACCTGATAAAACTTCTTGCCACTGTTCGGGCCAGAACTGATCGGGGTCTCGTCGGCCACACCGGGCAGCGCGCTCTGGCTGGCAAACCAGGCGCCCAGATCACGCGCATCCTGAGCGTTGAGCATGGCGGCAAAGCCGAGCATGATCGGATTGGCGCGTTCGCCACTCTTGAACAATCCCAGATGGCGGGCAATGTAACGTTCGTGCTGCCCCGCCAGCTTCGGGTACTGCGGGTCGGCGGAGTTGCCATCGATACCGTGGCAGGCGCCGCACACGGCAGCCTTTGCTTGGCCAGCAGTCGCGTCGCCAGTCATCGGCGCTTGATCAGCGCTGGCAAGTTCGCGGGCCGGGGCCGCTGGCGCGTCGGCAACAGGGATAATGGTCGCAGCGTCGGTTTGCGCAAGCGCGGGCGCGGCGAACAAAGCGCTGACAAGCAGCAGGCCGGTGGTGGCCAGGTTGCGCGAGGGTGTCATGAGCAGGCTCCGGGACGCGGGACGAGTTGGAAGTGGCTGGCGCGTTGGCACAACCGCGAAAACCCTGCGATTATCCCAGTGTCTGGCGGTGGCGGTCAACGAATCCGACCGCAATCCGACGCCCGGCGCGGGCACCAGCGGCGAAATGCGACGGCTGCGGGCGTTCACCATCGGCCGCGTCTGCGTGATTGTCTGGTGTCGCGGCGCATAAACGGCGATCATGCCTCTCTTGACGGCACAGGTTGCACAACACAATGGCAAATCCCCTTGTTCAGGCCAGCTACCTGCTGTCCGCGCATCTGCCGCACCAGTTGCCGCCCGATGGCGGTCGCGAGGTGGCGTTTGCCGGGCGTTCCAATGCTGGCAAGTCCAGTGCCTTGAATGCCCTGACCGGCCGCAATGGCCTGGCACGCACCTCAAAAACGCCGGGTCGAACCCAGCAATTGGTCTACTTCTTGTGTGCACCGGATACCTACCTGGTCGATTTGCCCGGCTATGGCTACGCCAAGGTGGCGATGGACCTGCGCTCGCATTGGCTTAAGTTCATCAACCACTGGTTCCAGACCCGCGAAGCACTGTGTGGTTTGATGGTGGTGATGGATATCCGTCATCCGCTGCGCGAGTACGATCAGCAGATGTTGCACTATGCCACGGTGCGCGGATTGCCAGTGCATTGTCTGTTGACCAAGGCCGACAAGATATCGCGCAGCGAACAGGTCATTACCCTGCGGAAAGTGGCCGATGCGCTACCGCCGGGTGCCACCGTGCAATTGTTCTCGGCGACCAAGAAGGTTGGCATCGACGAGGCGCGCAATACCGTGGTCGGCTGGCTGGCGCTCGACGCGGCCAACGCCGCAGGCGAGAACGCCGCCGAGTAGTGTCGCCCGTCCACCGTGTTAATCGGCGTCATGCGCGGCGCCGTACCGTTCGATTGAATCTACAGGAATGCCTCCGTGTCCAGCCCAATCGCCGCACCCAGTACCCTGATTGAAGATCGCAGCCAGTTGGTCGAATATCTGGAATCGGGCAGCAAGCCAGCGGCCGACTGGCGGATCGGAACCGAGCATGAAAAGTTCGGTTTTCAACTCGATGATCTGCGCCCGTTGCGCTTTGATGGCGAGCGCGGCATCGAAGCGGTGTTGCTCGGGTTGGCCGCGAATGGCTGGACACCGATCCGCGAGCACGGCCATGTGATTGCACTCAGCCGTGATGGCGCCTCGGTCACGCTGGAGCCGGCCGGGCAGCTCGAACTGTCGGGCGCGCCACTGGCCAGTATTCACGAAACCTGTGCCGAGATGTCGGCCCATTTGCGCGAGGTCAAGACGATTTCCGATGCGCTCGGCGTTGGCTTTCTGGGCATGGGTTTCCAGCCAAAATGGCGGCGTGAGGACATGCCGTGGATGCCCAAGGGCCGCTACCAGATCATGCGTCAGTACATGCCCAAGGTCGGCTCGCTCGGCCTCGACATGATGACCCGCACCTGCACCGTGCAGGTCAACCTCGACTTTGCCAGCGAGGCGGATATGGTCAAGAAGTTTCGCGTCGGCCTGGCCTTGCAGCCGATCGCCACCGCCCTGTTTGCTGATTCGCCGTTCACCGAAGGCAGGCCCAACGGCTATCTGAGCTATCGCTCGCAGATATGGACCGACACCGACCCCGATCGCACCGGCATGCTGGATTTCGTATTCGATGAGGGCTTTGGTTTCGAGCGGTATGTGGATTACATGCTCGATGTGCCGATGTATTTCAGCTATCGCAATAATGAATACATCGATTGCAGCGGGCTGAGCTTTCGTGATTTTCTGGCCGGAAAACTGGCGCCCTTGCCCGGTGCGCTACCGACGCTGAATGACTGGTCCGATCACTTGACGACGGCGTTTCCGGAAGTCCGGCTGAAGAAATTTCTGGAAATGCGTGGTGCCGATGGTGGTCCGTGGAACCGCCTGTGCGCGCTGCCGGCGTTCTGGGTGGGCTTGTTGTACGATGATGCGGCGCTGGATGCAGCGTGGGATCTGGTTCGCGATTTCAGCAGCGAAGAGCGCCACGCCCTGCGCGATGGTGTGCCCAAACACGCGCTCAAGTTGCCGTTCCGTGGAGCCAGCGTGCGTGAGCTTGCGATCGAAGCATTGAAAATCGCGCAGGCCGGGTTGGCCAGGCGTCGGGTGTTGTGTGCCCTGGGTGGCGACGAAACATCGTTCATCGAGCCGCTGCTGGAAATTGCACTGGCCAACCAGACGCCCGCGGAACATAAACTGAAACTGTTCCATGGCCGCTGGCAAGGCTCGGTGGACCCGTTGTTCGGCGAGTTTGCTTATTGAGGATGGTCTAAACGACCTGTCATTGCGAGGAGTCGCCGCTCTCCATCGGAACCTTTCGATCAGTGTGTGTTGCGCCGATGCGTGTGCATTGGATCGAAGCCGAAGTTTTCACCGGCCTGCGGCCGGCGAGGCCCTTTTCAGGGCGGAAAATGGCCCAAAACGCCTTGCGCCGGGCGCACGTCGGTGCGGCTCCTGGAGCACCGATCCGCTGCGCATCTGGGCAACCGCAGGCCGGCGCCGAACTCGCACGTCCATGTGCTTCAGACACCGGCGCCTATTCCCTGCGTTTGCCTGCGATGCTCGCCGTGGTTAACGGCACACTGTCGCACTCGGCCCGCGCATCCCTGCGCTACAGCCCCGCTTCTCCGTTTCATCCCACCACATCATGGTGCTGTCGGTTCCACCGCTTCGCGGTTTGGGCCGACATCCACACCTGAATGTCCTTGACGCTTTTCCTTTGCGCTTCGCGTCCTTTGCGGATCAAACGTTTTACGCTCTGCCCGTCGGATTCATGTCCCGTGAGCAGTTTCAGGCACCGGAACAGTCCGCTCGCAACAAGGTCCGGCGAGGCTTGTTCAGAGATGCCTTGACATCGCCGTTACCACGGGCAGGGCGGCGTTTGCCCACAACGCGTGCATGGCTGCACCGGGGTGCAGGCCATCGGCGGCCAGCATCGTGGTGTCATTGCCGTGGCCTCGCGATATGGCGGTAATGTCGAGGAATGCGGTTCCCCGTGCGGCAGACTGCGCCCGTGCGATGGCGTTGTAGCCCTCGATCTGCGCGGCGATCGACCGTGGGTCATGGCCCGCCGCGCGGGCAAACGGGGTAACGCCCCAATCGGGAACCGACAGCATCAGCACGCGCTGCGGTCTGCCGTCGGCCAGGGCAATGGCCTGCTCCAGCAACGCGGCAACGTGCGGTGCGTACTCGGCCAGCGGGTAGCCGCGGTATTGATCGTTGACGCCGATCAGCAGCGACACCAGCCGCCACCGGCCAAGCGGTTGCGCGGCGGTGATCGCGGCGGCCAGATCGGCACAGCTCCAGCCGGTTTGCGCAATGATGCTGGGTCGGCCCAGATCAAGCCCCGACGCGCCCAGCAGTTGCGCCAGGCGATCGGGCCAGCGCGTCTCAGGCGCGACACCTTCACCAATGGTGTAGGAATCGCCGAGCGCAAGAAAACCGTTTTCCACTACACCAGTGCGGCAGATGCGGCGGCTTGCGGGTGCCGCTGTGCCCGCCGCTGCAAGGTTCGCTCGATACGCGCAAATACTTCACGCAGCTGTGCCGGCTCGGGCAACAGGGTTACCCGGAAATGGTTGCGATAGGCGACGTTGAAGCTGCTGCCGGGCACGATCAGCACGCTCTCGTGCTCCAGCAATTCCACGGCAAACTGATGATCATCGAAACCCAATGCCGCCTCGCCAACCACCGCCGGGAACGCATACAAGGCGCCGGCCGGACTGTTCAGCGACAGCCATTCACTGTGCGCGCAGGCCTCGATCACGGCGCGCCGCGCTTCATGCAGGCGGCCGCCGGGCGCACACAATGCGCCGATGGTGTCGATCCCGGTCAGTGCCGCCGGCACCGCCCATTGCCCCGGCACGTTGGCACACAGGCGCAGCGCACCAAGCAAGTCCAGCGCATGGTGATAATCGGCGACACGCCGGCGCTCGCCACTGAGCACCGCCCAACCGACACGATAACCACAGGCGCGATGCACCTTGGACAGGCCACCGAAGCTCAGGCACGGCACCTCACCGGCGAGTGGCGCCAGCGGCTCGAAGCGGGCGCCGTCGTAGGTGATGCCATCGTAGATTTCATCGCTCATCAGCAACAGGCCGTGCTTGCGCGCCACCGCCACCAGCGCTTGCAGCAGCGCGCGCGGGTACACCGCACCGGTCGGGTTGTTCGGGTTGATCAGCACCAGTGCGCGCGTACGTGCGGTGATATGGCTTTCGATTTCATCCGGATCTGGCAGAAAGCCGTTTTCCGCCGCGCAACGGTAGTACACCGGCTCACCGTCGTTGAGCAGGGTGGCAGCACTCCACAGCGGGTAGTCCGGGCTGGGCAGCAGCACTTCATCGCCGGGGTCGAGCAGAGCACGCAGTGCCAGGTCGATCAATTCGCTGACACCATTGCCGATGAACACCGCGTTGCCATCGATGCCACTGACGCCGCGTGCGGCAAACTGCGCCGCCACGGCTTCGCGCGCTGGCACCAGCCCTTGCTGGTGCGCATAGGCATCGCTGGCGGCCAGACCTGCAACAATGGCCGAGCACAGATGCGCCGGTGCGCGAAAGCCGAATGCGCCGGGGTTGCCGATATTGAGCTTTATCAGCTCGCGGCCCTGGGCTTCCAGTTCACGTGCGCGGCGGGCCAGCTCACCGCGGATTTCGTAGCGCACGTGGGCAAGACGGGTGCGGGTGTTCAGGGGTTTGTCGGTCATGGTCGGGGCGGGCGGAGGAAAGAGGTGCGTTGCAGATACACGCCAAGCGTATCGTGGATTGGCTCGCGCTACACTCCCCACGATGAAACTCGATACCAAACTGCTGCATGTGCTGGGCTGGCCAGACGATGCCCGCGCCCGCGACGACCTGGCGCAGGCGTTGCGCGAATGGCCCGCTGCCAGCCTGGGACGCGTGGTGGCGCAACATCGCAGTGGCTACGATGTGGCGACCGACCTGGATGCGCGAGTGCGCGCCAACGCGCCGCTGGCGTGGACGCGCGCGCGTTTTCCGCCCGAACAGCGGGCAGCGGTGGGCGATTGGGTGCTGCTCGATTGCGCTGCCGGGCAGATCCTTGGCTTGTTGCCGCGGCGCTCATTGCTGGCGCGTGCGGCGGCCGGCGAGCATTACCGCTGCCAGCCCATTGCCGCCAATGTCGATACCGTGTTGGTGGTGACCGGGCTGGATCGCGATTTCAATCCGCGCCGTCTGGAGCGCTACCTGTTGCTGGTACACAGCAGCGGCGCGCAGCCGGTGATCGTGCTGACCAAGGCCGATACCGGTGTCGACGTCGCGGCGGCCAAGGCGCAGTTACAGGGCTTGTGCGAAGGCGGTGTGCCGGTGTTTGCGCTCAATGCCAAGGATCCGGAAGCCGTACAGGTACTGGCGCCGTATCTCGGTGCCGGGCAATCGGTGGTGCTGGTCGGCTCGTCGGGTGCCGGCAAATCGACCCTGACCAACACCTTGCTCGGACGTGAGCGCATGGCCACCGGGGCGGTGCGTGCCAATGATTCGCGCGGCCGCCACACCACCACCCATCGCGCCCTGCTGCCGTTGCCGCACGGTGGATGTTTGATCGACACGCCGGGGATGCGCGAGATCAAGTTTACCGGTGAGGAAGCCATCGACAGCAGCGGTTTCGAGGACATCCAGGCCGCTGCGGCACACTGTCGGTTTCGCGATTGCGCGCATGGCAGTGAGCCCGGTTGCGCCGTGCGTGCCGCGATTCAGGCCGGGACTCTTGACCCCGGCCATCTGGCCAGCTATCTGAAGTTGTCCGGCGAGATGGATGGCGCCGCTGTGCAACTGGCCTTGCGCCAGGCGCAGCGCGCCGATGCCCGCGAGCACAGCAAACCAGCACGCCAGCGTGGTTTCGACAAATACGGGCGTGATCGATGAGCGCAGATCCGGCGCTGATCCATCACGCCGCGCTCGATGCGCGTCTGGTGGCAGCGGTGCGGCCGATTCGCATGCTCGAAGCGGTGAGCTGGCCGGCACGAGTGCAGGAGTCGTTCCTCGCTGCCTGGCGTGTTGGCCACCTCAGCATGCCGCGCATCACCTACCCGCGTTTTGATTTTCACGAACTGCGTCAGGAGATCGACGCCATCCACCGCGCCGCCGATCCCGACCATCCACTCGGCCACTACTTGCGGCAGACCGGCGAAAGCTGGCGCATCGCTACTCGGCTGTTGGATGTGCTCGGCAGTCATCGTGTCACCGCGTATTCCTCGCGGCTGTTCGGGCGGCCGGTGGAAATGCTGCCGGCCAACGGCCCGACCAACCTGCAAGCCGCGCACCATTTTGTCGATCTGGCGAGTGAGCTGGATCAGGAACTGCGTGCGGCTGAGCCCGGCTACGTGTTGCCGGCGGAACAGGTACAGCAGGAACTGCAACTGGCCATCGACACGTTTTTTGTCGGCCACGCGATCCGCGTCGAACTCGACCCCAACCTGATCGCCAAGGCCGCGGCCAGCCCGACCCGCATCCGCCTGCGCACCAATACCGGCTTCAGCGAGTACGACCGCAATCAGTTGCTGATGCACGAAGCCTTTGTGCACACGCTGACCGGCGTCAATGGCCACGAACAGCCATGGCTCAAGTCGATGGCGCGCGGCTCGCCGCGCACCACGGCAACGCAGGAAGGCTTGGCCACGCTGTCGGAGATGCTCAGCGGTGCCATGGACATTGGCCGCATGAAACGCATCAGCCTGCGCATCATCGCCATCGACAAGGCGATCAATGGCGCCGACTTCATCGAAGTGTTCCGTTTCTTCATCGAATCCGGGCAGTCCGATATCGACAGCTTCACCTCGGCGCAGCGGGTGTTTCGTGGCGTGCCGCTGTCCGGCGGTGCTGCATTTACCAAGGACACCGTGTATCTGCACGGCCTGCTGGCGGTACACACGTTCTTTCGCTGGTGCCTGCGCCATCGCCAGCTCGCCCGCGCGCGGCAGTTGTTTGCCGGCAAGATGGCGTTGCAGGACGTGTTCGCGTTGGAATCGCAATTCGCCAGCGGCGCGATTGCCGCGCCGGGTTTTCTGCCGCCGTGGATGCAACGCGCCAACGGCCTTGCCGGCATGCTGGCGTTCTCGCTGTTCGTCAACAAGATACGCCTCGACAATGTGGCCGCCGACGACCTGATGCTGGGTTTGTAGGAAAACGCCCTGCAAACCCGGAATGTCATGGTTCGTCATTGCCGCCTTGGCGGACATGACGAACTGAAGGAGTTCTGCCTCAAGTAAACGCCATTGTCCGCAAGCCGCGTGTGCCTCAGCGCTTCATGAAGCCGAAAAACTCTTCGTTGGTCTTGGTGTTCTTCATCTTGTCGAGCAGGAACTCGATCGCGCTGAGCTCGTCCATCGGATGCAGCAGCTTGCGCAGAATCCATATCTTCTGCAGCAGATCGGCATCGATCAGCAATTCCTCGCGGCGCGTGCCGGAGCGGTTGATGTTGATCGCCGGGTAAACGCGCTTCTCGGCGATGCGGCGATCCATGTGCACTTCCATGTTGCCGGTGCCCTTGAACTCCTCGTAGATCACCTCGTCCATCTTCGAGCCGGTTTCCACCAGCGCGGTGGCAATGATGGTCAGCGAACCGCCTTCCTCGACATTGCGCGCGGCGCCGAAAAACCGCTTGGGCCGGTGCAGGGCATTGGCATCGACGCCGCCGGTGAGCACCTTGCCCGAGCTGGGCACCACGGTGTTGTAGGCACGCGCGAGGCGGGTGATCGAGTCGAGCAGGATCACCACGTCCTTCTTGTGTTCGACCAGGCGCTTGGCGCGCTCGATCACCATCTCGGCAACCTGCACGTGGCGCGCCGCCGGCTCGTCGAAGGTGGAGCTGACCACTTCGCCGCGCACCGTGCGCTGCATCTCGGTCACTTCTTCCGGGCGCTCGTCGATCAGCAACACGATCAGGTGCACATCCGGGTGGTTGTACATGATCGCGCTGGCGACGTTCTGCAGCAGCATCGTCTTGCCGGCCTTGGGCGGCGACACGATCAGGCCGCGCTGACCCTTGCCGATCGGCGACATCAGATCCATCACGCGGCCGGTGATGTCCTCGGTGGAACCGTTGCCGCGCTCAAGCGTGAAGCGCTGGCGCGGGAACAGCGGCGTCAGGTTCTCGAACAGCACCTTGTTCTTGGATGCTTCCGGTGGCTCACCGTTGATGGTGTCGACCTTGAGCAGGGCGACGTACCGCTCGCCATCCTTGGGGCTGCGAATGCGGCCAGCGATTTCATCGCCGGTGCGCAGGTTGAAGCGGCGGATCTGGCTGGGCGAGATGTAGACATCGTCGGGGCCGGCCAGATAACTGGCATCGGCCGAACGCAAAAAGCCGAAGCCGTCGGGCAGGATTTCCAGCACACCCTCGCCGGCCACACCTTCACCGACTCGGGTCAGCACCTTGAGCAGCGCAAAGATCACGTCCTGCTTGCGCGCGCGCGCCACACCTTCGTGGATATTGAGTTGCTCGGCGATGTCCAGCAGCTTGTGTGCCGGCATCCGCTTGAGGTCATTCAGGCTGTAGGTCGGGAAGTCCGCCGGAATGGTCGGCGGCGGCCGGTTGTCGCGCGGCTCGACCTCGGACTCGTCGTTGTTGCTGCGTGCTGCGGGGGCCACGCGATCACGGTCGCGGTCGCGGCGATTGCGACGGTGGCGATCACGGCGCGCGCTCTCACGCGATGGCTGATTGGCATCACCATTTTCGTTGTTCGCACCGGCGTTGCCGGCATCGCTGGCGGCCTCTTCACTCGTCATTGACGAGCCTGTGCTCGCTGCTGCATTGGCCGCGGGCTTGGGCTCGGCTGTGGCCTTGGGCTCAGCCGCGGGCTTGGGCTCGGCTGCGGCCTTGGGCTCAGCGGCAGGCTTGGGCTCGGCTGCGGGCTTGGGCTCAGCGGCAGGCTTGGGCTCGGCTGCGGGCTTGGGCTCAGCGGCAGGCTTGGGCTCGGCTGCGGGCTTGGGCTCGGCC
>Ga0100399_1003115_pt1 | contig 11638 bp, 15 predicted proteins | sample CryGeymeta201523_FD_81545 | JGI IMG/M metagenome (GOLD analysis project Ga0100399, IMG submission 81545) | Groundwater microbial communities from Crystal Geyser aquifers in Utah, USA - Crystal Geyser metaG 2015-23 | ecosystem: Environmental > Aquatic > Deep subsurface > Groundwater | place: USA...
ATTTTTCTCTGTAGGCCTGGAATCGTTTCAAGCAAATGGTCGAAGGATGTTTTGTGCACTATCAAGAGAGTCATATCGGTTTCAGCAATAACCGAAGATGTCCGGGGTTCTCCATCGATGAGGGATATCTCCCCGAAAAAATCGCCCTTAGACAGTTGCCTGATGACTTTCCCATCTTTCTCGACCCGGGCCTTGCCTTCTGCGATGAAAATGAACTCCCATCCTGTTTTCCCCTGCTGAACCAAGACCCTGCCTGCCTCCACCTTCACCTGGTCTGCATGTTTACCGATCTCTCTCAGATGGCGCTGGCTAAGATTGCTGAATAATGGCACTTTTTTAAGAAGATCAATCTTCTGCGAACTGCGGCGGAGTAACATGTTGTTTCCTCCTTTTTGATAAAAATTCTTTTTGGGTTAAAGGTTTTGGTGGTAGACAGAAATTTTAATTAGAGTGTATTAAAATTCGTGCAAGAAAGTCAATAAGAATTTCAGGAGAATTTGAGGAGAGTGAAAAAGGCGCCCATTCTGCAGCATTTTCGCAATTTATAAGTAGCGAACTTTTTTTACTGCGGTAGTCACGGCAAAGACTCGAATATTGTTGCTCTTGGGATCTGCGGGGAAAAGAAAAAAGCCTGGTCGGCTTGGATCATAGCCCAAAGTTGTTCCGACCAGGACTTCCCCATCTCTAAACGTCACTTCTATTTTCCGGCCAGAGGGTTTTTCTCCCTGGATATACTCTTTCCGCTCATTGTACAGGTAATTTCCAGTAAAATCCTGAACAAAGAAAACGGCCTTCAGATCTTTCAACAACACCTCAACGGCCCCACCCGAGGGTTTGGCAGCCTGATAAATATGAAAACGATCCTTATGCGGAAAGAAATCTTGGCTGAAACCCTTTACTCTTTTACCATCGACATATCGTGCGACTACTTTAACAGGTTCCATTCATCCACCTTCACATTTTAATTCCTGCAAATAGACCCTTCAGCTTTGTTCGCGAAGGACACAAATTGAGAAAACCTTATTAAAAAATTCCGCCATCGCAACCCTATAACTTTACAGCCACTTCTTTTTTCTGAAATAGAGTAACATGGAAACTCCAATTCCAACCATGATCAACCAAACTACAGGATAACTCCATCGCCACTCCAGTTCCGGCATATATTTGAAATTCATCCCATAAATCCCGGCAAGAAAGGTAAGGGGCATAAAGATGGTTGCGATGATGGTCAATACTTTCATCACTGCGTTCAGTCGATTGCTGATGCTTGAAAGATAGATGTCGAGCATTCCGGAAACCATGTCCCGGAATGTCTCGATCGTATCAATCACCTGAATGGTGTGGTCATAAACATCTCTTAGGTACACCCTAATAGTTTCTTTAACCAGGGGTGGTTCTCCTCTTTCCAAGTTTCCGATGACCTCTCTCAAAGGCCAAACCGCCTTCCGCAAATAAATCATCTCCCTCTTTAAATGATGGATGATCTGCAAGGTTTCGGGTGTTGGCCGTGTCACCAACTCATCTTCCAGAAACTCTATTTTTTCACCCAGTTTTTCCAAGATGATAAAATAGTTGTCAACGATCGAATCTAATAAACTATAAGATAGATAATCAGCTCCCATTCTCCTGATACGACCTTTACTGTTTCTGATGCGTTCTCGAATTGGGTTAAAGGTATCTCCTTCCTTTTCCTGAAAAGAGAGGACAAAATTCGTGCCCAGGATTAAACTGATCTGCTCTGCCTCTATCTCGCTGCTCTTATCGTTGTAATTGAGCATCCTCAAAACAATAAAGAGGTATTCTCCATAATCCTCCATTTTTGGACGTTGATCCGTATCAAGGATATCTTCCAATACAAGAGGATGTAATCCATAACATTCGCCCAGCCTTTCCAGAATCTCAACCTGATGAAGTCCGTCAATATTAATCCATGTAACCGTTGGCTTATCTTTAAAGAGGAGGCATTCCTCAATTGTTTTTGTTTCCTTCTCTTGAAAATGAGCCTCATCATAATCCATGATGGTAATCTTTGGCGTTTCGGCCTTTTTCTCTCCGATATGAACGAGGGTTCCGGGTGGAAGCCCGGCCTTCTTCGACCTTTTCTTAATGGGCTTTGGCATCTCTAATCACTTACCCAGTGGAGCAATTCGCCATGGTGGGGTGACCGCCCACATACTGCCGGCTGACGCAAACGATAAAAAATGAACGGGTCAGGGACACGGTCACGTTATTTTTGGATTGATATCGTCATACCATATTAATTTTGAATGAATTCAAGGTCAAGGGAATTTTAGATCTGCGGGACCAAAAAAGGGCAAACGAATCGACAGGAAGCATCCGGTGAACAATAAGACAGCAATCGTAATCAGATAAATCCAGAATACCCGTGTTTGGCCAGAGTTCTTGAATCAAAATGGTCGAAAGTTTAATCTCTATTTCACAAACCTCTTTGGACAAACTTTTTGGATTAGGGCTCATAATAAGTTTCTATTAATTTACTCTTTCCTGTTTGGAACTTGAACATCTTAAAGAGATTGGTGATCATTGCACGGTTACTATTAAGCCGATTGAAAAATATCTCTGCCACTTTCTCCATAATCTCAATGCCCGCCTCGCTGTTCTGTTTTATCAGTTTCCTGAGGATCTCTCCATTGATGGAGTATACCCTCGCCTTCTTGGTACAAGTGGCTGAGACGCTATTTCGATAAGGTTTAATTAATGATGGGAGTCCGAAGGCTTCTCCTTTCTTCCCGACCGAATAGGCTGTAATGTCGATCTCACCCTTTGCCTTGATGCCCAGGGTCACCTCCCCTTCCAATAGGATATAAAGATTCTGGGCTGGCCCCCCTTGGGAAAAAACTGTCTCCCCTGCCTTAAAATTCACCTCGGTAAAATGTTTACCAAACAGTTGGAGTTGTTTTAAATTGAGTCCTTTAAATAGATCAGCCTCTTTCAAATCTTTAATGGAAATCATAAATCCTCCATGTAAATTAAATTTACGTTTTACAAATGCCTCCTTTCTGACACTATCCTCAAGGTCCTCGCTCCCCCACTCCCTTTAACAATGTACAAATCCCTTAAATGAGCAGAAAACTCCATTTTTAAAAAATTAAGTTCTGGATCAATTCTTTGTTATATCCCCACCCAAATGAGGGAAAAAGCAGGATTATTCGTTTAAATATATTGTACTAATACTAATACAAAAAAGTCAATGAGAATTTCGGGGTCCTTCCCTAAAGTTTTAGTGGGAAAGATAAATATCTTCTCATCTGACAAATCAGTGATCCTTGTGCTAAAATTGGCTCAAAAAGCTGGAGCCGATAGAAGATGCCTCTCGAATTTGATTCCCTCAGCCACGGAAAGATTGCCTTTGGTTTCTTTAATATTGAGACCGATATGATCCTTCTTGGGCATTATTTTCTTTGGTTGGGAGGCTTCCCTCGCTGGAAAAATGATATTCGACCAGAATATGTCCTAGCCATGAAGGAAATGATTGAACAATCTCAAAACCATATCTTCGACGGTTTAATTCTTTTGTGAGGAAATGAAGCCGTGGTGAAGAAGGTGATCATCGATTGCGATGTAGGGGTGGACGATGCCCTGGCCTTAATCCTTGCCTTTCATTCACCCGAACTGGATGTGAAAGCAGTGACCGGAGTGAATGGAAATGTCACACTAAAACAGGTGTTCGAAAATATCCAGAAAGTCCTCTCTCTGATCCAACCCAAAAATAAACCGCTTATCGCCAAAGGAGCCGACCAACCCTTAAAAGGGAAAACTATTTACGCCCATTCTGTCCATGGAAAAGATGGATTGGGTGGGGCGAAGATAGATCGGAGAGAAGGAGAAGAAGGGTGGCAATTTTTCCCGGGCCGCGCAGATGAACTCATCACAAAGATGGCTCGCCAGTATCCAGACGAAATGACATTGATTGCGACAGGCCCCCTTACCAATTTGGCCTTAGCGCTTCAAAGAGACCCAGGAGGAATGGGAAAGTTGAAAGCAGTGGCAATCATGGGAGGAGCAGTTCGAACAAGGGGAAACATTACATCCTATGCTGAATTTAACATCTTTTCTGATCCCTTGGCTGCTAAAATAGTTCTTGAATCAGGATTGCCCATCACATTGGTCCCGCTTGATGCGACCCATCAGGTTTCTTTGACACCCCAATGGATGGAAAATAGGGTGAAACCCATCAACAATTCTATTTCTAAATTCATTATTGAGGCGACTGGATATGATTCAACCACGCACCAGTTTAGGAATATGGAACGCATCCATCTTCATGATCCCCTCGCGGTGGGGGTGGTCATTGACCCCATATTGGTGGGGAAGGAAAGACTTTCGATTGATGTGGGGACTCAGGAGGGAGAGCATTTTGGGAAAATAGTGGAGGGATTAGGGAAATCGAATATCGATGTTTGCTTCACCGTAGATGTAAAAAGTTTTTTAGAACTCTTCCTGTCAAGATTGGGGTGAATCCATGAGAAAAAAAATTCTGGTCCTCGGTAATTCCAACGTAGATTTTGTCTTCAAGATTCCAAGATTCCATCATCCCGGGGAGACGATATTGGCGGAAAGTCTGGTCACTTTCTTCGGCGGGAAAGGGGCGAATCAGGCCATCACGGCAAAGCGCCTGGGGGGAAATGTCCACTTCATCACTAAATTAGGGAATGACCTCTACGGTAAATCTTACCGTCACCACTTGATCAAAAATGGCCTTGATCAGAAACTGATCCTTAAAGATAAAAAACTTCCAACAGGAATGGCGGTGATCGAATTGACTCCAAAAGGGGAGAACCGGATCATCGCCTTCCTGGGAGCGAATGGTTCTCTTTCTGTAAATGATCTAAAAAGATTAGAACGATACTGGAAAGGAGTTGACGTCTTTGTCACTCAATTGGAGATCCCTTTTTCAACAGTCGAGAAAGGTTTAAAAATGGCGAAAGAACAAGGCGCCCTCACTCTCCTCAATCCATCACCTCCGGTTCAACTTCCGTCTCATATTCTCCCCTTGGTCGATTTTATTGTGCCCAATGAGGTGGAGGCTCAGTTACTGACAGGAATAAAATGGAAGGGAGATCGAGAAATTCGAAAAATGGCTGAAAAATTTCTGGACCAGGGCGTAAAAAATGTAGTGATCACCTTGGGATCAAATGGCCTCTTTCTCAAAAACAGAAGTGAAGAATTTTGGATGGAGGCTTTCAGAGTGAATGTAGTGGATACAACCGCTGCAGGAGATGCTTTTTTGGGAGCTCTTGCCTCTGGCCTCATCGAAAACAAACCAATCCAAGAAGTTTTAAAATTTGCGAATGGGGCTGGAGCACTTGCGACTACAAAATTGGGCGCTCAGCCTTCTCTCCCCTCAAGAAGGGACCTTAACATGTTCCTGAAGCGTATTGAGGTCGGCAAAACAAAGAGGTCATAACAAAAACATTTCACGCTCTGCCTGCCCACCGAAAATGTCTATTGTAGGCAAGTGCTACCTGTCCTCCGTAGCAGAACGAACTGCGTAGGAGGATGCCCTATGCGCCATGCGCTCTGCAATTTTTTGGTTAGGGTTGACTTCTCCCGAGGACTTCACTATGCTACTCATTAATCTCTCCACAGAAAGGAGTGAGCTATGAATGAGGTGTTGAAAGCAATAAAAAACCGAAGGACGGTTCGAAGATTCAAACCCAATCCGATAGATGAGGAGAAGATTCAGATGATTCTCGAGGCAGGAAGATGGGCCCCTTCTTTTAGCAATCTTCAGCCCTGGAGGTTCATCGTCATTAAAGACCAAGGTTTAAAAAGTGCATTGGATAAAGCGGCCAGGGAGAGTGTGCTCCACTTGGGCATCAATGAAGCGCCTGTGGTCATCCTGGTCTGTGTGGACCGCCGGATTGACCCTCTTCATGCAATCGAAGCTGGAGCGGCTGCCACGCAGAATATGACTTTGGCGGCATACAGCTTAGGTTTGGGGGCTGGCTGGATTGGGATTTGGGGAACAGAGGCCGAAGCCTCTATCCAAAAAATCTTTAAACTCCCTGAGACAGTTCGGGCGGTTTCCTTGCTTCCCATCGGCATCCCAGATGAATCTCCAGAAAGCCATCGGAAGCCCCTCGAAGAACTAACCCAATTTCGATAAAATGTCTTCTTTCGATAGGAGGCATTGGGGCGAGCGGGCTAAACAAATCAATTACCATGGAGGTTATTTGAAAAGTCTTGTAATGTTTTTGAATTTATCGGCGGTCTTTTTAATCTCCCTGGCTTCCTTCAAACCCGGAATGTTTTCAACTTCCTTTTTTAAATCTGAAATCACATTCCCTTTTTGATCTTCTTTCTCTTTTCCCTTTCCTCCTTTTCTCTCATCTCGAATTTTTCTGATCTCCTTCATCGTTTCCCCAAGCCCCTTCCCGATCTCTGGTAGTTTTTTCACCCCAAAGAGCAAAAAGAGGATGACAAGAATCAACAGAATTTCCTGGAAACCCAAACCAAACATTTTAAACCCCAATTAATAATTTTGAGTTATGAGTTATGAATTATAGGACCAAAATTCTTAACTCTAAATTCTATTATCAGTACTCCCAACGGCCATCGATCCAGACCCAACCTCCTCTCCTGGGTTCTCAATGGCCAGGAACCCAATGGGCATGGGGCGCTGGACGTCTCGCCCAATAGCCTGAAATCCAAACCCAATCCCCTCTCCTATGTTCCCAGTACCCGGGTCTCCAAACGGCATCTGGATAGGGGGGTGATCCATAATATTCCACTCGAGGTTCGGGTGGTCTAACTCTGACCGTTGGGGGCGGACATCCCAAGAGAAGGATAACCATGGCGCAGATAACCATTAACGAGCTGATGATAGCGACCTTTCTGTCCATCGAGGCTCCTCCTTTCGATATCATATTTTTTATATGATTTTAGATGTCGATGCAAGAAAAAAAATTCACTCCCTCACCGAAATGCCTAAGTTATGGGTGCAATTGGATTGGGGTGGTCTCCCCTCCGAAACCTTGAAATGCGGATTATCAGAGAGAAGGGAATCGGCGGGTGGTGCTGAAGGGGCCTTTTTAAGGGTATCTACACCTTGGCTCGTCGTTAAAATGTGCCGCTTCAAGTTTTCTCCGGAGAGACCACTCCAATCTCGGGGATAGGATCTCCGATCATAACTGAGGGATTACCCCTCACCTTTATATTCTCCTTGGTGGGGAGGGGGTGAGGGGACTTGATTTTTTTTGAAATTTCTAATATTAAAATCACTATAAGAATCGAAGGAGGCAATTCATGTCTATTGAATTAGAGTGTCCCATCTGTGATGCGGATATCCCTCTTGAAGGAAACGAGAAGCCGGGGGATTTGGTCCTATGTTCCTATTGTAAGGTGACCTTCAAATTATTGAGAAAGAAAGATAAATGGGCCCTTTCAGAGGACTTTGAGGAATAGGATGATAGTCCTCTATACCTCAGATCTCCACGGTGAAATTCACCTCTACCAGGAACTCTTATCGCTGGCCACTTCTTCCTCATCAGAAATCGTTGTCATAGGGGGTGACCTCCTTCCCTCTTTCCCTCCAACAAAACGATATCAAGATATGGTTCCAAATCAGAAAACCTTTATTGACCAGTTTCTTACTCCTTTCTTTAAAAGGATATTAGAGACCACTTCTGTCCAACAGATTTTTCTCATACCTGGAAACTGGGACCTGGGTTATCCTTATCTTTTGAAGGACCCCACAGAAGGAATCATCGATCTCAATCAGAGAAGTCATCGACTCAAAAATGGATACGAACTCATCGGATATCCTTTTGTCCCACCGACCCCATTTCGTCCAAAAGACTATGAGAGGATGGATGACCGAGAAGCTCTTTGGCCTCCTCAGAAAAATCCATCTTATATTCGATCCTCTGATCAGACTGACCAACTGACTCCCATTGATTCTTATCTTTATCTCAGAGGACGAGAAACGATTGAAGAAGATTTAGATCATCTCCCAAAACCTCTCCATCCAAAAAGGACCGTCTATATCCTGCATTCTCCTCCTTTTGGGACCCGGTTGGATCTCATCCAAGGAGGAAAATCAGCGGGAAGTCGATCCATCAAAACCTTCATTGAAAAGAATCAGCCTCTTTTAACCCTTCATGGCCATATCCATGAGTCGCCAGAACTCTCCGGCGCTTACATGGATCGAATTGGAGAAACCCTTTCCATCAATCCAGGGCAGTTTATCTGGACAACCAGAGGCGTCTCCAAGCTTTATGCTGTAACCTTTGAAATTGAAAATATTCAAGGAACGCTCATTCATACCTGCTTCGGAAAAGGCTTTTAGATTGCGGATTTCGGATGGTAGATTTAAAAAGCATAGCGCTCGCCTGCCAAAGTGCTTGTACGGCGGGCAGGCATGGCGCACAACACATTCTGGACTCCTTCAGAAAACCCTGAGCCAGACCTTAAAAAACTACTTGACATTTAATAAATAAAATGACATGATGAAATCGTAGGTTGTAAGAAGTATCTGTTTGGATCATAAAAGGTCGTAAAAGTGCTTCTTAAGCTTTTACGGCCTTTTTTTTAAGGACCAAAGGCTATTACAACTTACTTAAGTTTAAAAGAAGAAAGGAGGTGAGTTGTAGTGGCCAAAGGTAAAGTGAAATGGTTTAATGAGAAGAAGGGCTATGGGTTTATTTCCAGAGATGATGGAAATGATGTCTTCGTTCACTTCTCCGCCATTAAGAGAGAGGGATTTAAATCCCTCTATGAAGGCGATGAGGTAGAGTTCGAGGTCTCAGAAGGTCCGAAGGGTCCACAGGCAACCAATGTTGTTGTGACGAGCTAACATAGAAACTCATTAACCTAAAAGAGAAAAAAGACTCCAGGTTTTTCTACTGGGGTCTTTTTTTTACTGCCCTCTCCATCAACCTGCGAAAGGCATTGCGGCCTACCACAAGGGCAAGGGCAGCGTCCGCTCGCTCCAAAATTACCACGCGGATATTCATTAAGTGAGGGATGTTGGCTCGTTATTAGATTAAACCTTTCTCGTTAAGCTAAAAGAAAAAAAGGCCCCATGTTTTTCTACCAGGGCCTTTTTTAATCCCGCCTGGCGAATTCACCTACCAAGTCTTCAGAATCAATTTGTGCAAAAATTGACGATTACCATTAGAAAGTGAGCATAACAAGCAGAACATTGCTCTTGGTATTTCGAGGAGATTTTATGTCGCCTATTATAAAAAAACGAGAGGATGACGCAAATGGATTATCTGCAAGTGTAGGAAATTAGCGGACTGGCTAAAGAGGAGAAAATTAAAATGTCGCCTTTTTACGTAGAAGACGGAAATAAGAGAGGGATCAAATTGACCTCAAGAATTTTTTAAAAAAATCCAACTGCCCGCTGGACTATCAAACCCCTCAAGTGCCACCGAATCCAACCGTGATATTCTCTCCGTCGACCATTACAGGAACTAATCTCTTTCCTGAAATTCTGACCATTTTTTCTAATCCTTCGGCATCTTTAGAAACGTCAATTTCTTTATACTTTATACTTTTTCGATCCAAATCCTCTTTGGCCGCCTTACAAAAGGGGCATGTCGGTGTCGTATAAATGGTTATCTCTTTTTCCACAAAAGCGTCCCCCCTTGTCATTTGATATACTTCATTGGCTTATCACAGTGTTTTGGCATGTCTATATTTTCTGTGTGACCTTCTGGGAGGCATGGGCAATAAAGTTTATCTATCTCCGGACCGGAGATTCCTGGCCCTCAATGCACAACGGGGATCGGTTCCTCAGCGCCACAGACCTCGCAAATTAATTTTGCCATTTTTCTCACCTCCTTCTCAGGTGAAGTGGTGGGCTCGGTAATCTGATTCATCAGCTCCAAGGCTCCCAAGGGGAAACAACCTGGCCCAATCTTGCACAGACTCGATGTCTTCTGACAGCTGACCTCCTCCGCCAATTTTAAACCTTCAGCTACCTTTAAAAAAGATTCCACACGAATGAGTATCTTCTCTTTTTCCATTTCTGGAATCAAGGACCCCTCTAAATCCATTCTTAATTTCTTCAGTCCCTTGATAACTTTCGTTTGAGCCCCTGATAGGCCTATACAATTCCGACAGATATCCTCAGAAAAGCCGCCAAGAGTGGCCAGAACCACATCATAGCCTCTTAATTGATTTTTAAAATACGTGTTCACTTTCCAACCTCCACTCATACATTTGACCGTAATGCTGGCTCAGTGACAAGTTTCAGCAAGTCCAGTGAGGCATTGGCAAAGCATCCAGAACCAATAGTGCAATTTCCCACGGTTTTCTGACAGGGTTGACTCGTATCCTGGGGAAGGCCTTGGAGGGCTTCCTCAAATTCTTCCAATTCCTTCCGGATTTTTTCTTTTTTCTTATCGGGGAGAAATGATTTATCCAGGGACACTTTTAGATTTTTCAGTCTTTTGCTAGCCGAGATCACAGCGGCCGGCAAGCTACACCCATCGTGACAGATATCTCGGTCGAGGGCCTTAAACGCTGCTAAAACCCCTCGATAACCTCTCAATTGATTGACAAAATATAACTCCTCTTCTGTAAGAGGCTCCTCTCTGATAGGGATGGGTAGTTGTGGTTTTACCTCTTCCAAACTTTTCTCTCTTAAGGCTTCTTCGGGTCTCTCAAGTTCCTCGATACAGAGCCTGGCAATCCCAGCCAATTCTTCTGTAACCTTAAGGAGGCGCTTCGTCAAAGATACAATTCTCTCATTTCCTTTCATCGGTTCACCAACTTTCTTCTCTAAGGGTTCTTTAATTTTCTTTAAAAATTCTCCATCAATTTCCCAACTCTCAATTTCCTCCGGATGCTTGACCTTCCAGGTGAGGCGGCAAGAAAGCCCAGTTTCTACAAAAGCCCCTGGATCGCAGAGCGATAAACCTTGGAAGGGGGTCGGGTTCTCCTGATAGCAGGACCAAACCGCCTTTGCTATTATTTCTGAATTCATTTCCTCCGTCAGATCTACCAAGGTCGTCTGCCCTCTAAATCTCTTAATGGCTCCCAGAGGGGTGTTGAAAAGGTAGGGAGTCACCGCTTGGGATCCGACGATGGTTCTCTTGTCATTGATTCCTTCTTTTATCAAGGCTTTGAGCGCAGTACCCGAATTATGGCCGCTCACCTCCTTACCACAAAGGATAAGATACCGAATGTTGGGATTACCAACGACATTGCAAACGATCTTCTCGATGCCAATGTTTTCGGTCTGCAAGGTCCCGGACAAAGCTGCTCCCGTCTCAATAGCCACTCTAACCAACTTTTCGATTTCCGGAGGAATGCTCTGCACTTCAGGAGGTAGTGTGCCGTAGGGCGCGTTTAGTAGAACCACTACGGCCACGGGAGAATAATCATTGCCCCGCAAAAAGCATCCCGCTTCTGTAGGGTAATCGGCAACAGGACTTACTTTTAACATCTCAAAGTTCCCATTTATAACTTTTTACGGTAGTAATATATCATAATGCACTACTTCTGAATAGCCGAGTAAAGAATGAGAAATTTTTTTTAAGGGCTCGTTTTAAATTTGACAAACCGAATACTCCTTCATATCCGAAACAAGTTCGGATATACTCCTTATCGATTATCAATTGAAATATACATCTTTCGGCAAAACCCGTCAATCAATGACTACAGG
>Ga0100399_1003116_pt1 | contig 11637 bp, 14 predicted proteins | sample CryGeymeta201523_FD_81545 | JGI IMG/M metagenome (GOLD analysis project Ga0100399, IMG submission 81545) | Groundwater microbial communities from Crystal Geyser aquifers in Utah, USA - Crystal Geyser metaG 2015-23 | ecosystem: Environmental > Aquatic > Deep subsurface > Groundwater | place: USA...
GCTAGGTTCATTTTCTTTGAATGTGAGTTATTTCGCATCTTTTTAATATGCTTACCTAATCTAGTCTCCAATGGTAAACTCTGCCCGATATAAACTTTATCTGTACCTTTAAAGTTTAATTTGTAAATTCCTACTGTCATGTTAACCTCTTGTAGTGAAAGAAAAGGCTAGGTAGTATCACTACTACTACCAGGGCCGCTAAACCCGTTCGCCTATATTTGATTATCTTTAACAAAAACTCATTAAGCTCTTGTTAAAGATAGGGCTGTTTAAAGCCCTATCATACTAGTTAATTAGTTTAGCTAATTATACGAGCCACCTAAACGCGGATATCCCTTGACCTTGGTTAGTAGTAAGTTGTGTCATACCTGTACGTAATGAAGCAACTAGAACCTTACGTTGAGTTTCCACTAGGTCTTGAGTATCAAAACGAATACCACGTTGATTACCAACGATGAAGTTGTTAGATACTAGAGCAATAGCTCCAACATTAGCAACATTACCACCAGTGTTAACACCAGCACCCTTAGCAGGTAATTCTGCGGATACTAGAACAGGGCTTCCACCAACCATACCGATTTGACCATTAAGGATAGTTGCGTGTGTGCCTACTTTATCCATAGTTTGGAACGCAGTATCTTCCATTAGGTCATAGTAGAATTCAGTGTTAACGATAAAGGTAACATCAGCGGGATCAAGACCCCAAGCACCTAGGTCTTTACGTAGGTTACGTAGAATAGCAATGGTACCAGGATTCGCAACTTGAGCAGTTACAGCAGAGATATCATCATATTTAACAAGTCCTTTAACTGGATCAGCACCTACACCGGTACCTAGTAAGTATGCTTTATCAACAGACTTAGCAACACGACGAACCATAGCGTCACGAATAATTGGAAGAAGGGCAATCAGAGAATCTTCCTCTTCTTCATACATTAGATACTCGTTAGTAGCTAGTTTGTATGCGTTTAAGGTGATTTCAGATAGACGGTGAGTTTGGCTTGCACCTGCAGAAGCAGAAGTACCAAACTGAGCGTTAGTAATCCAAGTACCATATCCTGCTTCTGGGTTTAGAGGCATGGTCATAACGTTGGTCTGCATAGTGATGTTGCGCATTAAAGGAGCAATAACTAGCTTACGACGAACTTCAGATTCCATGTTTAGAGAAACTTCAAGTTCCCAAGTAGTAGATGCTTGGTGAGAAGGATCTTTTCCGCCAACAGCAGCTTTAGTAGCTAGCTCTTTACCGAACTTAGTACTTTCGATTGACTTACCAGTCATCTTAGATAATAGAACAGCAGTTTCTTTATCAGCATAGCTGACGTCGCCAACCTTAGCATCGCCGAAAGTCATTTTGGACTTTTGCATAGCTAGGATTTCAGCTGATTTTTCAGCTAGAGTAGCTTGTAGGCCTTCTAGTGCTGATTTAGACGCAGACTCGCTATCAGCTAGACGCTTTTCAACGGTAGCCATTAGTGCTTCAACACCGGTTGTGGTTGGAGTTGCTAGAGCAACTGCAGCCTTGATTTTTGCTTCCATTTCAACAGCAGCTTTTGCTTCTGCTTCTGTGGCTGCTTTTTCTGCTGCTTGAGCAGTTAATAGTGCCTTAGTGGCTTGTTCGGCTGCAGTTTTAGCAGCATTATCAAGCATAAGTTGTAGTTCTTTTGGATCCATATTCCATTCCTTTTTGAGTGTGCTCGTTTTATCTGCAAGAGATTCTAGCCCTTTAGCTGATTCGCCTTTGGGTATAAATTGAGCTTTGAAACTATTATATTCTTCAGCACTATCAAATGCCTTAGAGAGGTTAAATAAAGTATTCTGATTCATTGGAACTGATACTACGGAAATTTCCACTAGTTCCAGGTCTGTAATTAGAAATACTTCTGCGGCTGCATTATATTCTGCATCTAGGATTCTAAACCCGATACTGAATGCTGTAAGGACTTCGTCCTTAATTAAACTAAAAACTTCAGCAGCCGCTGAAATTCTTGCTTTTACCCAGAGTCCCTTTTCATCTACTCTATGCTCAATCATGCGACCGATAGGGTCATCATGCTTATGCTGTGCTAGAATAATAGGATTTTTTAGGTAGTTTTCAATACCCTTTTTCCATACGCTAGCAGGTACTACATCTCCACCCCTATCAATGTCTACGGTACTAGCATAGCCCTCAATATAGATAGATTCAATATCATCAGATGTCTTAGGGAGTTCTTTGGTAAAAGCACTATTAATGTATAGTACTTTATTTTTATCTACCATATTACTCCTTTGATGGTTTCGGTGCTATAGGCTTCTTAGGAGCACCACCTTCACTAGGGTTTGATGCAGAACCCGCTATATTAGCTGGGATCCTTATTTCATCAGCACCATCTAGTTTCTCATAACGCAGTTCAATTCTAGCCTCGTTAGGGGTTAGAATACCCGCATTTACTAATGTCGAATGATACGCAGCTACGTCTTTAAGTTCTGGCTGCAATGCAGATACAGAGGATGTAATTGCCCCAATGTCATATCCGAAAAAGCGTTCCATGGCAGATACATACTTAGTAACAATAGGCATTACTGTTTCTAGGTAAAATAATCTTAGGTTGGGGGATATATTAGCATTGTTTCCTCCGTCTAAAAGAAGGGGCGGGATTCCGAGTGCTTTTAATATCTTAATATCATGTGTTTTAATGCTGGTATCAAAGTCCATTTCTTGGAACGTTGCGCTAGAGATGGGACTTGGTTTTAGCCCACTATCTAGAATCATTGGGCGTCTAGCCCCGTTTTTAGGGCTATACTTTTGAGACCATGAGTTGATTGTTTTTTCTTTTGCAATTTGACTAAGAGTATTTTCTGTAGTTAATACGATACCTGCAACTGCTCCATTATCAAAAAATTGATCTTGGAATGTCTGCATCTTGTATAGAGTATTAATACTTCTAGTTGCTGCTGCGAGTCTACTAGATCCTCTGTATATAGTATTTGAACTAATATCCTTAATATGGATAACTTCGTCGGGCTTCATATCTGTTATACCATTGTAGATGTATTTAGCTACTAAAGTCTTAGCATCAGTAACGATATCGACGCTAGATGCTGGTAGATGGTATAAGAATGCTCCATCATAGTAGATGAAAATATTACCTTCTAGAATGAAATCTGTAAAAATATTAGTTCTGAAGTCTTGTACTGATTGAAATGGGTTTGGTCGGTAGTTGAGTAGATTATTAAGTCCTTTGATTCTCATACCTGCAACAATGCCATCAACTACTTTATCTCTAATATCATAGTCTAGACTTGAAATTGCATTTACTAGTAAATTAACACCACGGTTAACTGACTCTAATTGAGTGAAAGCTAGCCCATATCCAGTACGCGTATCCGTATAGATATCAGTGCCTTCCTCATTTCTAATTTGTTCTTGTGCGGGATTAGCCTTGCTAAACCACGTTGCTGGGTTGTACCACATAGTCATCCTTAATAGAACCTGCTAAAGATTCCAAGCCCGCGCGGCTTCTCCACGATAGGGTCAGGATTATCGAGGATTCTACCCTCAGCTTTAGCTTTTTGAGTTTCAATCCATTTACGCTGCCTATCCGGCGATGTAGGTGATGGGGCTTTACCGTAGACACCATGAAGCTTTACGTGGTGGGGGTTGCATAATGTATACACCATGTCATATAGCTCAATATGATGACTCTCAATAAACTCATCACGAACCGCTAAAATACCTTCATCTGTAGAGATGTCATAGCCTTTTGATTTGGCCCAGGTTTCTAATAGTATCGTTATGGAGTGTAGATGGTGAAGTTCTAAGTCAGCTTCTGTCCCACAGATATAGCAAGTGTCTTTCTTTTGGTACGCCGCTTTCGCTTTATCTCGCACCCATTTGACGCTTATTCGCTTATTCCCGGTATTTTTTGCCATTATTTTTGTTTACCTTATAACTCTCACTGGTATATTATATCACTATAGCTAACGTAAGTCAATGTGAAAATTTTAGCTTGCCCATTTAGGTACAAAAAAGCCGCCTAAGCGTAAAACTTAGGCGGTTAGTTTATTTGAAGATCTTCTTATACCATGGTAGATTCTTATATGCTAGTAGTTCCCTATTTTCTTTTTCTAAGCTATCAGCTGCATTTACTAGATTTGAAATTCTATTTGTTAAGTTTTTAACTTCAGCATCTTTTAGTACGGCAGTGGCTTCTAATTGTATAATACGTTTACTAACATCAGCTATGATTTCTTCTTCACTTCGATCATATTCAAGTTCGCCAATAGTTTCTTCTAAAGTATCTAACTTATCTAATGCGTCATATAGTTTGTCTTTTAGCTCCTGTACTTTAACTTTACTTTCAAGCTCCGCCTTTTCAAGGTTTACCTGGTGCTCTGCTTCAAGCTCAGCCATATCAATTGTACATAATGCGATTCTATTAATATGCTCAACGGTACTTTCATTCATAAACCCGGTAAAGTAATCAAAGGACTCATTTTGAATATTTAATAAAGGATCGGCGGGGAATACCCCATTAAGCTCTGGTTGGAGGCGTGAAATAAAACACGCCTCCATAATATCAATATGATCTGGATGACACTCAAAGAGTACTTTAGCATTAAAAATTTGGTAAATATCAAACTCTCTCTGTAGTAGTTTAGTATGCGTACCCTTACTCATACTAGTACGATGCTGCTCCCAGCGTTTCTCTAAGTTAATTGATTTACCTATATATCGATTTCCTGACGGAAATGTTAGCATATATATTCCACTTGTCATACTACTCCTTAAAACTTAATTATACCACTTTTTAAAGCTTAGGGTCAAGTAAAAATTTAATCATCTGTAAAGGTTAGTTGATAGATGCCTGATGTCATAATATTTAGATGTGAAAATGTGCACTTGCATCCACTTCATCAAAATGGTATAATATAATTTTGATGAGGAAAATGTATGGCAGTAAAAAAGACGACAGAAGAATTTAATAAAGAAATTCAAGATAAGTATGGTACAGATATACGTGTACATGGAGAATACTTAGGAGCACAGCGAAATATATCACTAATATGCAGTAAAGGGCACATTTGGGAGACCCTAGCTACTAATTTAGTATCTAGAGGATCTAGGAGTTTTTGTAACATATGCAGGAAAGGTATCTATAATAGAGTAATAGATTGGAATACTGATAATATAAGTAAGCTTAAAGATCTTACTAGTAAATACTTAGATATTGAGCAAATTGCGGAGGCTATGGGATGTAGTACTAGTGCAGTAACTAATGCTTGTGCAAAGTTTGGTATTAGTAGGCCTAAATTAGATAATACTATGATTAAACTATGCTCTATCCTTTTAGAACAAGATAGGGTGCTAGTTACTCCATTTGAAGAAATTACAACTAGCAATCAAAAAGCTATATTTAAGTGTTCTAAGGGGCATATTCATGAGCAAAATATTTATAATATTATAAATGATAATACGGGGTGTCCTTCATGCTTTAGGGCTAATGGTACTAGTAAGTCTGAAAAAGAGATATTAGATTTTATAACTAAAAGGTATAGTGGAAGTATTATTTCTAATAGTCGTACATTACCGGATAAAAAAGAGATTGATATAATTATACCAGAACTTAAATTAGGCTTTGAATACAACGGTACTTGGTGGCATAGAGAAGAGAAAGTAGGGGCTACATATCATTTAGATAAACAAAACAATGCTAGAGTTCATTTAGGCATAAATTTAATACATATATTTGAAGATGAGTGGGAATTAAAGAAAGATATAGTTAAATCTAGAATAGACAGTATGTTAGGTAATAACTTTAAGATATACGCTAAAAAATGTACTGTTACTAAGATAGATTTTCCCAAAGGTTTTTTGGACGAAAATCATATACAGGGGGCCGGAGTGCCCACTAAGTATAACTATGGTATTTTTAACTGTGGGATTATGGTAGGGGTTATGACGTTCAGTACTTCCAGATTTGATGCAGTTTATGACTATGAGTTAGTTAGATACTGTTCATTAACTGGTATTAATATTGTAGGTGGTGCATCTAAACTATTAAAGGCATTCAGAAAAGAATTTACTGGTAGTATAATTACTTACTCTGATAAAAGATGGAGTACTGGAAATATGTATAAAGCTATAGGTTTTTCGTTACTACGTACAAGTGCCCCAGGGTATAAGTACTATAAAAAATTGAAGTCATTCTCTAGATTCCAGTTCCAAAAGCATAAGCTAAAAGACTTGTTTCCTTTATCTTACGACGACAACCTAACAGAAGCACAGATTATGAAGTTAGAAGGTTACTACAGAGTATATGATTGTGGCAATGATGTATGGGTTATCCTATAACTAGTGTGTATAGGGCATACCTTATAGCATCGGCAATATGGGAATAGGTTTCGTGTTCTGGTTTTTCTACACCAGAAATTGAATCCGTTTTCCAGCGGTAACCATCCAGCATTGCTAAAGTGTGTACACAGTTAGGAGAGACGTACAGCCGCCCTTGCTCAATAAGTGTCTGTACATATGCGATTCCTTCATTTACTTGCTTCTTGGCTTTAATTGTAGCTATATTGTATATATAAGCCAAATCACCGCCGAACTGTGCAGCTGCCGAGTCAATAAAGATAGAATCAATTCCATATTTAGTTATTAATTCTTGTATAGCCTTAGCGTGCAGTGCAGTAGACGATTTAGCCTCTTGATATTCGTCAATAATATGAAACCGCTCTTGCTTAGGGTCATAGGCGATTACGGCGAAGGCCGTAGGGTCCTTAAACCCAGGGTCAAGCCCCGCAATATACTCAACACCGTCGCTGTGCTCAAATTCTTGTATATACTTACTAGTATCAAACTCACTATAGATTTGACCCTCAAATGTAGTAAATGATGCCATGTACTCTTGCTCAAACTCTGCTTTATTCATACTACTACGTGCTTCTGAAACATCAGATTCACGCATTCGTAAATTCTCAGTATAGTCAGCAGTTATAGAAGCCCACTGAGGGAATTCGGGTGAAAACCCACGAGCAAAGAAGCGACTAAACCAATTATTCTTACCACGGGGTGTAGAAATAAAGATAGCTTTAGAGTTAGGTTTATCTAAAGTAGGTCTAAGAGAGACGTTAAACGCTTCCTCTGCATCTGATCCTAGGGCCGCTTCATCAAAAATGATGAGGTCGTAGGATCGTCCAACACATGAATCTACGGTTGATAGAGACCCCATTCTAATTGTAGACCCATTAGCTAATTCAATTACTTTATCTTTCAGGTTATCTTTAGTAACCTCTAAGTCAAAGGACTTTATTAGTTTTCGCTGTATTTCAAAACTAATAGAAGATAGCCCGTAGTTAGGTGACATAATAAGAATATTACATCCAGGGATAAGGGCAACAAGCTGCCCTACGATATTTGATATATACGTTTTCCCAAGTCGACGAGCTAGAGCAGCACAGATAAACCTATATGCAGGATTATTAACTGCATTTATCAAAGCGATTTGTGGTCTATTAGTCTGTTCCCACGCATTAGACTTTTCATAAGTAACAGGGTCTACAGCAGGTAATAATTTAAGATACGCCTCTACGGGGAGCTTTATAAATCTAGAATGTACGGGGAATTCTGTTAAGTGTGAGCGTTCAATATCCGGTCTAGAAATAGTAAGCATTACATATCCACCGTATTCTTAGATAGCAATTGTTCAATAAGTGATGAATACTTAGAGCCTCCAATACCTTCATTAATTTGAATATTGGTTTGTTGCTTGAGCTGATTGCCTGCACGAATTTTCTCTAGCTGGATTTCCTTATCTAGAGTCTCAATCATGATCTTATGAGATAGCGCTAAAATCTCTGTAATATCTTTACTAGAGCCTGAATCTGCCTCGTCCATATCTTGAAGCTTCTTCTTAATCAGCGTATCCATCAAATCGCGTACCTGGAACCGATTATTGAAGCCTGTACTAAAGAATACTGAGTTAATATACGCACGTACTTCTTTTCTCTCAAGTATCTGAGAGACGATCTCGGGGGGCACACCTAGGGCATCTGATACAGCTGCGATGTTTGGATTAGTTAGATAAGCATTAGCTACTTCTAGCGATTCTGGGGCGATGGCTAGTGTTTCAGCGGGCGTGGTTGTGGGTAAGTTACTAGACATAGTAGGCCTTGTTATTTTTATAGACCTTTACATTATAACACTTTGGGGGTATGTTGTCAATGTTAAAATTTTACTACCAACGAAGTTGGTAGTGATGAGGGAGGTTACGGAAACTTGTTTAAGCTTAGGCTACGGCAATCGCTACGGCTTAGGGTCCTGATATAGCTATGGCAATCGTTATGGCTTAGGGCAGTCGCTACGGCTTAGCAATCGCTACGGCTTAGCAATCGCTACAGCTTAGCAATCGCTACGGCTTAGCAATCGCTACAGCTTAGGGTCCTTAGGACTAAAAACGGTTCAGCACCCAAAGTTTGGGCAAGAAAATCCCAAATAGGCCATATTGTAGGGCCCACCATCCGCAAAAATTTTTGTAGTCAGATAACCGGCCCTATTATAGCACACTAATACCTGCCACGTCAATAGCAGCACGATTGTATTTACCTATGAGCATGATAGATAAATACAATGCCCCTAACTAAAAATAATCTTGCGTTGTCTTGCTGATCTGATGTATAATTTCTTTAAGCTAAAAAGGAACTATCATGGAACACTTCACACACTTTGACATTACAAGAATTAACAGCTTAGGCTTTGTCGCTTGGGTTGTAGTTGATAGCGAAACAGATACCGAGGTATGCCGCTTTGATAGGTACTGCGACGCTGTTGACTTTGTTACATTCATGAACGATATAGGAGAATAAGATGCTTGGGATTATTTTTTGTGGGCTTGTAGGTGTGATTGCAATTGGCTGTATAATGTACGTTCATAAACAAACATACGGCGATTGGCTTTAAGGAGAATATCATGCTATGGTTAGAAAAATTATATGCATACAGCATAATCAAACAGGATTGCATTGCATCGTATGGGCATGAACCTATTAGCATAATAGGGACTAATCCTAATTGGTATATGGTAAGCATTAGCCTCTTGGTTACTGCATACTACCCTATTGATCCTACCACTGGTAGGGTTATTGATGTTCAATTTGATTAATAAAGATTGGCTATATAAGCCAAAGCTTATATAGGCCGAACCTTATATAAGCTTTGGCTTATATATTGCGCCAAAATTATAACATATAATTTTGGGCCGTGTCAAGCTTTTAATTGTAATAATTTGTAACAGCGTGAAAATATGTAAAGATATGTAAAGATGAAAAAAGACTTGTTTTTCGCTGGTTTTTCCGTTATAATAAATCCTTAGACAAAAAGACTTACCGCATAGGCTAACAAGCGGAAAATATTGTTAGCAAATAACCCTTAACTTTTTAGGAAAATCAAATGGAAAAATCTACTGTCAAGGCCGTAAATTACACGGCAGAGCAAACAGCTAAAATGGTTGCAGACTATACCGTGGCCCCTATTAAAGGGACTGTTGAGGCTATTGCTCTTGAATTAGGTAAAACCGTTAAATCTGTCGTAGCAAAGCTATCGCGTGAAAAGGTTTACGTTAAGGCTTCTTATGTTAGCAAGACAGGCGAACCGGTCCACAAAAAGGATGAAACTGCCGACGCTATCGGCGCTGTTCTGAAAATGTCAGAAAATGATATTAGTTCTTTAACCAAGGCTAACAAGACTGCACTTGCTGCAATTTGGAAAGCCCTTGCAAATTCGGTGCCTGCTGAGGCTGAATAAATCAAAAGCCCCTCGGGGCTTTGTCTTATGTCTTATATAAGACCTACGCTATCATTAGGATAGCGTAGGCGCCAATTATACTCGTATAATTGCGGCCGTGTCAAGCAATTAATTGTAACAATTTGTAACTGTTGTTTTTAGGGTAAACACCTAGAAAATAAATGCTACTAGGGCTGAAAAAATCGACTATAATAACCGCATGGACACAAAAACACTTCAAAGCATAGGTAATGACTATTGGGCAATCTATTGCGAAACCTTTCCAAAATTAGTAAGGTTTGATCCGCCTACTATTATTATTAATAACCGGTATACTAGGTGTGTTGGTGCTTGTTACTATGATAGAAACCTGATTCAAATTTCAGGCAAGTTTCTCGCAAAATTCGGTGAAATTATCATAACTGATACCCTGCCACATGAGATGGCACATCAGATAGATTTTAATTTAAATGGATGGTTTAAAGGTAAGCATCATCATGGCGCGAGCTGGATTAAAATTATGGTACAATTAGGACTAGAACCTGAAGCGTACAGCACTTTGAAACTTTGAGGGATTATATGAAACTTACTTCTTGGGTATCTACTTTTTGTAGTATTATTGGCGCGTTTTTAGTTGCATCAAATATCATTCTTATCGGCTATTGTTTCTTTATTATCGGGGCTATTGGATGGTTAATTGTGGGTTATACTAAATCAGATAACGCACTTATTACACTTAATAGCGTTTTTCTTATTGCTAATATATTGGGACTATACAATGCTTTTTAATATCGTTTGGTACTATTACCATAAAATCAAATACGATCACGCATACTCTTAACTCTTATATAAGACCGCTATCGTTTCGATAGCGGTTGCGCCAAAATTATAACACATAATTTTGGGCCGTGTCAAGCTTTTAATTGTAACAATTTGTAACTGTTGTTTTTAGGGTAAACACCTAGAAAATAAATGCTACTAGGGCTAAAAAGCGCGGTATAATTGCCCTATACACTGAAGGACTCAAAATGGTTAAAATGAACTCAAATTTTATATCTGAAATAAATGGGGAATATTGGGATGAAATTATTACCCAATGTTTTGCAGCTAATGTAGGCTTGGTTAATGATTTTCATTTTTATGATTTTGTTTATACGTACTGTGGGGCTTGAAATGTTTAATAAAATTTTTGAGTTCGTTGTTTATCTACCACTGCTGGCACTGACTGCACTTTTTTTATGGCTTTTTGAGCCATTTAAGAATGAATAGATTATAATCAAGGCTTACCACTTAACAAGGCTAGAAAATGAAAAGAATCGCAATTTATGATATGGATGGTACAATCGTTTGCTCACTTCATCGTTATCGGACTATTGATAATAAAATTGATTTAGCATACTGGCGAGATAATGAACATCTTGCAATGAATGATTCTCTTTTGCCACTGGCAGAACAATATAAAAAAGATTTGGAAAATAATGATGTATACGTTATTATTGCGACTGCTAGGATACTTAATAAGCCAGATTATCTATTTATTAATACTATTTTGGGTAAACCGGATTTTATTATTAGCCGAAAAAATAATGATAATCGTTCGGGCGGTTTACTCAAAATTTTGGGGTTGAATAAATTATTTTCACTTAAACAATTTAAAGCCGTAAAGCATACTGCAATTTTCTATGAAGATAATACTTCATATTTAAAAGCTGTGTGTGACCACTTTAATATCACTGGAGTTTATATTCCATCAAAACAAGGTCATTAATACCCCGAAAGGGTTATTATCTACTCTTATATAAGACCAAACGCGAATGATTCTCATTCGCGCTTGAGGCGCCAATTATACTTGTATAATTGCGGGCGTGTCAAGC
>Ga0100399_1003124_pt1 | contig 11626 bp, 3 predicted proteins | sample CryGeymeta201523_FD_81545 | JGI IMG/M metagenome (GOLD analysis project Ga0100399, IMG submission 81545) | Groundwater microbial communities from Crystal Geyser aquifers in Utah, USA - Crystal Geyser metaG 2015-23 | ecosystem: Environmental > Aquatic > Deep subsurface > Groundwater | place: USA...
ATATATCGTTTCCATGTGTAAAAGCTCTTGCCCCCAATTGTTGGTTCATTTGCACTGCATCAGAACCAGCGTGGATTTTAACCCCGCTAAAATCAGCTCCAAAAGCTTTACCCATGAACTGATTTGTTTCAGTTGAGATCGGCTGTCCGCTTCCTTTTGTGGAATTTAATTGCTGAACTACTTCCGGAGATGCAACACCGCCATCATTTTCCGACATGGTTTGAATCATTTCTTCTTCCTCAATGGGTTGCATCCTCAATTTCGGCTGCATAATGTCTTCCTCTTCCTCAACCGGTTGCATTTGCACAGTATCGCTATCGCTCATCATCATCACTTTTTCGGCAACCGCATCTGCTTCCTGTTCATATTTATCGCCCGGCTGCCCGATTTTAAGGCTGGTTTGAATGACCGACCGTGAACCGCTTTTCCTTTTCTCTGCTAACTGGTACATATCCTTCGTATTAAAGTGTCCTTCTGTTTTTGTGAAATTCTCTTTTTATCCCTTCCATAATATCGTTCAGGGTTATCAGGCTACTTTCGCGGGACAGCGAGCGAAGCGAACAGTGCTGGATGATGTTGATGATTGCCCCGCCCGAAAGTTCATATTTTGCTGCTATTTCATTCAAATCAATGGGTTTGTCGAGCACAATCGATTTCGAAAATCCGTTGCTCCATATTTTTAAACGTTCATCGGCAGTGGGCATCGGGAAATTAATGGACGACTGAAACCGGCGCATAAAAGCCTCGTCGATGTTGCTTTTTAAATTGGTGGCCAATATAACCAGACCATCGAAATCTTCAATCCGTTGCAACAGGTACGATACCTGCTGGTTGGCATACCTGTCGTGGGCGTCGCGGGTGCTGGTGCGTTTTCCGAATAAGGCATCGGCTTCGTCGAAAAACAGTATCCATTCCTTATTTTCTGCGCGATCGAACAATTTCGCCAGGTTTTTTTCGGTTTCGCCAATGTATTTCGAAACCATTTGCGAAAGGTCGATGCGGTAAACATCGCGGTTTGTTTTTTTGCCCAAAAGCGCAGCAGTGGTTGTTTTGCCGGTTCCGGGCGGGCCGTAGAAAAGCGACTTGTAACCGGGCTTCAAAATTCTTTCCATCCCCCACTCTTTCATCAGCTTGTGATGGTGCGTTACCCAGGTTTCTATTTCCTGTAACTGCAACATCACGTGGTTGCTCAGAATCAGGTCATCCCACTCCATTTTAGTACTGAGCAGTTTTGCCGGAAATTCAGAATTGAAATTGGGTTTTCGAACTTCGCCGATGGTAAACAAATCGAGTACTTCCTGCGAAATACTTAATGAGCCGCTAAGCATCGGTTCGTTTTTGTCGATCTCTTCGAGACTCAAAATATTTTCGCGGCTGAACTTGTGGAACCCATCGAAACAGCGCTGCAAGGAGAATCTTTTTTGCAAATTATTTCCGGCCAGAATAAACATGGCAGTTTCACCGGTTGGGATAAATCCGTTGTGGTTTTTACCGTGTTTTCCTCCAAACTCGGTATAAATCTGCTGGGTGTTTTCGTTTTTTACCAGAAACATATCAAGCAGTTCGGGCTTTACATGGGGCGCCAGCGCCAGCGCCAGTAAAAAACGCTCTTCAAAATCAAGCTGATGTTCATTGATAAAAGCAGCGAAAGCCGAAGCGCTCCCGTTTAAATAAGGCGGAGGAATATTATAAACACTCTGGTAAACCGTCTCTTTTTTGGCATTCAGCAACGAGCGGGTTTTCAGGATTTCCCTGAACCAGGCGATTTCCCTCTCGATATCGGCTGCATTGGCTGCTATTTTGCTTTTATCTACCATTCCACAACCAATATTTGTTCGCACCACGGCAATTTTATCAAACCTACCGACCAGGGCAATTTTTCCATCATCACATCAAAAGTGTTTCTTTCAATGGTCAGGTTCCACGATTGCCCGGCTTGTTTCAGTATTCCTTCGCGCTGAAGAAAAGTTTCGCGAAGCGCTACTTGATTGGTTGTTTTCAGCGCTTCCCATCTTTCCAAAACGGTTTTGATTAAAAACAGACATTCCTCTTTTTCTTCTTCAGAAAGCGGAACATTCAGCGGGACAGGTTCAGTTACATCAAATCCGCATAAAATTTTATTGAGCGGCAACTCTGCTTCCTGAGTTGACTCCTTGCCTGTGGCAATGTATTGTAAAAGATGAACTGCCTTAAACGCTTCAATCTCACTTTTAAACTTAAGCTCAGCATCTAACAAATTTAAGCCTTCAAAAAAATACCTAAGAAATGGATGGACGAGCACCAAACCCGCATTAAATACTAAAATCTGTTCTTTATCAATTTCCGGTTTTGAAGAAAATACTGAAAATGCTTTGCCTTTGCCTTTGTCTTCGCCTTTGCCTTCACTTTCGCTTGATTTATATTTTTGCGTATTGTTTTTTTCGCTAATTTCTTTCTGTGCTTTTTTTACAGCCTGCTCAATCAAAGTATTGATTACAGAATCATCTTTTGCAGATAAATTCTGAATCATCTGCTGAAAAAGCTGACTTTTTGAAGTTAATTCAGTTGCAATTTGGATGATCGCAACCATGATCAACAACAGGTCTTTTTGCTGTGATTCCTGTGTTTTAATTTGAGCAGCGCGCAGAATATCAAAAAGAATTTTCTCTTTTTCCTCCTCCGGTTTTTTAGATAAAGCCAAATATAGAATTTCTTTAATAAAGGCTGTTTTCTGATTTTCAGTATTCAATTCTGTTTCAGTACTGAAATAGAAAAGCGCTGTTTCGTAAAAACCTAAATTCAACAATTTGCTGATTTGCGCTGAACCGGCACAAGTAAGCAAAACCTGAAACTGAGCGGAATAACTTTCAAACAGATTTATATTCAACCTTTTAAATAATTCATACAAACAAGAATGATTGCACTGAAAAAGAAGGCGTTTCCGCACCTGCTCTTTTTTGAGCAAAGGAATAATCGTGTTTTTCAGAACTGCGTTTTCAACATTCAGCACTTCCCTTAAAATATTTTTGAATGAATTTGTTGACGAAATCTTATTTTTTACAACTGTTGTTCCCCACCACGGAAAATAACCATATTCCAAAAAATATATAAATTGTGCCAGTTTATCAGCCGGTCTGTTTGTTACTGATACTTCAGAAGTATTGCCAAACCGACCATCTGCATTTGGCTGATTCCTTTTTACTGTCGAACCGGAAGAACTCAGTAAACGTTCGATTTTGGCCCTGATTTCGGAAATAATTTTATCGACAAGTTCATTTTCAAGTTCTTTTCCTGAAATAGTTCCCAGGTCGATCATTAATTTCTCTATCCTGACAATTTCATCACTGCCTGACATTTTCGAGAAAAGCTGATCGATCGCCGGATTTAACTTTTCCCTGACCATTTCTGAAATTTTATTTTGAATTGACTGGGCATGAGCACGATCTGAAACGTTAAATTCCAGAACCTCGCGATTAATAATATGCTTTTGTCCATTCTTCATCTGTTTTTATTTTTATCCACGGTTAAATAACTTTTTTACCAGTTGCGTTTTATTTTCGCTGGCAGTGTTAGCAATATTTCTGTTTTTCAGAATATTAGTCAGAGAATCTCTGGTTAAAACCAGTAACTCTGTTTCAGTCAATTCATTTCCGCCATCGCTCGATGCAAGCGCTTTTTCGAGGTTTTCCTTCGAATCGGTAGCGCTTACAGCAACACCCCGGGTTTCCAAAACTTTTACAATTTCGGTTGCTGGTAAAATTTTAGAATCAATAGCAACCACTGCTCTTGACGGCCCCGCCTGGCAATTTTGCAACTGATATTGGATTAACATTTCCAACGGTTTTACCCCTGCGGGAGCTGAGAGGCCCAAACATTCCAACAACTTTTGAATACTGCTGTCACCCAATTCTTCCATTTCTTTTTTTGTGAATCCGTTTGATGACCGTAAACTATTCAGCAACGACTGCAAAACATTTCCATCAGCCTGTATGTTCCTGATTTCAATCATATCCTGAATATTTTGGTCACCCCAGCACTTTAAAATATCCAAACTATAACATTCGGTTAATGGCAGCAATCTTCTGCAATTGCTTTTCTGATACTCTAAAATTAATTGCCCCATTTCCTCATCCCCGGTATTTGGAGTAACCGGAATATTCAGACATTGGAGCAACCTAAGCCTTCTGTCGGGTTCTTCCAAAACTGAACTAAAAATTTCGTCTTCGGTAAACCCACCTGTGCGACGCAAATCTTTCCACAAAACTTCGAACATGTCAGCGCCTGACGAGAGATCCAATTCTCTTTGAGCCACAGTTTCCTTCACCGCTTCATCGCCCCAGCACTGTAATATTTCAACAGTGTAGCAGGATTTAACCTGTTCTTCAGCTTTTTTCACTACAATGGTAACCCGTGCTTTATCTGAGGTTCCCGATTTTACATTGTGCAATTCATATTCAAAATAATCGGTTCCGGTAAAACCTTTTGCAGGTGAATATAAAAGCGGCCCTTGTTCAGCGATTTGTTTTACTGTTCCACCAAATTTGGATACTTCATCAGATTTAATCCCAAAGCTACCGCCAAACAAACCGCTGTCATTTCGCAAAACATCAATTTCAACAGGTATGTCAACCAAAGTAATGGCATAATCTGGTCGTGCAAATGGTTCTGTTTCAAGCATAAAACCACCGTCATCATCGCACATCGGCACACAATTTTCTGTAGTGCAGCACAGGTAAGGCAGGTTAAAATCGGCAAATACAGTTTTATTTGCATTATTTACATAAACAAGAATAAAAGTCCCGCCTTTTGGAACGCCGGACTGGTGGTCGATGCCGGAGTGTTTGCGGATGTAATTTGAAAATACTCCGATTGTTTTTTTAAGATAAAATTCCCTTCGTTTGAATGAATAGTACAACCGCAAAAACCGGTTATAAAACAACAAATCAACAATTCTATTTACGACAGGTGAAATTCGCTGGATGAATCCGTTTATCAGAGGAACTTTCTTTTCCGCATCTGCCTTTTTAATATTAATTTTTTCGAGCAGTTTCAAATCAATCAAAATAAAATCAATGCTGCTTTCCAACAGTGATTTATATCCCTTTTGAAACTCCCCGAATTTGAACTGGCTGAAACAATCGGGCATCGTTTCGCACAATTTGCTTAGTATTTCAACAATTTCCTCGATTTTTTTCAGAAATTCAGGCTGCTTCCCTTCTTTTTCCCCACCAAAAATCAAATCCTCGTTTTCTCTCACAAACTTGTACATTTCGCGGATATCGCCGGTAAAGCTGCAAAAGCTGAGTTTTAAAAACCGGTACTCTTCCTGAATATCCTCGAACCCGCATTTGTAGTCCAGCGACAAAGTTTCGGCGTTGGTATCGAGTTGCAGGGCCAGCACGTTGAACGGCAGGTTAAACTGTGTTTTCAGGGTATTTATACGTTCGAGCGCCAAATTAAAATCGTGTCCAACCTGTCCTTCAATCCTCAAAAACGGATAATCCTGAATGTCGTAAAACAGCGGCGTTGCCAGTTTGCTTTTGGCCACCAATTGGTCGTTCGACTGGTCATCGTAATTCAAAACCAATCCCTCAGTTTCGGGCACACATTTTCGTCTCACATCAAAATTCCAGTAATCCTGCAATGTTCCCAAACGTGCATAACTGCTGGTTTTGTTGACGTTATAATACCACGGAACAGACCGCTGGCTGAGTAAAGTTGTTTTTTCAAAACTTGGAGTAATTCTAATAAGCAAATTTTTAAATTCGATACCTTTTGAATCGTTAATCCTTTTCAGGTCGAACATTTCAATCATAAGTACTATGCGGTTGTGCAGCGAAATGGTGCGCTGAACCAGCAACTTTTGCAGGTTGTAAATCGGAGGCTGTATAAAATGGTGACGGAATTCCGACTTTTCGCAAACGCCTGATACCGGGGGAATTGCCTCGCCAATCATCAGGTGTTTTGGAAACCTTGACATATCGGCACAACATTCCGACATTAAATCGAAAGCCGTGTTTTTGAATTCGTTGTACGCAAGGATTAAATCCTGGAATAGGTCGTAAACATGCTGCACCCCAAGATATGAAGTCATGGTAGTGTCGGCATCGTCCAGAAAATTTTGGATTTTTGCCAGTTTATTTAAAAGTGGATTGTTTTTAAACGGGTTCTTTTCGTTGTAAGATTTGAGAAGCAGCGGCCGGTAAATATCATACGTTTTAACAAGAGCGTCAATCAATTTGTCGAAAACCTGCAAAACAGCTTCGGTGTAATTTTTCGAAAAATCCTTGTAAACCGTTGAGTGTGTTTTGTCGGGATTGAACAATACCCGTTGCAAATTGATTACCGGCAAATCAAATTTTTCAGGAAAAACTGCATCGAGTTTACCCGTATTGGTGCGGTTCCAAACTTTTTGAAGGTCGGTTTTGCTGATGAGCAACTTACGGAGCGTTAAAATCCGTTCCTTTCCCAGTTCATCGCAACTTTTACCGAGGCATGATTTCAGGTCTTTGTCGAAACTTTCGATAAAAAGCAAAACTACTTTGCCGGTTAAAAAAGTTGCATCATCAAGCGGTTCATCGCCAGGCCCTTCGTCAGCGCTTTCAGTCAGCAGCTCAAAAAGTTGTATATCCTGCTTGTTGGCTGAATCTACAAAAGGTTCGTAAATTGTGCCTGCCGGTAAAAAGTATGGCCGGTGTTTCACGGTGATACATTCGCCAATGTTAATCAGGTAACCTTCGGAAGTAATTCCGGTGCCTTTTGAAATTGTTAGTTTTTTTGCACCAGCATCATAACTGACATCCAGGCCGCAAACCACGCCCATTCCAATCAGCCGGGCCCGGGTAAGCCTGTTTTGCTGGTCGAGATAATTGACCAGGTTATTGAGTTGTTTACTGGTGAGTACCTGATTACTCTCGAAAACCGGGTATGTATTGATAATATCGCTCATCTTTTAAAATTTTTAATCGTTTCCTAAAACCGAGTTGTTCAATATAATTGCATTTTCAAGTGTTTCATCCTGTTCACAATCGTACAGTGTTCCAGAAGGATAAACATTCCGCAGCCTGCCCAAAACATCAATCAAATCATTTAACCGGGCCGACAACATTCCGTAATCTTTTTCTTTTCTGGCATTTTCAATCAGCCAGGCTTTATATTTCTGTTCAAATTCAGTCATTTGTTCGCAGCTAATCCAGCAAATAATCAGGAAAACATGGGCGGGCGCTTCCATCCGGAGTTGTCTTTCGAAAAACCGCCTGAAATCCATGTTGTCGAACCGTCCCTGCCAGTGCGGTATGATTACGCTGGCAATACAGGTGTAAGGGTCCTGAATCTGACAGTCGTCGCATTTTTCATTGTCGAGTACAATTGGGAGCAGGCTGTCTTTAACTTCAACTTCAACGCGGTCAATAACAATTACCCGAGTAGTTTCGTTGTCCACAATCTGTTTTACCCGATACCTGCCATCGTTTATTTTATCAGTCGAACCCCTGATTTCCACAATTTCGCCAGTTTTAATCTTTAAGGTTTCAGCATCAGAAACAGTGATGCTCAAATCGTTTGCTGAAATAGCCGATATTGCAGTCCCCATTAAATAAGTAAGATTTCCGTAAATCGAAGAATTGAGTATTGTTGAATAAACTGCTTCTTCGGTTTTTATGGCCGTACGGTTTTTAACTGCATCATACTGAACACTTATTACCTTGTAAATTCCATCGTTTTCGCCGGAACCTGAAATGACAATTTCGCTTGAAACCGCTGTTGATTTTGAAGCATCCAGAAAGCTGGTGAGATTGCCTTCGACCCTGAAAACATTGGTGGCGCTGCTTATCAAAAAGAAAGGGAGTGTTTCGTTAAAATACAACGAACCCAAATTGGTTAATCCTTCAGTTAACGTTTCTGCAACGGCTTCCACAAAATGTTTTCCTTTTACTTTGGGCCGAAGCAAAACATGTTCAACCACATGAAACCCTTCGTTACTGAAAAATTTCTGAATAATAAAATCAATGAAAAGTTGAATTGCCTTTTCATCGTAACCTCCTTTAAAAGTGATTGTGCTGGGTGTTACTTTTTCAATTTTGAATGATTTTGAATAACTCAATTCACCTGTATCATCATCCGCAGGAACCGGTTCTTTCACCTTTATTATTGTTTCGGTTCCAACCAGGTCAATCGAAGAAATGGTGTAAATTCCGTCAACACTTTGCGAACCGAAAATTTTAATGGAATCCCCTTTAAACAGGTTGGTTGTTAAATCTGCTTCAATGGTAAACGAATTACCTTCTTTATCTGAAGAATATGGGAATTTTTCAATAAAAGCAATTGTTCCGTCAGCGGTAGTTGAGGGCAGCGTTTCGGTTATGGTAACTGTAACTTCCGCGCCATTTGCAGTTGCACTGGTTACCGTGTATTCGCCGTTATTGCCTGAAGAGCTGGCAATTTGAACTTTGCCCGAAACCAGGTTCGAGATTTCATCGGCCAGCGGTTCGTTAAAATTGGAGGCCACACTTTCGGCCAAATCGATTCCGTAATTATTAAGAATGCGGAAGCGGGTTTCGCCGCTTTCAGCAGAGAAATAATATTTTCCGCTTTGCGAGGCATTTTTTATGAGTTGCCATAGAATTTCATGAAGTTGTTCCTGCGCCTTTTCAAGCAATTCTGTTTCTGTATCGGTATTGTAAAGTAATTTGCCTAACGGAACAGCGGCCGAAGGAATTGCCTCGCCGACAACAATTTCAGTCGTTCCTGCCACGTCAGTTGCCGAAACTACGGTGTAAACCCCATCGTTATCCTGCGAATCTTCAATCACCAAAACATCGCCTGTATTTAGTTTTTCAGCAATATTTCCATCAATAATTATTGTTTGGATTGCCAAATCAACCGAGATAATATCAACTTCCGCTTTACTTTCGCCTTCAATAATATATTCCCCGGTAATCATTTTATCGGAATCAGCAGTACTGAAAGTTTTTGCAAACAGTTCGTAACTAACCACCGCAACTGGCGGATTTGGCTCCATACCGACACTGATTTTGTATTGAATGTAATTGAGCAGCGGACAGGCCAAATTATTCCGGTTCGATTCGATGTTATTGTAAAATTCGTTGGTAAAAATTTGCACCAGTTCGTCGATGTCAGTATCCAATTCACCACCTGCCAAATTATCAGGATAGTCAGACCTTTCGCTGATTCCCAACACTTCGGAATCTCCGCAATTCAGCATAAAATAATAACCGGTTCCCCCGTCATCAGAAACAACCTGATATTTGGTTTTATCCAGCCCATTGATAATCAGTTTTTCCAGGGCGAAATTTGCTTCTGTTTCAGACGAAAAGGATTCAAAACTTTTAAGAATTAATTCCGGAACTGAATTTGAAACCTGAATTTCAAAATTATCACCTGATTGAACTATGGCCAGGCTGGCAGAAAAATGAAGGTTCTCTATTTTCGGTTCATCAATTCCTGTAAGAAACGACGCCCTTCTGCGAAGGCCTGAAATATTGTCTATGTGCCATATTTTACAGGGTTCCTGGTGATTAAAACCTGTTCCACGGAGGGAACTTATGGCAGGATAAGCATTTAAAAAAGCCAGCTTATCCGCCACAAGTTTGTTGGACGCTTTAACTCCCCCCTCTATTTGAATTGTCAGTAAAGCATAATCGGTAAAGTTTTCGGCAAACCGGCCAATCAGGTGATCGAGAAATTTATTTTTCCGGACAAAGAAATCTTTTTCACTTTCTGCAATCGCATTCAGTGAAACTTCGTGTCCGTTTTTGTCAACATATAATTCATCAACGTTTGGAACAATTTCGAATAATGGTTGGGTATAATAAGTTCTGCCGATGATGTAATTTCCAAAGTCATCCTTTTCGGCATTCATCGAAAAAAGGTCTTTTACATGTGCCAGTTGCGAAAAATAATTGGCCAGCAACTGGTCGAAGTGCATCAAATATCCTTTTAACTGCCGGGCGCCGGCTTTCCGGCGTTCGTTGTATTTTTTGTTGTTTCCCCGGTTGGGCAGTCCTTCGTCGCCAATCCCGTAAGTTAGCGGAAATTCATTCTGAATACTTTCGTAACTTTCCAAATCGCGGTAAACCCCTTTTGGTACATCGAAATCGATCACCTCGTTATATAATTTTGCAACTCCCTCACTTTTTTCGAGTGTATCCAGCAACTCATCCACTTTTGTGGCCGAAGCCCTGAATGGCAACTGGTCTTTGTAAAACACAATTTTTGAATCGGTTACGCTCAGCCGGGGCACATAATTCTGTTCGAAAGCCAGTTGCAGGCACCATTTTACGGCTTTCGATTCAATCGAACCGTCCTTGTTGTCCTGCGGAATGTTGGCTATCTGGATGGTTTTTACCGAAATAACACCTTTCACATCCATTACAATCTGAATAAGGTCGGAAACGTGAATGTATTTTTTGCGGTCAGCTTTTTCCAGTTCCTTGTTGTCAATAAATCCGTGTTCGAGTGCAGGCCCTTCAAAAATCTGGTCAACCGAAAGACATTCATCTTTTTCGGTGATGTAAAAAGTAAACAATTCACCCTCGGTTAATAAATCTGAAGAAATATCTTCGGTAACATAAACTTTTGAGGTTGAGGAATCTGTGTCAACAGAAACCGATTTTACGGTATAATCGCCATCGTTGCTTCTTGAACCTGTAATTGAAATTGAATCCCCAACATTCAGCAGTTCATCGAGGTTTCCGTCAACTTTGAAAAATTTATTACTGATATCGATTTCAAGAATGGACAATTCCTGCAGCTTTTTGCACTTATCGAGCATTTCCTCGAGCTTGTAAAAATAAACAGCAGGAGAAAGGAATTTGGCGATTTCGTGATAAATTTCAGCCTGAACAGCTTCAACATCAGCATCTTTTGCAATTTCAACATCGGCGCAAACTGCAATTTTTTCAACCTTTAACGCGTTGATTTTATAAAAATCCTCGCACAAATTGCGGTTGGCATTTAACCTCTCTTTTACAGCTTCAACTATTTGCTTTATCTTTTTGATTTTCAGCAAATAAAAAGCGAGCAAACTATTTGCATCGTAATAGATGAAATTGTTGATTTTGTCTTCTATTTCCTGCAGGCCGGCAATCGGAACAATATCGGAAGCTGAGGTAAAGGTGCCTTTCAGTTTAACGAGTTTGTTAACAATAGTATAGCCAAAATCGTAACTGTTCGGAACATGAAAAAACTGCAAATAAATATTAACATCCGATTTTACGCTTAACAGGTCGTCCCAATTGGTATTTTCACTATCCCAGCGCGGAAAATCAACGGAGATTTTGATTGTCAACCCGTTTATGTTTGTATCCAGTGTATGTTCTTCAATTACCAGATTTCTTATCAGCGAGTTTTCATTTAAATCACCGTATTCTCCGCATTTTTCAAATTCCAGTAAAATATCATACAGAATTCCAATTTCTATTGGTTTTTGGCCAGGTACCAATGGATCGGGTAAAAAACTGAGTTCACTATCATTTTTATGAACAAAAACAGGTATTTCGTTCGATTTCGATTTTTCAATCCAGGCATTTTTTACGCCAACATGCTTGCAATCTTCGTTTTCTGAATCGAATACATCTACGTCAATCAACAGTTTCCGGTAGTCGTTGATGGTAACCGGGGCGTTGGG
>Ga0100399_1003133_pt1 | contig 11611 bp, 8 predicted proteins | sample CryGeymeta201523_FD_81545 | JGI IMG/M metagenome (GOLD analysis project Ga0100399, IMG submission 81545) | Groundwater microbial communities from Crystal Geyser aquifers in Utah, USA - Crystal Geyser metaG 2015-23 | ecosystem: Environmental > Aquatic > Deep subsurface > Groundwater | place: USA...
AACGAACATAGAACTTTATTAAATTTTTTTGAACTTTTTATTTTGTTTTTGGTGCTTCGTTTCCTTTTATTCCTTCAAAATCGAACGTGAGTGTAAAACGTAAAGTATTTTCTAATGGGTTTTTTTGATGAACGGGTATTAAGTAAGAAAAATCGAGAGCAAATACTTTTAATTTTAAACCTAAACCAACTGTGAAAAATTTTCGATTCCCTTTTGTGGCATCTTCATGAAAATAACCTGCTCTTAGTGCAAATTGTTTTGCATACCAGTATTCTAAACCAAACGACCAGTTAATTTCGCGCCATTCTTCTTTTCCACGTGAGCGGTCATCGGGATTTAAAGGGTCTGATGCAACTCCTGGAGCATCCCAAAAAGATTGAAAAATACCAACTGGTGGAGCTACGTTTGGGTCTTTGCCATATTTTATCTCTACTCCACCAACTTTTACAGTATCTCCATTTGCATCAACTTCACCTGCACTATAATAAACAGGCGGTGATGGAACTAACAATTTGCTTAACTCAATAACACCGAGCAAACTATTATAATCGTCTAATTCAGTTTTATATGATGTTCCAAGACGTAACATACATGGTAAAAAATCTTTATCAGCACCTTCGGTATAAGAAAGTTTGGAACCAATATTTGAAATATTAATTCCTACACCAAGTTCAGCTTTTTTCTTTTGTACCTCCATTGGCTTATGATAGAAAAAAGAAACATCTGAAGCAAATGCCTGCCCTGCTTTAGTTTGTGAACCAGTTCCGGAATATCCGCCAGTTAAATTTGAGTTTATATAGCGTAAGGCAATTGAACCTGACAAATTTTTCCCGAGCAAACGGCTATAACCTAAATCAAGTGCAAATTCGTTTGGTTTATGTTGTCCTACAACACTTCCATTAATATCTGTAAACGTGATGTCGCCTAATGAAAAATACCTTAAAGAAGAACTAATTACCTGACCACCGCCAATTTTCTTATATCCACACAAGTATGCTAAATTAATATCATTTACTAGCTGTCTTAACCAAGGGGTATAAGAAACCGAAATCCCAAAATCGTTTTTCATAAAAGCATATTTTGATGGGTTGTGATGCTGTGAATTTAAATCGGGAGTGGTTGAAACACCTGCATCGCCCATTGCACCGGCTCTTGAGTCGGCTGCTATTGTAAGAAATGGAACTGCTGTTGTAATAGTATTTACATCACCTGTTCGTCCATTTAATTCCTGTGTTGTTATTTTATTTTGCGAAAACCCAATAAAATTCAAACAAGAAAATAATGTAAACATTAAAAATATTGAAATAAAACTTCTCATAATCAGACTATTGCTAAAATATAAATAAATACAAAATTACTATAAATTTTAAAGAAACGAAAAATATAAAAATTTATTATCTTAAAATCACAAGTTTTTCAAATTTGTTTTGTTGTTGTTCATTTGGTGCTTTAACGGTTAATTTGTAAATATATACTCCTTTGCCAATTTTATCGCCATAATCATCTAAACCATCCCATGTTATTGGTGTGCTATGAAAACTATTATTATTTAAAGTTGTTTTTATTGATTTTATTAATTTACCGGAAACAGTAAATACCTGAATTAAAACGTCTAAACTTGAGTTTATTTGGTTATGGTCGAAATAAAAATCGGTATGAGTTGTAAAAGGGTTAGGATAATTAAAAATATTTCCAATGGTTAAATCCAGAGCTTCGGAAACAACAAATTCGGTATATGCTTCAACAGAATTATTAAAAACGTCCCAAGCTTTAAATTTAATGTTATGTAAACCGTCTGAAATTCCTGATAATGGATACCTTACCGTTCCACTTTGATAATTATTCAAATCGCCTTCGTAGTAATCGTTTAAAACAATCGTTTTAGCAGTATTTCCATCTAAAACTGCTGTAATATCGTGCCCTATACCATTTCCAACTGTGTTTATTCCATTTTCATCATGAAGTTTCGCATAAATATAAGGGTTTTCGTCGGTAATACCACCATAAACAAAATTTTCATCGTTTATATATAATTGAACTTCAGGACCATTAACATCAGTAATAACATCGGTTGAATTTCCACCAATAAATACATTTGTAAATCCATGCGCATCGAACACTGTTCCATTTTCTGCATAATAGCTTACTTTTCCGTAACCTATATTATATTGAATATCTTTAGGCACAACAAAAGTAAATTCAAAAATAGAATTAGTAATTGTTGCCTTACCTTTATATAATACATTGTTTTGTAATTTAAAATAAAACGTTGAACCACCATCATTTGCTAATGTTGCAATTGTAATTGGTTTATCAAATATGGTTGGATATAAAGTGCCATTATAATTAACAACTGGCGTACTATCTTGATTTACAATATGTCCTTTAATAGTATATTTTTGCAAAGCATGAAGAGTGTCAATAAAAACAGAGGTAGAAACTCCATTGATACTATCTGTTAAAACTAAATATTTTGGGTATGCTAATTTTACAGCAGGGTCGCCTAATAACGAAAAATTTCTTTTATTAATATCAGCATTACTTGAAGTTGCGTTTTTTGCAAGCATATATATATCACCAAGTTTAAAGTAATTTCTGTTAGAATCTTTTTTAAATATTCTATTAATAAATGATGAGTTTATAGCAAAATTCGAACTACTATATACTAATCGGGTAGTAGTAAACATTGCAACAGCTCCGCCATTTGGGTTTAAAATTGTCATTTCTCCTGCCGATGTTCTTGCAAAGTCATCATAACGGCTAAACTCACATGTTGCTGTAATAAAAAGTGGTAATTTTTCAAAATTTGTCCACGAATTAATATCTGCCACGCCAATTATATGTTCATGTGTAAGCCCAATTTCATTTCCATGACCAGTATAGTTCATCAATAATGTACCCTTTTTCATCCTGTTTGATATTGCAGTATTCACGTCAGGATAACGGTCGCCATTGGGTGTAGTTATTTGCTGAAATGCATCTAAAAATATTTTATCAATATTATAAACATGGTAAGTAGTATCAATGTATGTGCAAAGTTGATTTGACTGTGACATGTGTTCGTTACTATCTTCGTCGTCGCCAATAAAAGTGAGCCAGTTTTTCCAGTCGCCATTGGTAGTTGGGTTATAATAATTTATTATTTTATTTAAAACTCCCTGAGCTTCAGCACTGTTTTTAACCGGTAATCTTCCAACTCCAATATCCAATGCTCCAACATAGTCATATTCATTATCATCTAACATTCCAAAATAATCGTCGGTGCAAAATGATGCTGTTGACGATAACGAAGATGTTGACTGATAAGTTAAGATAAAATTTGTGTTATATGAAAAATTATGGCGGTTATCATAAGACCCATCTCCATAAAACAAAAGGTATTTAGGCATAAGCGAAGTATCGGCACCTGCTCTGTCGTAAAACATTTTCATTAAATCTTTTATAGCAGTAACATCAGGACTGCCCGAAGAAAATTCGTTGTATATAATTTCAGGTGTAACAACTAACACGGATAAATTATCATTTGTTCTATGAAATTCTGCTAAAGTATTTGCATAAGTTAAAAAATCGGGATGCGACACTATTACCAAATCGGGGGTAACTAATCCATGTAAATTTTGATTTGCTACTTCCACAATATTTGTATAAGAATAAGTTATAGTACCATCAAACGCAATGTATTCGTGTAAAGTATCCGATTTTGCAGTAAAAGTAAGTAAATTACCATTTAAAACAGTAGGAACAATATAAGGATTAACTGGATTTGTAACATCTAACACAATAGTATTGTTTGTTGCATTTGTAATTTGAAATTCCGAAACATTAGATGCTCCAACAGATTTAATGTCTCTAAATTGAATCTGTCCACCTTGCATTGCAAGTTGTTTTCTAACATTTACTTCAATGTAATCGAGCCAACCTTCACCACCTTCGGCAGGTTTATTATAAGTAACATTAAAACTTAAATTTGAACTGGTTGGATTAAAAGATTTAATAAACCAATTATTATTTGAATAATTTGCCTGCACATTACCAAGTTGAACTGCATATAAACTTGCAGTACCTAATGAAGTACTATTAACACTAAAACTAAACGAGCTGGAAACGCTTGCTCTGCCATATACCATTGCCGAAAATGTGGCTTGTTCGGCTTGGTCAATCATTGGAAATGAAAAATCGAAATTACTTGTTAAAACATTATTAAAATATTCTCCAACCCATAATTTACCACTTTTAATAAAGTTAGAAGATTCTACTTCGTGATAATTATAATCATCAAAAGTATTTACTGTAACATTAGGCGAGTTAGTCTCAACTGGCAATGTTTGTAATGTTTTCGAACTTGCTCCATCGTCAGTAATAAAGTAATACGACTCATCGGAATAAGGGTGTATCGAATGGGTGAATATTCCTTTAACGGTGTTATATGACCAATATACAGGACCATGTAGGTAAAACAAGATATAATCGCCTGAATTAAAAATGCCATCAGTACCTTTTTCAAACCAAATAGGATTTTCAACTAAATCGTCGTGTCTATAATTGAAGTTATTTACAGATAAAACTTTTCCTCCATTTCCAAAAATTTTAATTTTATCTGGGTTTGTAAAACCCAAGTCTGAAATTTGTTTATAAGTAAGTTTATAAATACCTGTTTGGTTGATTTTAATTTTTTGCCACTTACCAGAGTTTAACACAGAACTTGAAGCATAAACTCTACTCTTAATGTTTTTAAGTTGATTATTGTTTTCTGATTTTTTAAAAGTAAACGAAACCAATTTCTCAACTGTTCCTGCATTTTTATTATGCCGCAAAGGAATAAATGAAAACTGTAAAAAAGGTTTTTTCTTAATGTATGATACTGAAGAACGAAAAACAATTTCTGTAGGAATACTATCTATATTTAAAACACTTTTCAACTGACCTGAAGGTATAACTTCAAAATTTGCACTTACAATTTCAATTTTTCCATCATTATTATAAGGTAACATTTTAAATTGTTCATAATAATATGGTAAACCTGTAGAAATATTTTCGTAAACAGCGTTCGTAAAATTTAATAATTCGAACTTAGTGTCGTAAAGATTTTCTGCTTTGTTGGGCAACCAATTTATTGTTCTTTCATAATTTTGCCCAAAAGAAAATATTTGAAAAAATAAAAAATAAATTATTAAAGCAGGTAATGTTCTCATTTTATTGATATTACACATAGTATTTAGAATCAAAATTAATAATATATTTTATAAGTTTTTTATTTAACGAGAAAATTATACTATTATTGTGGTCAATAAAAATTATTTGTTAAAAATTAATTTTGTTAAAAATTATTCGTATAATTGCAAATTGTAGTAAACTCAAATTGAGATGATAAAAAATTACACCGCTATTATAATTATCCTATTATTAGGAAGTTGTGAATTTATTTATGCTCAGGATCCTCAATTTTCACAATTCTATGCTTCACCCTTATACTTAAATCCTGCTTTAGCAGGTTCAGTAAAATGTCCAAGAGCAACCTTAAATTACCGAAATCAGTGGCCTGCATTAGGCTCAACCTATGTTACCTACATTGCTTCTTACGACCAACAAGTTAGAGCATTAGAAGGTTCATTGGGTGGATACATTTATGCCGACCGACAAGGCGATGGTGCGATTTCTACTATTAATATAAGCGGTATATATAATTATACCTTTGTATTAAATAGAAAATCAAACTTAAGTATAGCATTCCAACCTACATTTATTCAAAAGAAACTTAACTGGGATTTTATTTTTCCAGACATGATTCATCCTTTATACGGTCCTATTTATCCTACGCAAGAAGGTTTAGTTCCAACAAATGAGGTAAAAAACCACTTTGATTTTTCGGCAGGTGCAATTCTTGCCAGTAAAAATTACTTTTTTGGTTTAGCTATTCATCATTTAACACAACCTTCAGAATCATTTAGAGGAAATGATGATGCAGTATTACCAAGAAAATATACTATTCATTATGGAATTAACATTCCTATTAAAGGTATGGGGTTGAAAAAAGGTGATTTAATGATTTCTCCAAATGTTCTTTTCCAACAACAAAGAGATTTTCAACAAATGAACTGGGGACTGTACCTCAGTCGTAAAGGTATTGTTGGTGGAGTTTGGTTTCGCCAAAATTTAACTTTCCACTACGATTCATTTATAATGACAGTAGGTTATGTGAAAGAAAAAATAAAATTTGCTTATAGTTACGATTTTACAGTTTCGCAACTTAAAAATCAAACTCTTGGTGCCCACGAAGTATCTTTTACATTTATTTTTCCTTGTAAACAGAAAAAACAAAAGTTTAGAACAATAAGTTGCCCATCATTTTAGTTATTAATTAAAATTTTAATTTAAAAAGGTTAAAATATGAATACCAAATTTTTCTTTTTCGCAATGTTGTTTGCAACATCGCTTGCTTTTTTATCATCATGCGACGATAAAAAATCATCAACAACCGGGTGGAATTATAACGATGAAAAAACAGGTGGTTTTGAGTATGTGTTCTACGAAGAACAAGAAACTGGACCTGGTTTAGTTCTTATTGAAGGTGGTACTTTCTCAATGGGACGTGTTGAGCAAGATGTTTTATATGAATGGAGTGCTTTCCCAAAAAGAGTTACAGTTTCATCATTTTACATGGACGAAACAGAAGTTCGCAATGTTGATTACCGCGAATATCTTTACTGGCTCCGTCGTGTTTTTGTTGATTATCCCGAAGTTTTTAAAATGGCATTACCCGACACACTTGTTTGGAGAAGCAAATTGGCTTTTAATGAACCTTATGTTGAATTATATTTCAGACACCCTGCTTATCAGGATTATCCGGTAGTTGGTATTAACTGGTTACAGGCAAACGATTACTGCAGTTGGAGAACCGATAGAGTAAACGAAATGATTATGGTTCGCGAAGGCTTGCTTTATATGGACCCAACAGGACAAACCGGTGAAGAAAATTTTAATACAGAATCTTATTTAGCAGGGCAATACGAAGGTGCAGTTCGCGACCAAATGCCCGACTACGACCCAAATGGTGATGTAAGGAAAGTTAGAATGGAAGATGGAATTTTACTTCCAAAATATCGCCTGCCAACCGAAGCTGAATGGGAGTTTGCTTCATTAGGACTTCTTGGTAATATGCTTGCTGATGAACGTATTTTCAACGAAAAAATATATCCTTGGAACGGACATTATATCAGAATTGACGACCGTTCGGGTTTCGACACAAAAGATATTGGTCAAATTAGAGCTAACACAATACGAGGTCGTGGTGATTATATGGGTATGGCTGGTGCTTTAAACGACAAAAACGATATTCCAAGTGATGTTAATTCATATTGGCCAAACGATTACGGCTTGTATTGTATGGCTGGTAATGTAAACGAATGGGTTATGGATGTTTACCGTCCTTTAACTTATGAAGATAACGATGATTTCCGTCCTTTCCGTGGTAATGTTTATCAAACTCAGGTTCGCGATGATGAAGGGAATATTGCAGAAAAAGATAGTTTAGGAAAAATTCGTTATCGTAATGTTACTGATGACGAAGCATTTAACCGTCGTAATTATAATACTGCTGATAATATTAATTACCTTGATGGCGATTATGAATCGAGCATTGATTATAACACAGATGACGTAAGTAAAGATAATACCAATTCTAAAAGAATGTATAATACTGGAAAATCTGCGTTAGGCGAAAATGGAAAATCAACTGTAAGAGGTGGTTTAAATATGACATCAATGGTTGATAACAGGCAAAGAGTATTTAAAGGTGGAGGTTGGAAAGACCGTGTATATTGGATGTCGCCAGGTACACGTCGTTTTCTTGACCAATCGCAAGCACGTGCCGATTTAGGTTTCCGTTGTGCAATGCATAGAGTTGGGGGAGCTCAAGGATTAGGCTATTAATATATAAAAAAAATAATAAAAACCCCATTATTATGGGGTTTTTTTATTTAATTTAATGAATAAAGAAGATATATATAATCTGTACCTTAAGTGCAAAACTATTTGCACAGATACCAGAAATATTGCTAAAGACTCATTTTTTATTGCGTTAAAAGGTGCTCATTTTAATGGTAATTTATTTGCAAATGAAGCAATAAATAAAGGAAGCAAATTCGCTTTAGTTGACGAAAAACAATTTGCAAACAATGAAAATATTTTTTATGTACAAAATGCATTAACCGCTTTACAAGATTTATCGCAATATCATCGTAATAAGTTTGATATCCCTGTAATTGCTATCACTGGGACAAACGGCAAAACTACAACTAAAGAACTTATTTCGGCTGTTCTGCAAAAAAAATATAACATTGTTCACACAAAAGGAAACTTCAATAATCATATTGGTGTACCATTAACTTTATTAGAAATAAATAAAACCACTGAAATTGCAATAATTGAAATGGGAGCCAATCATCAAGGAGAAATTAAAACACTTTGCAATATTGCTTTACCTAATTATGGTTTAATTACTAACATTGGTAAAGCACATATCGAAGGATTTGGCTCACTCGAAGGGGTGTTAAATACTAAAACTGAAATGTACAGATTTTTAGAAACCAAAAATGGAAAAATATTTATTAATACTGACAATAAATTGTTACGTGGCAAAAAAAACAATCTACCTTATATAGATTACGGAAAAAATGAAAACAACTTTGTTACAGGCAAAAACCCACAATCAAATCCTTTTTTATCTTTAGAATGGAAAACCAAAGAAAATTCAAATTGGAATTTGTTAATAACTAATCTTGTTGGAAATTATAACTTTGAAAATGTTCTTGCAGCTATTTGTATTGGAATATTTTTTAAAGTCAATAATGAAGATATTACTGACGCTATTTCTAAATATATACCAACAAATAATCGTTCACAAATAATAAAATCAGCAAATAATACTTTATTAGTTGACGCTTATAACGCCAATCCTACAAGTATGAATGTTGCTTTAGATAATTTTTTTGAAATGAAAGCAGACAACAAAGTTTTAATAATAGGCGATATGTTAGAATTAGGGAAAGATTCTGATATAGAACACAAAATAATATTTAACAAAATTCTAAACTCTAACATAAAAGAAGTTTATTTAGTAGGAAAAACATTTTGCAACATTTCTGATAATAAAACATTTAGAACATTTAACAACATAACCGAAATACTATCACATTTTAAAGAAAATCCATTAACTAACAAACATATTCTTATTAAAGCATCGCATGGCATTCATCTTGAAAAACTTACAGAAGTTTTATGAAATATATTTTAATGAAACATTCATGACCAAAAATCCGATAGCTTATATATCATCAAACCATTTGTGGGCTTGATGGAGGAAATAATTTATTCCAACGACAAAGAATTATTAAGGCGTTTCATTGTGACAGTTGGCGTTGTATGTAATCGCGGCAACTGGTTAACATCCGAAAATCAAAACAAAGAGCTAAAAGTTCTTGCACAATCTTACGACTCGTTACTTTTCCTTACCAACAATGGACTTGCAGAGTTCATTGAAAAGTTGCTCTTCAAACCAACCAAAGAGTTTGCTCAAATTCGGAAAGCATTTATTTCAAGTTATACCATTACTCTTAAGTTTTAGTCCAAAAAAAATTTTTGTATAATGCCGAAATAGTAGCTGTTATAGGACTTCCGATAGCTATCGGAATTATTGGACAATTACAGATACAGCATCGGTATTATTTGCGTAAAGTGAGTTATATAAACACACATTTACCATACAAATTATAAACGATGGCAATACAGAAATGAATGTTGAACTAATAGCAATAGTTTAAAAATAAGAGGGGTTCTAAAATCCGATAGCTATCGGATTTTAGAAGTCCCGATAAATAAATTTTTGGTTCATTTGGAATTATATAAATTAGTATATTTACAAAAAATAAAATCACCTTTTGATAATTTTATTTTTTGTGATGATAATATGATAGTTATAAATATTTTATTAGCTACATATAAAGACGAAATAAACACAATTGCGTTTATACAATAGTTAGGTGCCATAAATAAAAATAAATACCATGAACATTACAGAGTTTTTTTTCAAAGATGTATTCGAATACGAATATGGTTACATAGACGAAAACCATATAAATGATGAATTATTCAAACTAAATACTAAATCTCAAGACTTTTGGGAAAAAGTTGAAGAATTTCTTTCGTCAAAATCTGACATTCATCTTTTTTACATTTCTGCCAAATACATTCTTAAAGACAATATTCTATCGGAAGACGAGTATGTTTTTATGAAAAAATTGTTGCAAATAATGAAAATAATTCCTAGTGACATTTATCTTAAGTACAAATCTGAAATTGACAGATTGGTTTATGAGCAATATTATTTATTGTACTTGGACGATAAACTAGACAATCTTGAAGAACAAGAAATGCGTAATTTTTCACAGATTTTTGGTGCTGAATATGTAACAATGTGTGAAATTAAACGAAAAGTTTTGAGCGATAAATACGAGAAATTGAAAGCAGACGAAATAGCTAAAAGTCGCTATATTTCAGAAAGTACATTAATCGAAGTATTCGAGCGAGACAAAGGACGTTGTGTTTTATGTGGTAGTACTGATGATATTGAATATGACCATATAATACCTTTCTCGAAGGGAGGTTCAAATGACGCTCAAAATATCAGAGTATTGTGCAGAAAATGTAACAGAAAAAAATCAAATAATATTGGACTAATTGAATAAATTTACGGCACCTAATATCACCTACGATAACAACGAGCAGTTATGGGCAATTTGACACATTTAACATTAAATAAAATTCTTAGCGGTTTGACACCGACTGCAAGAGAATGCCAGCCAAAGCCAACATTAAAACGTTACCGCTAATAAGTACAAAGACCGCAACCCTGACAATTTTAAGCAACTCGACTTCATGTTTTAGCATCGACTTTAAGAAATAAATTTAACGTTTTGACAATTTTCGACAAAATATAACATTGTGCTTAAACATTGCATCGGCTGACTCATAAAAAATATTTTTCCCGACACAAAAACTCATCACTTGTTGACAGTTGAGAGTTTAGACAAGTCTGTTCAAAGCGGTGCGGTGGGCTGTCCACGAAGTGTGCGAACTGCAATTTTTGGCTAATTGAGAACGGTGTTACAATTTGACAATTTATTGAACAATAATTTTAGTTTGTAACAAAGTAAAAAATTGGAGTTGGACTTCGTGGAGGGTTTTTTGTTTCTTTTTTGGTGGTTGAAAAAAGAAAAATTAAAAAAATTAAAAAACAAATCTCACGCACAAATATTTTTTGCATTCTCACAACCCTTGCCCTGACTTGGATTTACTACGTTCTCGTTGACAACTATAACAAATTGCATACATTTATAACTCGTTGACATCAATTGCATTGACATCAACTTACATAGCGGTAACACACGCTTAAAAAAACTGGGCGGTTTTGTGCAACTTGACAATTATAAAATCATGGGTATTCGGTATATACATACAATTAATTATTGTTTTAATTCAGTTTTAAGTATTTCACACTCAGATACTGGTTTATGCAAAACTGATTGTTTGAGCAAGACATAAAATAAATAGCCAC